>BNJT01000316.1_pt1 | contig 105829 bp, 195 predicted proteins | sample 8540491 | NCBI WGS metagenome assembly BNJT01 (sample SAMD00202455, study PRJDB9452) | human saliva metagenome | host: Homo sapiens
TTCTATTTTTATAAGTTTTTAATACCTTTGTTTTCTTTTTGTTCTCACTTTATTCAGTTTACAAATAAAAAAATTTTTGTCTTAAATAGAACCAAATTAGAACCATTTTATTTATTCAATACATCATTTAACCTATCTTCTGAACTAGGGCAGATATGGCAATAAATATTTAAAGTTGTCTGAACTTTTTCATGTCCTAATCTCCTGCTCAGAATAACAATATTAATTCCATTTGATAATAAATAACTTGCGTGGCTATGTCTTAAATCGTGAACTCTTATTCTTGGAACTCCTGCCTTTTTTTGCAAGCAGTATCTAATTGTCTTTTTAAAGAAAATTTAGATACATAAAAGATAGCATCAGTTTTTAGGTTTATAGGCTGTATCCCATATTTCTTTTATGCAGTTTAAAAACAATATCATTTTACAGCTATAACTCTTTTACTTTTTTGAGTTTTAGGATCAGTTATTACCCTTTCATTTTTTTCACAATTTGAAAATTTTTATTTATTGAGATTGTTTTATTTTTCAAAATCTACATCTTCATAAGTCAATGCTAAAAGCTCACCTTTTCTCATGCCTGTCCAAAAATAGAATTATATAGAAAAATTTATTTTCTTTATCTGTAACATAGTCTATCATTTTATTAAATTCTTGTAAAGTTAATATCTGCATTTCATCAGCATCTTTTTTTCCTATGCTTCCAGCAACATGACAAGGATTTTTTTATCAAGATTATGAAATCTTACTGCATAATTAAATATAGCTGTTAATTGGTTATAAATAGATTTTAAATATGTCTTTGAATAGTCTGTTTTTAGTAATTCAGACTGCCATTTTTCTAATATGAATTGGTTTTTATTTCTTTGACCTTCATATTCTCAAAGAATGGAAGTATTTTTTTATTAACTATATATCCTTTTTATCTCCATAGTAGTTTTTTAATTCTACTTTCCATATCATCTTGATAGAGTGAATATAAAGATTTAAAAGTCATTTCAATAGAAAAATTGGCTTTGTGCTAAAAATTCTCTTTCAAATTCAAGAGCTTCCTTTTTTAGTGTTGAAGCCTCTCTTATGTTTTTCTTTTTTTCATTCTTATAATCTGTATAATAAAAACAGGGTTTTCCCATTTCCCTGTTTTATCATCTTTATATGCTGGCATAGTTACCACCAAGCCTTTCAAATAAATAGTCTTTTAAGATTTTTCCTCTTATGGTTCTATATCCTTTTGCTCTTAGTTCTTCATTAAGTTCTCTTATAATCTTACAAGCACAGTCATATTCAAGCCCAGTTAATGCCATAACTTCTTGTGGATTTATTAATATTTTTGTCTTTTGGTATTTCCATTTTATCACCTCATACTTAAAAATTCAAAAATATTCTTAGATTTAGTTCAAGAAATTTTCTTTTTCTTTGTCCATATTAGCCAAAAATCCTAGATTAGTTAAAATATTATGTATTTTCAATCTACCTTTTTGAGTCCATTTTGTAGTTGGTATTGCTTTATCTGTTCCATCTTTTCTTTTTCATTACTATAGTTTCAGACTTTGTATAGCCTTTATTCATATGTTCAGAATAAAGAAGCCATTGACCATTAACATTTCTTATAAATTTTTCATCATGTAATATTTTATTTAATCTAAGTCCTGATAGTCCATAATCTGCTGCAATCTGTGTTATTACCATTGTATCCTCAGTAGATAAAATTTTATCTAAATATTCTTTAGCTGGCTTTAACTCTATTATCTGTTTTATCTTTTTCTTTATTCTCTAATATTAATTTTTCGTTTTTCTTTTTCTTGTTTTTCCATATTCAATTAGAAATTGTCCTATTTTTTCTGGATTTTTGCATAATTGCATCAAAACATTATCTGTCATATACATTCCAGTTTTTCTAATCATAGGTAAAAATCTCATCACATACTCTATCTTGAAACTTTCTAGCAACCTCATTATTAGCTTTCATACAAAGTTTATAAAAGATATTTTTCTTGAATATATTCAGGTAAATTCTCTTTTCCAACTCCGTCGGCACTATGTCGATGACTTTTTAAATCCTTTAAATATTGTCTAACTCTTCTCCACATTACTACTGTATTTCCACTTTTAGATTTTTTTCAGTTATACCTAAACCTCTTGCTACATCTTCAAGATTTAACCAAGCAGTCCCTTTTTCATCTATATATCCTCTTACATTGTTTATAGTTACAATTTCATTCATTTTTATCAACTCCTATTTAATAAATATTATCTATTTTTATTTCTTTCATCTATATCCCAAGCTCTAAATTTAATCTCTCTCATCTTCTTCCTCCCAATCAGCCACTTTTTTTCTAAATTCTTAATATCTCCAAATTTTATAATTCTACAACATGGACAAGTGTATCTTATAAGCTCCTCTTCCTCTTGTGTTCCATCTATTGCACAACCTTTTTATCGATATCAACATATCCAACATAATACCCTTGAATTTTTTTCTCACATTCTTTACATATCCACATTTTTCTCCTCCAAGTTTCTCTATTTGTTCTTTTTAATTCAATTAGACACTTATCGCATATACTAATTATATTGCCCCCACTAGGGTTTTCTACTCTAATTTCTAGTACATTTACATTATTAGTACTATTACAACAATTGCATCTGACTCCATAAAAATCTATATCTTGTTGTTTTGTTTATTTCACTATTTTTTATTAGTTTAATCATTTCCAATCTCTCCTGCTCTTACTCTTTCCCAGAACTTATCTAGTTCAATTTTTTTACTTTTTTTGCTTCTCCTAAAGTTTTAAAAGTAGTTTCCTAAATTGTATCTTATATTATCATCGATATCTTCATAATCTATAATTTCTAAAATTTTCCCACTATTCAATATTGCAAAAATATTTATCTCTATATTCTGCTCTCCATCTCTTTTCTTTTTCCATTTTATCCTCCTATTTTTCTATACTTTTTAACATCTTCCCGACGTCGGCAATATGTTCAACTATTGATTTTTATTATATGTCTCATCCATTTTGCTGGCATCAGCAAAAATCGTTCAACTTTAGATTTTTACGACTGTTTCCAAAAATTGAAAATGGTCGTTATTCATACACATATTTATTACTGACTTTAAAGCTCCTATTTGTTGTATATACTCATCAGAAATTTCATCAAAGCCATTTCTTTCATAATAAATTTCAAATTCAAATCTTTCTAATGTTTCTTTTACTTCTGCCATACACATATCTTCTATATATTCAAGAATTTCTATAACAGAATAGTTATTTTTCTTATACTTTTCTTCAATTCCATCTCTTTTTAAAAATTCTTGAATATCTTTTTATCCTTTCAGTTGCATATTCTTTTTATTTTCATTTTCTCCTCACTTACTCCATTTCCTGAATGTCTATAAATTCTGTAGCATTTTTCTAATTTTTTTCAGCTATTTCTCTTAAATTTTTTTAGCTATTGTTGTTAGTCCTTTTTCATTTTCATATTTGTTGTATTTTTTTATTTATACCTATAAGTAAATCAACATCTGCCCATTGTGATAAAATATTTCTGTTAAATTCCCAAATTTTTAGTTATTAGCAAAGTTTCACTATTAAATTCACTATAAAAAAACAATTATTTTCTCTATTAATTTTTATAGTTTTCTTCAAATAATTTTTGTTGCTTCGTTTTACTCATTATTCTCTCTCCTTGAAAGCTTGAAAATGTCCTTTGTAAAATCCTTTTTAACTCTCTTATTTGCCTATCATCTAAATAAATTCCTACAACATGATATTTGTGACTAAAATCTTTTGTTCCTATTGCATGAACTTCATTATGATGGTCAAAACATAAGCACATTACCCTTAGTTCCCTTCCATCATCATTTTTTATAACCACCAATACGAGCTACATTATCATAATGATGTAAAACTCCATGTTCTTTTCCACAGATACAGCAGATTTTTATTTTTTAAACATACATAATGATAAGCCTTAGTATACTGGTCAGCTAGGTTTTCAACATCCATTTTTTAGTGGAACATCATAATATATACAAGTTTCTAGCAACCACTTAACCAAGTCATTTGCTTGATTTTGAGTTAAAGTATTTAGAGCTAAACTGAAAGTTTTATTTTCAATTAAAGTACTTTGTAAAAGATTTTATAAATGTTTCTTTTTAACTCTTTTTCTATCTCTCCAACAGTTTTATCTTTATTCTTTTCCAAATATTTAGAAAAATGTAATTGGAGATTTTAAAGGTTGCATATCATAGACTTCTAAAAAATCTTTGTTTTAATTGTTTCTTAGTTTCTTCCAAGTCTAAACTATAAGCTTTTTCCTGCGTCTTGACCTGTGAAGGAATTAGAAATATCATTCATAATTGCATATATTAATTTTTGTGTTTCTCTTGAATAACCTAGCTTATCCATTATTATTTACTCCTATCTTTTTATTTTTTAAAAATCTTGAACAAAACCAAAGTTGTCCACATCCACCACCAATTGTATCCTGTCCACTAGGATCAAAAACTCTAACATTGTAACCATCTTTTAAAAAAATCATTAGCAATTTTTATTTATAAATTCTAAATCTCTAAATTCAGATTTTAACTTATTTTCTTTATCAATATTACATATTACTGAAAATGTTAAATAAAAATATTTTTGCTGGAAATAAATCTTTTAATCTATTTATTTCTTCTAAACTTGTATTATTACAATCTATGCAGTAATTTAAAAATACTGGTCTATTTGTTTCATTACTCATATAATTCCATAATCTCTAATTTCTCTTAAATTCATTTTATTTTTATATGGTATAAGTTTATTTCTCTTTTTCTTCATCTGCTTGATGTATTGAAAAATTGTAAGCCTACATTTTTTTATTTTTGATATTTCTAAGATTTCATTTAAAAGTATTATTATTTTTAATCCAACTGTTGACAATAAAAAGTTGTGCATTTGGATACTTTTTTATTCAATTCTTTTTATAGCTTCTTTGATATTAGAGAAGTTAAACATTGGCTCCCCATTGACATAAACATTATTTTGAAATTTTTATTTTTTTGAGTAGTTTCAATTTCTTTTAAAACTTTTTCTTTTTATTACATAATCTATTTTGATATAGAATTTCATCAACAGTTAAATTTCTTATGAAATTATTACCTGTATCCACAAAAAGTACAAGCAACAGGACAACCACATTGAGTGCTACAACATATTACAGTTCTTTCATCATAACTACCATATTTATATAGAACACTTTCTACAACAACATCATTTTTTTCTTAGAAAAACAAATTTTGCTTTACATTATTATCTATAAATTCTCTAACATTAAACATTCCTTTATCCCCTAACTATTTAATTTCTTTTTCATTTGTGAATATTCTCTTTTAGTTAATTCCTTAATATCTTTTTATAGTGCTCTTTTTATATAACTTTTCCATATTTATATCAAAAAAATTTACAATAAGTTTTTAAATCCTCTAACTCTTTTTGAGTACATTTTTGACTAAACTTAACTAAGACATCATGAGCTGATTGAAGGTCTTTTAAATCTAAACTTCCAAGATTTTTTAGTTTTATATTTCTTTTAAAATACCTTGCACATCCTCATTTGTTGCTATATTTGTTATAGCTTCACATAATAATTTCTTTTGATTTATCTTTAATTGATTTTCAAGAACTTCTAAGTCTTCTATACTCATCATTCCTATTTCAGATAATTTATATTCTTTTTCATATTCATCTCTGTTTCTTTCATCTACCATTGAATTAATAGAGCTGATTAATTGTTGCTTTTTAGCTCTTGAAACTTCTTCATAAGAAGCAACTTCATCTCCATCAAGTCCTATTCCTAAGTTTCCTAATGCTCTACCTACTGCCGAAGTTTCTGCATTTTTCTACATGAGAAGTTTTATTTACAAGTGAACTTTTTTTCATCTCTTAACTCCATAGCTGTTCCAGTAGATTTTTAAAACTCCATTTTCATCTCTTATAATCACTCTACAAGTTGCAACTTCTTGAGTTATAGAAAGCCATTCAGTTTCTAAACTCCAATTTTTAAATTTTTTTCTAAAGTTCTAAATTCTTTTCAGTCTTTCAACGACTGGAACATAATTTTTACCTTTTATATTTATCGTTTTCATTTTCTCCTCCTATATCAAATTTTCAAAGTCATATAGCTCAACATAATTTATATAAAATTTATAAATTATATTAATTAGCCATTTTATTTTTATAATTAACAATATCTTTAAACTCAGCTGCAGCATAATTCTCTTTTATCATCATTCAATATTCCACTCCCACATTTCCATTTTGTTGTATTATTGCTAGGGCTCTCTTTAATGAAAGCCCCTTTTAATTCTTTTTATCCCAGTATTTATCTAAAATTGTTCCTTTTTAACATTTTTTACCCCTCCTAGTTTTCATAAAAATAATATTTTTGAGCAGTCTTGTTATCCCATGCTCTTTTTACAGATTCTTTCATTCCTAAAATTTCAACAAAAATTTATCAAAAATATTCTACATCTCCTCCATAGTCATATCCCCATTCTCTACACTTATTTAAGTTCCAAGAAAAAGTAAATTCTATTTCTGTTCCTTTGTAAGTGTTATAATCTTCAATTAAATATTTGGCTCTTTCTATTAAGTCATCGTGTTTTAAAACTTCTTTCATCATATCTACTATAATTTCTTTTGTGTACTTTCATTTTTATTCCTCCTATTGCATATCATCATCTGCTATTCCTGTTCTCCAAAAATGTGTTTTCCCAGTATTTTGTTTTGGTTCTAGCCATCTTTCTAATTTTAATTTTTCAAAAGTTCCTTTTTCTATTAAATTTGTTATCATTGACTTTTTCTTCTTCTGTTAATACTTCTATGTTTTTGTTATTTTTATTTCTTTTTGTTTCCATTTTTTATATATTTTTGTTCCGTCTTCCTTTCTAATTAAACTACAATCTAAACTCAAATTTTTCTGTATATTCTTCTTCTTTTTACATCTTTTTCCAAAATTTGCTAAACTTATACAACAACAATAATTTCTATAATCTCTATCCAACAGTTCCATAAATTGTTTTTAAATCTTTCATTTTTATTCCTCCTCCAATTCTCTTACTTCTCTAATAAAATCTTTTAACAAATCAATTTCGCCTTTTTAACTCCTCTTAAATAAGAAGTATTATAACCAGCAATGTCATTTTCTTCTATTAATTTATCTAGAAGCTTAATCGATTCTCTAACTGATTTATACATTCTTTTTTTATTAATGTTTCTCCTATTGTTTTATCTATGTATGCCATTTTCTCCTCCCTATAAATATGCTCTTCTTGGATATTTTTTTCAGCTGTTGCAATTTCTAAATCTATGAATCCTTGATTTATATTTTCTAATCTTTTTACTAAGTCTTTTAAATCTTTTAATTCAGTATTTAAATTACTGAAACAAGGATCTAATATGATTTTCAAATATATTTTCTTCATCTTCTGTATTTCCAAAATTAATTTTAATTTTTTCTTCTCTATCTTCTATAACATAAGGTTCATTAGAATGATTAAATTCAACTGTTTCTTTTTAAATAGCTTTCTAATAAATCTTTTAAATATTTGCTTTCATATTCTTCTAAAATGTCAAAATCTTGATTGAATATTGCAAGTTCCCAGTGTTGTTTATTTATGTTGTAGTTTATGTTAAATGCTTCACGATCTAATTTTTAAATGCTTCTAATAATTTCATCTTATCTCTCCTTATTTACGTTTTTTACGTTAATTTTATTTTAAAATTTGAATTTCTTTTATTCGTCTTATCTTATATAAATATTATAACGTATTATACGTAAAAAGTCAACAGAAAGTTTTTGTTTTTTACGTAAAAAGTTTTATAATATAAAAAAATAAAGAAAAAGGTGGTGGAATTATGGCAGACCCTATCTATAACTTTTTAAAAATTAAGAGAAAAGGACTTACTCAGCAAGAATTAGTTTCTCTTTCTGGAGTAGGACAAGGAACTATAGGAGATATTGAAAGAGGTAAAATAAAAAGAGCTCTATAAAAACTCTTGAAAAATAGCAAAAAGCTTTAAAGTTAGATGAAGAAGAAAGAGAAGAACTTTTTCAGTTTTAGTGCCAAAAAGATATTGGTGTTAAAATATTAAAAAAATCCACTATATAAAAAAATTTAGATGGTAGAGGAAAAACAATTCGAGGATATAATTGAGCAATCTGCACTAATGTTTAATGATGAAAGTATATCTCAAGAAGATAAAGAAAAAGTTTTTAATGGCAATACAATCTGCTTTTTGATGCAAAAACAGAAAAATAAGAAAAAAAGAAATGATAAGGCTGGTGATTAAATTGAATGTAAAACTGAGGGTATTAAATTTAATTGCAAGGCATAGAACTAGGAATCCTTTTAAATTAGCTAGAGCATTAAATATTGAAATAATATACCAGGATCTAGGAGAAGTAAGAGGATTTTTTTCAAGAAAATATTAAGAAGAAAATACATATTCATCAATAGTGAATTGAGTGAATTTGACCAGAAATTAGTTTGTGCTCACGAGCTCGGACATGCTATTTTACATTCTTCTAATAGAATACAATTTTTGATTGATAATACAAAAAAATACTAAGGAGAAATAAAATTGAAGATGAAGCTAATTTATTTGCTAGTTGGCTTCTATTTCCTAGTGATGATGTAGTAGAGGAGTTAGAGTTCAAAGAAACAGAAACTAATTTTTTTGATGTTGGAAGAAATAAAAAAAGATTAAGGAGGAATATTTAAAAAGTATTCAATAACTACTCAATCATTGAATATAGTTTATTTTTATATTGGAATTAAATATAAAAATAAATTTTTCATTTTCAATTTTTTTATGTTAAAAATATTCTATCTCTAGGAGGTGGATTATGGATTTAAAAAAATAGTAAAAGAAGAAATTATATGATTGAAAGGAATATTTCAACTGAACAGTTAGCGAAAATACTAGATATAAAAATAAAGAAGCTTACAAACTTATATGTCAAAAATGGGAAAATTCCTATTTCTATTTTAAAAAAAATACTAAAAATAATTTTTCGATGTAAAAAAATATAGTAAATACTGAATTTTCTGATATAGAAAAAATTAAGAATAAAAAGGAAGAATTAGAAAAGTTAGACTATGAACTATATTTAAAAACTTGAATATGAAAAATTAGAAAGAACTTCTGGAGCAAGAAGTAAAATAACTTGGGCTTGTATAGATATTCAGAAATATTTATCCAATAAAATAATTGAAATTGGAAGTATATATAATCTAGCTGACAAAACTATAAGATTAACTTCAGCTAATGCATTAAAAACAATTATCTATACACTTGAAAACATTAGCGACTAATGTAGATGATATTGTTAATAATAATAATGAAATTAATATGGAAGGAGAAAAATGAATAATTATGATGATCCAAATAAAAATATAATATAATTCCACAAAAATATAACTTTTGATATGTTTGATGAAAGCAGATAAAACTAAGATATTAACATACAAAAGTAGGACAAATTGTTCCTAGAATTTTACAAGATTTAGACTTATATGAAGGATATTTTTCTGCAAGAAAAGTATCATTACTTATTAATGGAAAGAAAGATAAAAGAGAAAAATTACAATATGAAAAATTATATTGATGAATATAGTTCATACTTTAAAAATTTAACAAAACAATATTACAATAGTTTTAACTGATATTTTTGAAGAAATTATTGATGATATGTTAAGTTACAATAAAAAAATAGTAATAGAAAACAATTATTTTTTTACATCTTTGAATACAAATTTTTGGGCAACAATTGTTTTTACTATCGCAGTAATATCAATAGGAGAATATCTTTTAAAAAAACGACAAACTGCATAGAAAATGGGCAATATTTAGAGTTAGTTTTAAGAGCTAAAAAGAATTATCAAAAATAAAAGATATTTTTAAAAATGAATAGAAATGAATATACAGAAGAAGAAGCAAAAACAATTTTTTAAAAATTTAATTGAAGAAAAAGTACAAGAAAAGATTAAATTTGATTTAGAAACTCATAATAGAGTAAGAGTTGAAGAAAAACTTTTTGAGATGTGTGATGAAAAAAAGTATGAATGATTTTTATAATAAGCATTGTTGATAATGCAAGGGAAAAAAATTACTCATAATTCAAGATTATTTGCAATGTCAGATATTGATACAACTAAAAAAATGTTTTTAAAAATGGCATTGATAGAAATTTCTTCTATCAACACCATTTATTATACAACCAATAAAAAAATACCTTTTTCAAACCACTTTAATTAGTGGTTTTTATATATTTTTATTAAAATCAATATTTTTAGTATTCTTGATAAATAATTGATTATATAGTAAAATAAATATATAAATTATTTTTTGGGGAAATTATGATTTTTTTATTATTATTATTTTGTCAATTGTCTTACTTGTACTATTGTATTTTTTTAATGAAGTCTAATAAGAAATATAATGATTTATATTCTGAAGTTGAAAGAGAATACAAACCTATAGTTGATATAAATGAAGAAATTAAAAAGAAAACAAGAAGAATTAAAACTGAAAATAAAATTATTCAAAGAGATTCAAAAGAAAGAATTAGAAAAAAATTAAAAAGAAAATGAAATAAAAAGAATTAGAGAAAATAATTTAGAAAAAGAGAGAGCTTTAAAAAATATTGGATAAAGTTAAAGAACTAAATGAAGAAATAGGTTTGCTAGAAGAAAAACAAGAGCTTCAGGAATTTAGTTTTTATGAACCTAAATATTTTTATGATAGTTCAGAACAATATAGAACTGAAATTGATAGAGTTAATTTTTGAAATGAGAAGTATGATTGATAGAAAAAAATAGCTGCAACTTGTTCTACGGAATGGACAGTTGGAAATAGTAGAAAAAGGCGAAAAAAATGACAAACAATGCTTTGAAATTAATGTTAAGAGCCTTTAATGGAGAAGCTGATGCTGCTATAGCTAAAGTTAAATTTAATAATGTTGTAACTATGGAAAAAGAATTAATAAAGCTTTTGAAGTTATAAATAAATTAAATGAAGTAAACTGTTGTACTATTTCAAGTGAATATTTAGATTTAAAATTAGAAGAACTTTATCTTAATTATGAAATGGCTAAAAAGTCGAAGAAGAAAAAGAAGAACAAAGAATGATTAGAGAACAAATGAGAGAAGAAGAAAGGGCTCAAAAGGAATTGGAAAAAAAGCTCAAATAGAAGCACAAAAAGAAGAAGAAAGGGCAAGAAAAAGCATTAGAAAAAGCTGAGGCAAAATTAAAAACAAGCTCATGGATTAGAGTTAGATGAACTAAACGGAAAAAAATTGAACTTCTAAAAAAACAATTAGAAGAGGCTGAAACGAATAAAAGAGAGCAAAGTCTATGGCTCAACAAACTAAATCAGGATATGTTTATGTTATTTCAAATATTGGATCTTTTTGGTAATGATGTTTATAAAATAGGAAATGACTAGAAGATTAGAACCTATGGATAGAGTTAGAGAGTTAGGAGATGCTTCTGTACCATTTTTTTCTTTGATGTTCATGCAATGATTTATTCTAAAAATGCTCCTGAGTTAGAAAATAATTTTACATAAAGAATTTTATGACTATAGAGTAAATAAAATTAATGATAGAAGAGAATTTTTTTAGAGTTAAATTATCAGAAATTGAAAAAATCGCAAGAAAATATGGAGCTGATGTAGAATTTATTAAAACAGCAAAAAGCTGAACAATATAGAGAAACATTAGCAATAGAAGAAAAATATGAAAAACAATTTCAAAATGAAAGTGAAAAATAGATGAATTTCAACAAGAAATTAATGAAATAAATAACTTATAATAAATAGAGCCACTAATTAGAGTGTTTTTTATATAAAAACTTTTTATGAATTTGTCGAGCTTTCAATGTTTTTATTTCTCTTGACTTTTTACGTTTTATACGTTAAAATATTATTAAATGATTTGAAAGAGGTGAAAACAATGGCTAAAAACAATATCAGGAGAAGAAATTTATTTTAAAATTGAAGAAGCTAGATTAAAAAATTTATATCTAAAAAGAAATTAGCTATATCAATAGGGATGTCTCCTACAAACTTTTATGATACCATGAATTTGCTATTAAAAGATAATATTAGATATAATAGTATTATAAAAATAGTTAACTTTTTAGAAATAGATTTAGGAATAAGGATATAATATTTTTTTATTTAACGTTTTTACGTTAATATAAAAAAATTACAATAAAAACTCTAAGGCTAGTCCTTAGACAAATAGCTATAAGATTCTTGCTCACTGCTCCCCTCAAAAGTGAGTTCCTCCCTTATAGCTATCTGTGTAGGTGTAGCTACTGGATAAAAACTAAGTCCCAGAATGGGGGTAAGCTTTTACAGCTGAGCATCTTATGTTTTTATCACTTTACAGATTTAAGCATTTGCAGGTGTAAAACAAGCTAGCAGGGTTTGGAGTGTTAGACTCGGAATTTATAGGATACAACGATGTATCTGAATTTTTAAAGCTAGCCGTTACGTTGGACATTCGATAAGAGCCAACTATAAATTTTACCAGTTTTGTGAAAAGTATAAACTGTTTATCTTGTGATTTATTCTAACTTAGAGATGTCAAGAACGGATCTAAGGACAGTATAGCTAGCTGAATAAATCACAGGATATAAAACTTTGTTGATTAAATTAGTGGGGCTTGTATGTAGCTTTGGCAGGCTCTATATAAGCTCTACGAATTGAATTAATAAATAGGAGAACTGCCAGAGCTCTCAAATATACAGGAGGAATAAAATGAGAGACATAAGAAACAAAGGTTGGTTTTGGATTGAAAATTCTTTAATTGATAGAGATGATTTAAACCCATATGAGAAATTGTTATACATGACATTAGCAAGATATTGTGACAATAATGGGAAAATGCTTTCCAGCTATAGAAACTTTAATGAAAGCTACTGGAATCAATAGCAAGGCTACAATTGTTAAATATTTAAAAACCTAGAAGAAAAAGAATTGATTTTTGTTATTAGATGCTCAGGAAAAAGTAATACTTATTATTTAAAAATGCTGAGAAAAAGAGCAGTTCATTAGTAATAGCAGTTCAGGAGATGAACCTGTTCACGAGATGAACCACACCAGTTCACCAGATGAACTACTACCAGTTCACGAGGTGAACTCTAAGAAAACTAATTTAAAAAGACATAATAAAAACTAATAAAGAAAAAAATAAAAAGAAAAAAATCAAAAAAATGAGATTCAGGAATTTATAAATAATCTTAGTGAAGATAATGAATATAAAGAGCTTCTTTTTAAATACATTGAATATCGTAAGAATATTAAAAAAGCCAATAAAAACGATACTTCCTATTAAAAATAGTTAAAGATTTTCCTAATTGGTTTTGTTTTTAGATGAAGCTATAAAATATTGCTATGGAAAAAAAGAATGGACTGGATTAGAGCCTGAATGGATAGAGAAACACAAAAAAATCTAAAGTTTTTTTAATAATAACAATGAAAATAAAAATTGCTGAAAGCAAGGACACAAAGCTCATTTAAAAGTTGATGATAATTATATGGAACAAATGAAAGCGAGGTATGGATTATAATGACTAACCAAGAATTTAATACAGTATTTCAACCATTTTTTTAGATTATTTCCCTACAAGTGAAATGACTAAAGAAAAATTAAATATATATTATTTGGCTTTTATCTAGTTTAACAGCTGAACAATTAAATGGAGCTTTTTATATCAATGGTAAAAACAGAGTATATAAGAATTTCCCACAGATAGCAGAAATACTTCAATATGCTTCTGGAACTACAGAAAAATGAATTAGATGACAGAATTGTTATAGCAAAAAGAATGCTAAAAAAATGCTATTGTCAGATATGGAAGCTATGGATCAGTAGAATTTGAGGATAAATCTATACATGCAGTGATAGATGCTCTTGATGGTTGGCAAAAAACTATGTGCAATGAGTAGCGATGAACTAGAAAGTTTTTAACTTTTGAGTTTGGAAAAAAATCTACAAGGCATATGCTAGAAATAAATATCAAGTCAGCAATTATTATATCGGGTTCTATGATATGCAAAATGGAACTAAAAAAATATAAATAAGATTGGATTTATGAGTATGAAGCCAAGTCTTGAGAATAAATTTGAATTAAAGGAGTTGAATTGATAAATGAAAAACAATATGTCTATAGTTTCGATGGAGATTACTATGATAGTGATTTATATGATACAAGAAAAAGAAGCTATTGATGCTGGAATAAAAGAAGCTAAAAAGAGAAATATTTATATTTTTATTTAGGAACTGCTACAAAATATGAAGAAGATTGTGGAGGAATAGCTGATACAGTTATTGAATATTTAAAATCATTTGCTGAAAATGAAGTTGGAGAAGCTGCAGAAGGTTATATGAATTTGAGCAAAAGAAGAAGAAAAATACTAGATAAAAAAACTAAGAAAAAGTTGTTTTTAGATTTTTCAAAAAGAATTTAAATGTGAATCTGATTTTTTTATAATGTTTCTGATGTAGAAGTTATAAATCTAATAGGAGTGGTTGAGTAAATGGTTAGATACAATATAGAGGTAAAAATACTCATGTTTTTGGTAAAGAGCATACAAGTGAAGTTTACTATAATGCACTAGATAATTTAAATGAAGAAGAAAAAGAAAGTGTATTACAAGGTTATCTTGACATCGTAAAAAAACTTATAAAGGATTTGAAGGATTCTTAGAAAGTTATATTTGGAAAGATAGAGAAGAAAAAGTCTTATAAATTTAAATAAACTGAAAAACTATAAATCAATAGCTTATGCTACTCCTTTGGCTCAGCTTGAGAAAGTAAAAGAAGAGTTTAATGAACTATTAAATGAAGTGGAAGTGAAAAAGCTTGAGTCACAGTTTTATTAAGAATATTGATAATTTTTAAAGCTGAAGCTTTGGATCTCATAACTGCTACTGTGAATCTGTTGCTTTTAACAGGACTGACAGATGAAGATTTTTGATAAACATATTGAAAAACTGAATGACTACAAAAATGGAAAATATAAAAAGGAGAAAATCAAAGAATGAAAAACCAAAGAGATTTTTTTAAAAAGATATGGAGAGAAAGAAAAATATATAAATGAACTAAAAAGAAATTATATAAAAGGTATCTTTTTTGATAGTGATGCATGAAGCTTTTTGGAAAAATTAGGGCAAAAAAATGATTGAGTATTTATTAGAACTTAGAGTAAAAGATGAAAATAAAATAAGAGTTATAAATAATCATATTTTTTAGAGAAAAACCAATGTCAGAAAAAGGAAATTGAAGAAAAAAACAAATAGAATTCTGTAAAAGTATGAGAGAAAATTATGAGAAAGCAGGAAAGACTTTAGAGATTTTTAGAGTATTCTATGACTGAGGTGAGTTAAAACCATTATGAGAAAAAAACTAAAAAGAAGTTAAAAAGTTGAAAATAGAAAATAAAAATTAAAATATGAAAAAGATTTTTATATAACATATGCTAATAACTGGAAAAAAATGAATACTACGAGCTAAGTAAAAAAGCTTTTATCAAAGATAAAGAATTGACAATAGCTAAAAGTAGATTTAGTTTTTAAATAGATTCTATTTGACAGCAGCAGTTGTAATAGCAATAGTGGAATTAGGAATAATATTATTTTAAAAGGGTGAATTAAATGAAAAGTATATTTAAAATACCATTAGAAATAGACAGTAAGAAATGGAGTTTAAATAAAAATATATGCTGGAGTTCATTGGTCAGTAAGGGCTAAGGATAAAGAATATATAAGACAACTTGTTAGAAGTGTTACAGGGATGAGAAAGCCTTTTTGAGAAACCAGTATTAATCAAAATGGCTTTTTAATAGTGGGTTGGATGTTTCTAATCATGGATATTTATTCAAAACTAATAGAAGATGGGTTAGTAAAGTGTGGAGTAATTCAAAAATGACAGTTATAAAATATGTAAAATGCAACATAATGACATTACAGAAAGCTTTTTAAAGGTGTAATAGTAGAAGTTGAAGAAATATAGGAGGAGATAAATATGGAATACAGAGATGAAAATGGAACAATTTAAAAAAATATCTAAAAATAGGAATATTTGGAGGAGTAGCTGGTTTTGTTACTTGTACTAGCTCTAATTAATTGTTATACAGTTGATACTGGAGAGGTTGCTATAATATCAACATTTGGGAAAAATAACAAGAGTTGAAACTGAGGGTTTGCACTTAAAAATTCCATTTGTTCAAGGAAAGACATTTATGGAAACAAGAGAAAAAGACATATATTTTTGGAAAAAAACAGAAGAAATGGATACAACGATGGAAGTTTCAACAAAAGGATATGCAAAGTATAAAATTAGAGTTCACTGTCCAAGCTTCTATCACAGACCCAGAGATTTTTATATAGAACTTTTAATAATAAACATGAGCAAAGATTTATTAGACCAAGAGTTAAGGAAATAATTCAAGCGACAATAGCAAAATACACTATTGAAGAGTTTGTAAGTAAAAAGAGCAGAGATATCAAGATTAATATTTGAAGATTTAAAAGATGATTTCGCTCAATATGGTCTGTCTGTAAGTAATGTATCTATTGTTAATCATGATTTCAGTGATGAATATGAAAAAGCGATAGAAAGTAAAAAAAGTAGCAGAACAAGCTGTAGAAAAAGGCTAGAGCAGAACAAGAAAAACTTAAAGTTGAAGCAGAAAAATAAAAGTAAAATTAGCAGAATATGCTTTTACAAGAAAAAGAATTACAAGCAAAGGCTAATGCTGTTGAAAGTAATTCATTGACTCCTCAACTTTTTAAGAAAGATGACCATTGAAAAATGGGATGGAAAAACTTCCAAAAGTTCAAGGAAATAATTCAAATACATTAATTAATTTAGAATAATTAAAATAGGAGAACTTAATGGTAACAGAGGATATAAAAAGCAATACAAAATTGAAGTAAAAACAATTAGGAGTTTTTAAAAGATAATGATGGATCTAGGTAAAAATACACTAACACCATATGAGAAAACTATCAAATTATTAAAGAATTACAAATATTATAAAAACAGAATAGAATATTTAAAAAAATAATTTAGATAATATTGAAATTAAGAAAAATATTCTATTGAGGAAATAAAAGCAGTTAATAATAAGAATTTAAGTGAAATGGAAAAAGGAAATAATAAAAGAGGAAAGATTAAAAAGAAATAGAATTTTTTTGAATATGGAATTAATTTAATTGATTATGGATTATCCTCAATAGAAGGTGAAAAGTACAAAAGATATAATACCACTAATTTATTTTTGAAAAATTAAGAATGGAAGATGTTGCAGAAAATTTAGTGTAGATACTTCAACAATTAAAAAGAAATAGAAATAAATTAGTTGAAATTATGAGTTTTTTTCTATATTTGATAGTGAATTTTTAAAAGGTTTAATAAAAAAATTTCTTTTTAAAATGCACCTAATTTGCACCTTTTTGCACTTGTAATGAACTTTTATATGTTATATAATGTTAATATATGAAAGGTTTAAATGAAAGTTTAAATTTTTTTGTTTCTCTCCCCAAGAAGAGATGAGTTATTGACTTCTCATAAAAAGTCTTTTTATTTTTGAAAAAGGTGTATAATAAAACACAACAAAGTTATAAAAGGGGAGTTAATAAATGAGTAATAAGATAGTTATTTGTTATGATTTATATGAAGCGGATAGTACATTGAGGGATAAGGTAGTTAAAAATATTAGAAGAAAAAAACTATATAAAAAGTCAAAAAAATATAGATACTTTATGGGGAAAAAGAGCTATCTCAATCAGAAGAAAGTGCATTAAGAGAATTTATAAAATTGAAAAATGAATTAAAAGATGAATTAAGTGAAATACTAAAAATCAACTTATACAACATTTGATTTAATGTATGGAAATAAAAAAATTAAATATAAAATTTTATTTATCTATAAAAGATAGAGAAGAAGAGATATAAGAATAGTTTTTATTTTTAAATTATAAAAAAATAAAATGGTGATAAAGTGTCAAATAAAAAGAAGTATAGAAAGGCAAAAAGAAATAGATTATTGGTTTGAGAAGGAAAAACCAGAAGCAGAAAAACAATATACCATAGAATATGAAAAAAAGTATAGTAGATCAAAAAGGATTAGCTGATGTGGAATTATGGTTTAATTGTATAAAAAGAACAGCTAAGAAAAAAATCTGGCTAAAAAGAGATATAAGTATTGACAAAAATACAAAAATTAACAAAAAGAAGAAAGAGAAAAATTAGAATATGAAAAAGAAGTTCTAAAAGATGCAATGAAATATTGTGATGAAGAAATAGAAAGAGATAAATGGACAAGATAGAATATTATAAAATAATAGAGAACTCAAAAGGTTCTCTTTTTTTATAGGTATTGGAGGTGAAGTAGCATGAAATTAAATGCAAGACAAAAAAAGCTTTTTGTGAATATTATGTAGCTAGTGGCAATGCTACTGAAGCTGCAACAAAAGCTGGATATAGTGAGACATATAGTAAGACAAGAACTAATGTTTTTATTACAGAATGTCGAGATTTGTCGATATATAAATGAACTACAAGAAAAAGCCAAAAGTAGTAGAATTATGACAGCAATAGAGAGAAGAGAATTCTTAACTAAGATGATATTAAAAGAAGAAACAAAAGATACTGATAGATTAAAGGCAGTTGATATATTAAATAAAATGGATGGAGAGTATACTCAAAAACTAGAAGTTAAAGGAGAATTAAAGTCAGAGGATCCGTTTAAAGGATTATCCACAGATGAACTAAAAAGGTGATTTTTAGTGGAGATAAATAAAGAAGCAATAAAAAGAGCAAAAATTAGAACTTGCAAGACGTGAGTTCTTTTTATTGTTATTTAAAAATCTCCTGACTTCTATAAATATGAGAGACAATTTTTAGTTGATTTATGTAATGATTTGCAAAACTTTCTAACAAGTGATGATGAAGTACTTATCTTAAACCTCCCACCTAGACACGGAAAGAGTCAAGGACAGTAGGAAATCTAGTAGAATGGTTACTTGGTAGAGATATAAATGCAAAAATAATGACAGGAAGTTATAATGAAACTTTATCAACTACATTTTCTAAGAATGTTAGAAATACTATTCAAGAAGTAAAAGGTGACAAAAGATAAAATAGTTTTTCAGATATATTTCCTGGTGTAAGTATTAAACAAGGTGATGGTGCTATGAACCTTGGAGTTTTAGAAGGTGGATACAATAACTATCTAGCAACTGCACCTGGTGGAACTGCTACAGGATTTGGTTGTAGTCTTATGATAATAGATGACTTAATCAAAAATGCAGAAGAAGCTTACAATGCTAATGTTTTAGACAAGCATTGGGAATGGTATTCACAAACAATGCTTTCAAGACTTGAAGAATGTGGAAAAATAATAATTATAATGACTCGTTGGGTTACTGGTGATTTAGCTGGTAGAGCAATAGAACATTATAAAGCAGAAGGTAAAAAGATAAAAACATATAAAAATGAAAAGCTGTTCAAGATGATAAAGGTACTATGCTTTGTGATGAAATATTAAGTTATAAATCTTATTTATCAAAAAGCTAAAGCTATGGGAATCAGAAATAGCCTCAGCTAACTATCAGCAAGAGCCAATAGACATCAAAGGCAGATTGTATAGTAGTATAAAAAAACATATAATCAGTTGCCTATGGATTCAAACAATAATTTATTATTTACAGCATATAAAAACTATACAGATACAGCTGATACTGGAGATGATTATTTATGTTCTATTTGCTATGGGGTATATAACAAAGAAGCATATATTTTAGATGTCTTATATACAAAAGAGCCAATGGAAATAACAGAACCATCAACAGCTAAAAATATTAATTGAGAATAATATAAAAAGAAGCTGATATAGAATCTAACAATGGTGGTAGAGGTTTTGCAAGAGCAGTAGAAAGATATTTATTAGAAAAAAATATAATAGTAATCGTTGTAAAGTTAGATGGTTTCATCAAACACAAAAATAAAAAGAGCTAGAATATTATCTAATGCAACTTGGGTTATGGAACATATTTATTTCCCAGTTAACTGGGCTGATAGGTACTTGAATTTTTATAAAAAGCTATAACTACTTATCAGAAGGAAGGAAAAATAAACATGATGATGCTCCTGATGTCCTTACAGGGATAGCTGAGAAATGTAATAAAAATATCAGGATTATCTTTCGAATAGGAGTTAATAATGTGGGAATGGATAAAAACTATTTAAAAAGCCAAAGGTGGAAAAATATGGAGATTAGAAAACTTGAATATTTAATAAGTCAATGGCTTTCTTCAAAAAAACTAGAGTGACTCAGGTGAATGGGGAAAGATATTATAAAGGTAGTCATGACATATTAAGTAGAAAAGCAATAGTTGAAGGTGGTAGATTAGAAGATATTGATAACTTAGTCAATTCTAAACTAGTGGACAATCAATATCTCAAAAATGGTTGACCAAAAAGTTAATTATCTTTTGGCTAAGAAACCAACTTTTGTTTGTAAAAATGAAGATGTTTTAAAAATTATTTGGTAATAAGTTTCTAAGGACTTTGAGAAATTTGGGAGAAGATACTCTTAATGGTGGAATAGGTTGGATATATCCGTATTTTTAACCAAAAAGGTGAATTGGAATTTAGAAAATTTGAGCCTTCAGAAATATTACTGATATGGAAAGATAACAATAAAGATGAATTAGAATTAGTTATAAGATTATATGAAGTTTTAGAGTTTCAACATAATAGTTTAGTTCAATTAAAAAGTAGAAGTTTACTCAGGAAATGGAGTAGACTTTTTATTTGGAATGATAGTTTAAAAACCTTTTAGGACATTCAGATTATATATCTATAGGAGAAGAAACATACAACTGGGGGAAAAGTTCCACTAATTCCTTTTTAGAAGTAATAACTTAGAACAACCTTTAATATGCAGAGTTAAATGCTTACAAGATGCCTTGAATGAGATAATCTCTAAATTTCAAGATAATATGATGGAAGATGCAGGAAGTACAATTTTAATCTTAACTAACTATGATGGAGAGAATTTAGGAGAGTTTAGAAGAAACTTAGCAACATATAGAGCAGTAAAAAGTTACAAATACTGATGGTGGCAAAGGTGGACTTGAAGCACTTCAAATAGAAGTTAACTCTGAAAACTATGCTTTAATAATCAAATTACTTAAAAAGCAATAATAGAAAATGCAAGAGGCTTTGATGCTAAAGATGAAAGACTTGGAAATAATCCTAATGAGATGAATATTCAATCTATGTACTCTGATATAGATTTAGATGCTAATCAAATGGAAGTAGAATTTCAAGCATCTTTTGAAGAGTTAATGTGGTTTATAAATAAAGCTTTAAATGTTAATGAAACTCTTGATGTAATATTTAATAGAGATGTTTTTAGTTAATGAATCTGAAACAATTAATAATTGTAAGTCTAGTGTTGGTATCATATCTCAAAAAACTATAATAACTCAACATCCTTGGGTTAACAATGTTGATGAAGAAATAAAACAACTTGAAAAAGAAAAACAAAAGAATTAGATCTTTATCCAGGAGATTTTGGAACTAAAAAGTTTCTGATTTAGATGAGTAATAACTACTGGACTAAAAAGATTTGAAGAAGAAGAAAAACAAAGAAATATATCTAATAAAGCTTTATACTAAAGAAATTGAGAGACAATATAAAATAGCTGAAAAATAAGATAAAAAGTGATATTGAAAAATGGTATATTAGAATAGCTGATAATAATCAAATATCATTAGCTGATGCTAAAAAGTTACTAACTAAAGATGAATTAAAAGAGTTTAAATGGACATTAGCAGAGTATACTCAAAAGAGCTAAAAAGTGGAGCTTGGAAAAAGAACTTGAAAAATGCTTCAGCTAGAATACATATTAGAAGTTTGGAAGCTTTTACAACTTCAAGTTAAAAATAGTATTGAAACTTTAAGAAATAAAGAAAATGAGATGCTAGAAGATTATTTAATAAAGAATTATGAAGATACTTATTACCACTCATTGTATGAAATTTCAAAAGGATTAAATCTTAAAACAAGTTTTGCTCCTTTTAGATAAAAATAAGATTAATCAAGTTATTGGAAAGCCTTGGCTATCTGATGGAAAAATTTTTCAGATAGGATTTGGCAAGATAAAAGAGCAATTAATAAATACATTGAGAACTAAAATTACTCAATCTTTTTATAACTGGTAGTACATTAGATGAAGCTGTTGAAGATATATCTCAAATTTGTTTCTGATAAGATAAAAATAAAGAGTATGTTGCTAGAAGATTACTAGAAACAGAATCAGCTGCTTTATGCTTCAAAAAGCACAGATAGAAGCTTTTAAAAAGTATAGGTGTTGAACAATATGAAATAGTGGCAACTTTGGATTTACATACTTCTGAAATTTGTCAAGAAATGGATGGAAAAGGTTTTAATATACTCAACCAGGAAATAGAGTAACTGTGCCCCTTTTCATTCTCATTGCAGAACAGTTATAGCCCCATACTTTGATGATGAGTCTACAAGAGCATCAAGAGATGAAAATGGAGAATATAAAAGAAGTTAAGTACATGAACTACAAAAGAATGGAAAGACCAATATATTAAAAATCTCATACACAAGTAAATAATAAAAATAATCTTGAAAGCAAAAATAAATCTGATATAATTAAATTAAGAAATGATGCAATAGATAAAGAAATAAAAAGAAAATGTTTTAAAAGATTTTTAAAAATAACTCAGGACTTTCTCCAAAAAGGAAAACAAATTTTAAGAAATTTAGGTTTAGATGAGAACTTAAAATTTGAAGCAATCAATGCTAGAGGTTTAGTATCTTCAGATTGCGATATAGAATTGACAAAAAGTCAAAAATAATGTATAGAGAAAAATTTAAAATAATGAAATTATCGATTAATGATTATCGTGATATGAATTATAGAGAAAAAACAATTTTTCATGAATCATATCATGCTATGTTAAATAATAAATTGCTTGATGTTCATTTTTCTGATGTTGATTTTATGGAAAAATGGAGGATATAGAAGAAGTTTTTGCTGAATCATCAGGGCATTATTTAACAGATTTAGTTGGGAATAAATCAAATTTAGGAGTATCTTATCCTGAAAGAATGGTTGAAATACTACCTAGATTAAAATTTAGAAAATTTAAAAGAATGTGAAAAGTATTTCAGATTTTGGAAGAATAGTTTATTACGAGAGATATAAAGGTAAAAATGCTATATGGTTACCAATTAGAAATGTAGTTTTCAAGCAAGAATTAGATACTTTTAGCTTATAGTAAACAGTATGTTGAGTTTATTGAAACAAATAAAAGTAAGATATCTTTACTATTACAAAAATAATCCTGAATTAAAAAAAGAGTATGCTGAAATTTTTATTAATAATGGTATAGATGTTATCAAAAATGCTAAATCATTAAACGAATTAAATGATTATGAAAAACATATTTTTATAATGTTTTAGCGTCAGCAATGAAATTAAAAGGAGTAAAATAATGATTCTTTTTGGGCAAATGATTTAATAGATAAAAATAACTATAATGAAGTTTACAAATTATTAGATTTTATTTTTAGTGATGTTGAATTTGTTTCAGTTAAGGATGGAAAAGAAATAAATTCATCAAAAATAGAAAAAGAAAAGCTTTTAAAAAGGATAGAAGAATTAGGAGAAATAAAAAGGTTGTTGAGAATTTTTAAAGCTGGTAAATATTTTGAAAATATAGAAATTAATATTAATATCAAAAAGTAATAAAATAATATATGAAGTAGGAGCAGTTAAGAAGCTGCTCTTTTTATTTTCAAGGAGAGTGATTAAATTCAAGTAATAATTTAACTTATTATATATTTAAACAAACATTTCGCCTTTTTAGTATTGTAGGCGGTAAAGAACAAGATAAACCAATTACGTTGGCATACAACGATAAAAATGAAGGAGTGAAAAATGGAAAAAGAACAATTAATAGCATTAGGACTTACATCAGAACAAGCCGATAAAGTTTTAGAGTTCATAAAAACATACATGGAAAGTTTTGTTCCAAAAAGGTCGTTTTAATGAAGAACTAGAAGCTAAAAAGAATTTAGAAACACAGCTTGCAGAAAGAGACAAGCAATTAAAAGAGTTAGAAAAATCTGTTGGAGATAATAAAGAATTAAAAAGCTCAAATTGAAAAAACTTCAAAATGATAATAAGAGTGCTGAAAAAAATATGCAAAAGATTTATTTGATTTACAATTAAACAATGCAGTTGATGTTGCAATTACAGGAGCAAAAAGGAAAGAACTCAAAAAGCAATAAAAAGCTTTATTAGACTTAGAAAAAGCAGATTTAAAAGATGGTAAGGTTGTAGGATTAGAAGAACAGTTATCTAATTTGAAAAAGTCAGATCCATATTTATTTGAGATTGAAAAACAACCAGCTAATCCAAATGGATTTAAACCTGGTGATGGAAATAATAAAACTCCTGGTGGAGATGGATCTAAAACTTATTCAGAAATGGTAGCTATGTTAGAAGCTAATCCCTAACTTAGATATTAACAATTTATAGGAGAAGATGAAAAATGGCAAAAATATTTTTGATGCAAAAACATTTAATGCTGAGGTATTTGGAAAGTATTCTAGTAGAATACCTAATACTAAAAAGTGAATTATTAAAAATGTGGGAGCAATTGGGAGGCAATGATAAAATACATGATGCCTTTGCAAATCAAACAGGAACCCATTATGCAGTATTACCTATGCTTGGTACAATAGGAGGTACACCTCAAAAACTATAACGGTTCAACAGATTTAACTGCAGGATCCACAAAAACATATAATAGAGGAGTAATTACAATTGGTAGAATGGCAGCATGGACTGAAAAAGACTTTTCATTTGATATAACAGGTGGAGTTAATTTCATGGATAATGTTGCTGCTCAATTAGTAGAGTATTGGGCTGAAGTTTATCAAAATACTTTTAATTAAAGATATTGAAAGGTGTATTCTCAATGACTGGAGGAGAAGAAGCTAAGTTTGTTGAAGCATATATACATATGATATAACTCAAAAAAGCAGGAGCAGATGGAGAAGTTGGAGCTACAACTTTAAATAGTGCATCACAAAAAAGCTTGTGGAGATAATAAAAACATTATCAAAATGGCAATTATGCACTCAACAGTAGCTACAAACTTAGAAAATTTACAAATCATAAAATACTTTACTCAAACAGATGCAAATGGAATGCAAAAGAGAAGTAGGATTAGCTACTTGGAATGGTAGAGTTGTGTTTATAGATGATGCTATGCCAGCTGAAAAATTTACTGGAGAAAAATATGCAAAAGTAACAGCATCACACCCTGAAGCATTAAAAATTACTACTGCTGGAACAGGAGAAAAAGAAGTTGCCGTTGCAACAGTAAATGGAGCTAAATTTGATACTAAATGGACTGCTAAAGAAGGGAATATGCTGCATTAGTTCCAACAGGAACAAAAGTATTCTACTTACTTACTAGGAGTAGGAGCATTTGACTATGAAGATTTAGGAACATTACATCCTTATGAAATGGCAAGAAATCCATATAAAAATGGTGGAGAAGATACTTTAATATCAAGAAAAAGATTATGCTATGCTCCATTTCGGAATTTCTTATAAAAACATCTACACAATATCACCTGATGATACAGAATTAGAAAAAGGTACTAACTGGGAATTAGTAAAATCAGAAGATGGAGAAGTAATAGATCATAAATCTATCCCAATAGTTAGAATTATTTCAAGAGGATAATTATGGAAAAATTTCAAAAATGGTAGTTGAAAAACTAAAGTTATTTAAATTAGATGAAGCTACAAGTATAGAATATTTTTACAAAAAGCCTTATCTAGCATTAATAATTTTTACTAATCAAAATTATACATTTGATAGCATTCCAGATGGACTAAAATATATATTAGTAGATAAAGCAACAGGAGAAATACTTAATTTTTTAAAAACTCAATGGAGAGCTTAAAGATTATGATTTCTCCTCTGTTTTAAAATCTATTAAAGAAGGAGATACAACTGAAACTTATTCTGATACAGTAAAAACACCTGAAGAACTTTTTGAGATTATGCTAAATGATTTATTAATTGGTAAAGATAATGAGTTATATAGATATAGGAGATTACAATGGTAAGAAATTTGCAAAAAGTTATGGAGAGATACTTGCAGTATTTATAATTTTTGAAAAAGTAAAGGATCCAAAAAACTAAAAACAACTGAGTTTAAAGAAATTTTAGTTCAAGAGAATATTCCTTGTAGAATTTCATTTCAAAATATATCTTCTACAAGTGAAACTCCTTCAATAGCTATAACAAGTCAAGTAGTAAAATTATTTCTTTCAAACAAAGTAGAAATAAAAGAAAAATTCAAAAATAATTGTAACTAGAAATGGAATACCTAAAAACTTATAAAAGCCTCAGGTATTTCTGCTATATATTCAGTACATCAAGAAGTTATTTTTAGTAACTGATAATAAAGGAGCTTAATATGGGACAAGCTGTAAAAATTCATTTAGCTGGATTAGAGGCAATGAAAAAGAATTTAGAAGATATACATCAAGCTGAAATAATGGCAAGTCTTGTAAAATCATTAGGAGCTTTATTATTAAGAAAAGTAATTTTTAGAACACCAGTTGGAGATTATGAAAATGATTTTCAAACTTATAAGAGAGATAATAAAAAAAGAAAAAATATAAAAAGCTGGTGACATAAAAATACGATAAAAATGGAAAAAGCTAAAAAGAAAATCTTATAAAAAGCATAACAACAAAAATGTGACATATATTTATCGTAGAAGAGGTGGAAATTTAAGAAGAAATTGGACAATAGGTCAAGTCTTTAAAAATGGTAATATGTATTCAGTTGAAGTTATAAACTCTGCCTTTTATGCTTCTTATGTTGAGTATGGACATAGACAAACACCTGGAAGATTTGTTCCTGTGCTTGGAAAGAAATTAAAAAGAGCTTGGGTTCCTGGTAGATTTATGTTGACTATTTCAGAAAATGAAATAAAAGAAAATATGGATGCTATATTAGAAAAGAAATTAGATAATATATTGGAAGAAGGTGTTTGATAATGCTAAGTAGAGTAGTAAGTGCTATATCTAATACTCTTGAGAAAACATTTCCAGAAGTAGAAATATATGTGAATAAGATTAAGCAAGGTTTTGAAGAGCTCTTGCTTTTTTTATTCAACTATTAAATCTAATGAAAAAAACAACTTTTTAGGAAATAGATATAAGCAAAAATAGATTTAGATATTCAGTATTTTCCTAAGAATGAGGATGACAATTGGGAATTAATGGAAATGGCTCAAAAATTAAATAATACTTTGGAAGTTATTAAAACTGAAGAAGGAGATTTATTAAGAGGATTAGACAGAAATTCACAGTTTATAGATGGAAATCTTCATTACTTTGTAACTTTCAAGCCATTTGTAAGAAAAGTAGGAGAAGAAGAATCATTTATGGAAGAATTGAAAAACAGATGTAAAAACCAGATAGGAGGGAGTAATGGCAACTAAAACAAAAAGATGATGAAATTCTATATTCAAAAGAACAAATTATCACAAGTAAAAATATTCCAATAGAAAAGATATATTGAATGTTTTTATTAAAAGATGATGAAGAATATAGTTTTTCAAAGATAGATGAAATTATAGAAAATTTTATGAATAAGGAGGTTCAATAATGAATGGTGGAGGAACTTTTTAACTCAAAATAAAGTTTTACCAGGAGCATATATAAACTTTCGTTTCTGCTTCAAGAGCAACAGTAAATATATCTGATAGAGGTTTTGCTGCTATTGCTACTGAACTTGATTGGGGAGTAGATGGCGACATTTTTTAAAGTTGAAAAATAGTGATTTTCAAAAAGATACTATGAAACTTTTTGGATATGATTATACAGATGAAAAAAATGAAACCTTTAAGAGATTTATTTATGAAAGCTAAAACTGTTTATCTTTATAGATTAAATGGTAATGGTGTAAAAAGCAAGTAATGATTATGCAACTGCAAAATACAGTGGAACAAGAGGGAATGACATAACTATTATTGTTAAGACTAATATAGATGAATCTAATAAAAAGATGTTATTACTATGTTAGGAACTAAGAAGGTGGATAGTCAAACTGTAGCCAATGCTTCTGAATTAATTGATAATGATTATGTTACGTTTAAAAAAAGCAGCTCAGCTTACTGATACTGCTGGAACTAAACTATCAAATGGTGCTAACTTAACTACTGTAACTGGTGCTGAACATCAAAAGTTTTTAGATTTAGCTGAATCTCATTCTTTTTAATACTATTGGATGTACTTCTAAAGATGAAGTAATAAAGAAGTTATATGTTCAATGGACTAAGAGAATGAGAGATGAAGTTGGTGTGAAACTTCAATGTGTTGTATATAGATATCCTGCTGATTATGAAGGAGTAATAAACTTACAAAAACAAAGTTAAAAGATGAAGGTGCTCCAGAACAATCATTAGTTTATTGGTTAACAGGTGCTGAAGCAAGTTGTGAAGTTAATGCAACTTTAACAAATACAAAAATATGATGGAGATTTTTATAGTTGATACTAAGTTTACTCAATCTGAGTTAATAAATGGAATAAAAAAGCAGGACAATTATTATTTCATAACAATGTTGGAGAACCATATGTGTTGACTGATATAAATAGTTATACATCAATAACTATTTATAAAAATGATGATTTCCAATCAAATCAAACTATAAGAATTTTTAGATCAAATAGGAAATGATATCGCTTTTAATGTTTAACAGAAAACATTCTGGAAAGAGCAGAAATAATAATCCTGGAAGAGAAGGATTATGGAAAGACATAGTTGCACATCATCAAGAACTTGAAAGAATAGAAGCACTTGAAAGATTTTTGATCCTAAAAAAGTTAAAGTTGAGAAAGGTTTAACTAAAAATCAGAAGTTGTTACGGATCCAGTTAATCCTGTAAATTGTATGGAAATTCTTTATATGACAGTTATTGTTCAATAGGAGGTGGGATGAGAATGGCAGATATGATAACAATGAATGCTAAAGATGCTGTATCAGGTAGCTTAGGCGAATGCTATGTTACATTAGAAGGAAAAAGATATAATTTAATGACAGCAATTAAATTTGGAAGCAAGTTATGAAAAACAAAAACTGAAGTACCTATCTTAGGTAAAGTAAGTAAAAGGAAACAAATCTGTTGGTGGAAAAAGGTAGTGGAACTATGACAGTTCATTACAATGCTCCAATTTTTTTAGAGAATTATTGGAAAAGTATCAAAAATACTGGAGAGGATATTTTCTTTGAAATAGAAGTTTCAAACGAAGATCCTACTTCACAAGCTGGTAGACAAACTATCCTTTACCAAGGTTGCAATACTGATGGTGGAGTTTTATCTAAATTTGATGCTGGAGCAGAATATTTAGATGAAGAAATTAAGTTCACATTTGAGAAGTTTATAATTAAAAATAATTTTAATATTTTAGATGGAATGATATAAGGAGAGATGAAAAAAATGACAAATATGGAAGTATTCTTAAAACAAAAATGCAGTACAAAAAGAAAATAAAAAGTAGCAGTTTCTGAAAGATTTAAAGATGAAGATGGGAAAGTTGTTGAATGGGAAATAAGACCTTTAACAGCACAGGAAGACCAAATATTAAGAGAAGCTAATACTGAAATTAAAGAATTAAAAAGGAAAAAGGACAATTATTCCCTCAGCTAGATTCTAATAAGTATTCTTCTATGCTAATTGCTGCTTGTGTTGTCTTTCCAGATTTACAAAATCAGGAATTACAAGACAGCTATGGAGTAAAAACAAGCCTGACTTATTGACAGCTATGTTACTTCCAGGAGAGTTTCAAGACTTATTTTCAGAAGTTCAAAAATCAATGGATTTAAAACACTTGAAGATTTAACTGAAGAAGCAAAAAAACTAATAAATGAGGGGCGATAGTGAGGCTAATATCCTTTACTATTGCCTCCACAAGTTCCATATATTGCCTAGTAAGTTTTTGGAACTTCCAAAGGAAGAACAAGCATTTATAATGGCAAGTATTCAGATAAGAATTCAAGCTGAAAAAGAAGCTAGTAAGAAATAATGGAGGTGGATTAATGTCAACGATACAAGGTTCTATAATGCTTATGGATGCAATGTCCACTCCTTTTAAATAATATCGTTGGTGCTATAAATACAACTATTGTAGCTTTACAAAATGTTAATAATACAGATGTTAGTATTGATACTAGTAGATTAGCTAATGCTCAAACTATGATAGTACAAGCTGGAGCACAGTTAAATGAAATAGAGAAAAATATACAAAAAGAATACAAGATAATGTTGTTGAGCAAAATAAATTTAATACTGCTTTAAGTCAAGGAGTTAATAAAGCAGATTCATTATATGGAAAAATTAAAAAGTTTTTATAGGTCTTTATGCAGGAATACAGACTTTTAAAAAGTTGGGCTAGATACTTCAGATAATATTTCACAAACTATGGCTAGATTAAATTTAATGAATGATGGAAAGCAAACAACAGACCAATTACAACAAGCTATATTTCAATCTGCTCAAAATTCAAGAGCTGGATTCTTAGATACAGCAAGTGTAGTTTCTAAATTAGGTTTTATTAGCTCCACAAGCATTTAATAGTAATATGGAAACTGTAAAATTCTCTGAATTAATGGCAAAATCTTTTAAAGTTGGAGGAGCAACAACTTCTGAACAAAACATCAGGAATGTATCAATTAACTCAAGCTATGGCTTCTGGAAGATTACAGGGGCGATGAATTTAATAGCATTATGGAAAATGCTCCTTTATTAGCACAAGCAATTAGTAAATATACAGGTAAGTCAATAGGTGATTTAAAAAGAAATGAGTAAAGATGGTTTAATTACATCTGATGTAATAAAAAAATGCAGTATTCGCAATGTCAGATGAAATTAACACTAAATTTAATTCAATTCCAATGACATTTGGAGATGTTGTTACTCAAATAAAAAAAGTAATGCTGTTAATTCATTTATGAGTATTAGTAGTACTATGAGTGGTATTTTTAATAGTGAAAGGTTTCAAGGGTTTATTGATGGAGTATCATCAGTAATAGATAAAGCCTTTACAATGATAAATTGGCTTATAAAAGGTATATCTATTGTTGGAACTGTCCTCTATGAGATATGAGAATATATTCAACCTATATTAGTTACTGTTTTAGGATTACTAACAACATATAAGTTAATTATGGGATTTATAGCAGTAAAAACAGCTATTGCAACAGGAATTACTACTATTTATAATTTAGCACTTCTTGCAAAAACAGACAATGTTAGGAGCAGTTAGTGTAGCACTAGCAAAAGCGACTGCTGCACAAACAGGGCTTAATATTGCAATTTTGACATGTCCAATTACTTGGATTATAGCTGGAATTGCTTTAGTTGTTGCAGCTATATATGGTGTTGTTGCAGTATTTAATAAAAATTACAGGTAAAGCATATTCTGCAACATGCTATTATTGTTGGAGTGTTCTATTGGATGGGAGGAATGATTTATAATATAATTGCTGCTGCTTGGAATAAATTAGCACAAACTTTTGTGTCTATTTATAACTTAGGAGTTAGTATAGCTGAATTCTTTGCTAATGTCTTTAAACATCCTATTCGTGCTGTAGCTCATTTATTTGCAAATTTTATAAACTTTTTAATAGATAAAGTTAAGTTTTTTAGGTTCTATGATAGATACTATATGTGGAACTAATGTTGTTGGAAAAATTAGAATCTGTACAAACTGCTATTGGAGATTGGGTAAATGAAAAAGTTGGTGGCAATGAAATAACTTTAAAAAAAGAATGGACGCAACTCAAGTTATGATGGATAGAGTAGGCTTGAAAGATATGTATAATAAAGGTTATGAAAAAAGGTGCTAATTTTTAGTTTATTTGGTAAAAATGCTGAAACTGGAATGAGATACTAATACAGAATTTGGTAATTCTACTAATCCTGAAGTGAAGCGAAGTCTAATGATTTATTAAAAATATAGATAAAAAAATACTAAAAAGCTGGCGATATGTTAGATTTATCACATGATGAAATTAGTTATTTGAGAGATTTAGCAGAAAGGGAAGCTATTAATAGATTTACAACAGCAGAAGTTAAAGTAGATGTAGGAGGAATAACTCAACATGTATCTAGTGCTCTTGATTTAGATGATGTTGTGGATTATATGACTAATAGAATGGAAGAAAGCATAGCAATAGCAGCGGAGGGAAGTTATGAATAATTTTATGATAGATAAAGGATATATTTTTATTTAGATGGAATATTAGTTCCTATCACTCCTGCTTCTATTACAACTAAAATTAATAATAAAAATAAGGTTATAACACTTATCAATGATGGAGACTTCAACATTCTAAAAGAAGAAGGTTTGAAAAGAATTTACATTTGATATGTGTTTGCCTGCTTTATAAGTATCCTTTTGCAAGAGGGGTACTTTTACCTATCAATTATTATCTAAATATGCTAAGTTTCTTAAAAATTCAAAAGAAACCTTTTAGATTTATAGTTATTAGAGAGGAGCAGTTGGAAGTTCTGGCTATAATACAACTATTTTAGTTTCTCTTGAAAAATTATGAGATAAAAAGAGGATGCTGGAAATGGTAGAGATGTTGTTGTATCTGTGACTTTTAAAAAGAATACAAGAATGTCAAAAGCACTCTTTTTAAATATATTGATATTGGAGCTCAAGCCATAGGTACAGCTTTATCTGTAGCTACTTTTTATATCTACAAAGACTAGAGATAGTTCATCAAAGAAAGCTCAAAGAACTTACAAAGTTAAAGAAGGAGACACTCTTTATATTATTGCAAAAAGAATTAGGTGATGCGAATAAATGTAATTTTTAAAAGAATTAAATAAATTAAGTTCCATACATGATATTAAACCTGGGCAGGGTGATAAGACTTGAATAGAGATTTAGATTTGATAATAAAAACTCAAAAGATTGAGTTGCACCTGCCATTCTTGATGGATGCTTGTTGGGATACAGAAAGAAAAGGAACTCCTGGGAAATTTACTTTTAAATGTATTTTTGACGAATTAAATCAATTTGAAGAAGGAGATTTAGTAACAGTAAAATATAAAAATGAAGAAGTTTTTATGGTTTTGTATTTACTATTTCTAGAGATAGAGATAAGATTTTATCTGTAACTGCTTATGACCAGTTGAGATATTTAAAAAAATAAAGATATCTATCACTATGAGAATAAAAAGCATCTGAAGTCTTGAAAAATGATAGCTGATGATTTTAAATTAAATTGTGGTGAAATAGAAGATACAAAAATATGTTATTCGTGAAAGATTAGAAGATAATGTTGCTTTATTTGATATTATTTTTAACTGCTCTAAATTTAACTTTTACAGAATACAAAAAGATTATATGTTATTTATGATAATTTTGGAAAAAAATAACATTAAAAAGATGTTGAAAGTCTAAAATTAAATGAAGGAATATTTATTGATGAAAGTATTTCAGAAAAATTTTTCATATAGTTCATCTATAGATAAAACATATAATAAAAATTAAATTAACTAGAGAAAATAAAGAAAAGGGATTAAGAGAAATATTTTTATCTCCTAATACAGAAGCTGAAATAAAAAATCATACTTATGGGAAATGGGGTATCTTACAATACTATGATAGAGTAGATGAAAAAGAAAATCCACAAGTAAAAGCTGATTCATTACTAAAACTTTATAATAGAAAATTTAAAAAGTTTATCTATTAAAAATGTCTTTGGTAATGTAAAGGTTAGAGCTGGAGTAAAGTATTGTTGTAAAATTAGACTTAGGAGACATTAAAGTTAGTAATTATATGCTTTGTTGAAAGTGTAAAAGCATACTTTTTAATAAAGATGAGCATTTTTATGGATTTAAAATTGAGAGGAGCTGATATTGAATGATAGAAGCAATTAAAAATAGTTTCTAATATGTTAGAAAAATTCAAAACTATCTAAACTAGAATTTGGGACAGTTGAAAGTGTTGCCCCTCTTAAGATAAGAATAGACCAGAAAAAAAGTTATAAATGATAGTCAGTTAATGCTTTCTCATTTTGGTAAGAGATTATTATGTAGATATTACAGTTCAACATAGCACTGATAGCATTTATGGAGATTGGGATACATCACATACTCACCCTGGAGCAGGGAAAAAAATGTTATTCAATAGACCATGAACACGAATATAAAGGTCGTAAAAATTATGATGCACTATTCACTAAAGGAGAAAAAGTTGTATTAATAAGACAAGCTGGAGGACAACTCTATTATATTTTAGATAGAATGAGATGATCCTATTGTTGAAGGAGAGTGGATATAAAAACTTTTTCTTTTAAAAAAATTTCTCTTGACTTTTTGTCGTCAACAATTTATAATATTGTTGTCGTCAGAAAGGAGTGTGAAAATGGATGACAAAAAGATAGGAGACCTAAATCTTTAAAGCCAAAAATCAATAAAATTGACAGTTAGAGTTGATGAAGAAACTAATAAGATTTTTAGAAGATTACTGCAATAGGGAAAAATAAAACTATTGTAGAAAGGTGTAAGAGATGGAATAAACTATTTGAAAGAAAAATAAAAGAGATAGATTACACAAGCCTACGAAACTTACAATCTATCTCTCCACCAAAGTATAGTATGTAAATATTATACACTGCATACCTCTATTTTTGGCAACTAAAAATTAAAATGGAGGTATTTTATGGAAAAAGCAAAAACAAGAAATTTTTATTAACATTTATTGAATTAGCAACAGAAAAAGGAATTTTAAATGATGATATCACAGAACATAAGAAGAAACTATTTAATCTTATGAATGAAGTTGAAGAAAAATTATGTTGGAGATAAGAGAATATTTGTGCAACTTGAAAGAGCTATTATAGATGTAATAGAGCTAACTCAACACAAGTACTTTGATTATGGAAAGATAGTAAACACTATTGATGAAGAATATAATCTTAGCAATTATGATCCGTTTAAAAAGATTAATGGAGGTAGAAAATGAATAAATTAAATAATAAAAATGAAATAATAACAATAAATAATGTAGAACTTGGAATAAAAAGAATATAAAAAGAAAGAGTGGTAACTGCTTGGGATATAGCAAAAAGTACATAAAAAAAGTTAATGATATTACTAAAAATTTTAATAATAATAAGAAAAATTTATTTTTAGATGAAGACTATTTCTTAGTAAATAGAACTGAAATCTCTGAACGGAAAATATCCGTTCAGGATTTCATACCTAATAATGTTAAAGAAATACCGTTATTTACTGAAAGTGGATATCTGATGTTAGTAAAAACATTTACAGATGATTTGAGTTGGGAAATACAAAGACAATTGAGTTAAAGGATATTTCAAACTTAAAGAACTTAAATCAAGTGTAGACAAAGATAAAAAGACTTGAAATAATGGAAAAAATGCAAAATGTAAGAATGGCTAAAAATGTTGAAATCTTTTAATACCATTCTCAAAAAGTGAAAGATATAAGGAAATATTGGTATCAGAAGCAACAAAAAGTTTTAACAGGTGAGAGTTAATCCCACCACCAGAAGTGGAAGCTAAAACTATAACTGCCACTCAAATAGCAGAGATATTAGGGAGTATCTGTTCAAAAAGATAGGTATCATTTCTAATAAATATAACTTAAAAACAGAACAAAAATGGATATTGGGTTCATGAAAAAGCAAAAGTATTGTAATAAAGAGATACCTAATTTTAGATATTTTGAAAGTGCAATAGAAGAATTTAGAAAAATATATTTAATTAAACACTAAGAGGAGTATAAAAAGCTCCTCTTTTTATTTAAAAGGGGGTGATTAAAATGCTACCAGTTAGAAATGATAGAGTTGAAATAAAATCAGAAGTGGAAGCTATTCCGACTAAGACTTATAAAATGGCTATCTTTGGAAACAAAATTACAGGTAAAAACAGATGGACAAGAAGCTATGAAACAAGCTATTTATAAAATCTTAAATACTGAGAGATATCAATATCAATTTATAGTTGGAACTATGGAATTGAATTAAAAGGATTTGTTTGGAAAAATCTAAAAGTTATTGTAAAGTTGAATTAGTATCAAGAGTATCAGAGGCTTTTATTGCAAGACGAAAGAATTATTGCAGTAGAGTCTTTATTTGATGATACAAAAGAGAAAGCTAGCAATGACTTTTACAGCTAAAACAATTTATGGAGATGTTGAAATAGTTAAGGAGGTGAAAGTAGCATAATGTTCGAGGGACAAGACTTATGAAAATTTATTGAATGATAAATTAAGCAGGGTTCCTAAAGATATTGATACTCGTGAGGGGTCGTAGTATTTGATGCTACAGCAGGAAACTCTTTAGAAGAAGCTCAGATGATGTTAACAATAGCTGAATATTATCAGCAAACTTTTTGGAGATACAGCAAGTAGAGAGTTTTTAATAAGGAGAGCAGCAGAAAGAGGAATAAAAACCAAAAAGCTGCAAGTGTTGGAGTATATAAAAGGTATCTTTAATATGGATATTCCTATTGGAGTAGATTTTCTTTAGAATATCTATAATTATATCGTTATAAAAAATTACCTACTGGAACATTTGAATATATGTTGGAATGTGAAACTTATGGAGAAGAACCTAATGGTTCTGTAGGGAGATTTAGTTCAATAGACTATGTTCCTGGATTAACATCAGCCAAAAATAACAGAAATGCTTATTCCTGGCGAAAACGAAGAAGAAACTGAAAGTATTAGACAAAGATACTTAGATAGTTTTAATTTACAGGCTTATGGTGGAAATATAAAAGACTATGAAAGAAAAAAACTATGGCACAAGCTGGAGTAGGTGTAGTTAAAGTAACTCCTGTTTGGAAAGGTGGGAGGAACAGTAAGAGTAACTATTTTAGATAGTGAATTTAACATAGCTTCTACATCTTTAATTTCTAAAATTCAAAGTATTAGATCCAACTAAAAGACCAAACAGGTAAAGGTTTAGCACCAATAGGACATCTAGTTACAGTTGATACTCCTGCACAGAACAAATTTATATTGCTACAAAATTAACTTTTAAAAAGATTTATCAATCAGTAATATAAAAAGCTGATATTGACTAAACTTTTTAAAACATATCTTTTAGAGTTAAAGAAAACAATTCAAAGAATCAGAAAAGATAGTTGTAAGAACATCAATAATAGAATCAAGGATTTTAGCATTGAATCCTAATATTATAGATATTCAAGAAACTAAAAATAAATGGATATGTACAAAAACTTTTACACTTGACTCTTTTAAAAGTTCCTGTGTGGGGAGATGGAAATTATGTCCAACTTTAAAGATGTTAACCTATATGATAATTTCCCTGATTTTATGCAGCAATATAAAGAAATACAAGCTATTTTCAATGTTGAAAAATGTGGATTTAACTAAACTTTGGAATGAAATTAGAAGAAGTTTTAATAATGGTTTTATATTTTTCTACAGATGTTTTAGGAATATCTAAATTTGATGATGAATATCTATCCTAAAGCAACTGATAGTTTAAAAAGAGTAGACAATTGAGAGTTTTACATAAAATGGAATGCAACTCTTCCATACACTTGGAGATGGTTGAAGAATTCTTAATTACTTATTACCAAAATGTTGAGACAAAAAAGCTATTCCAATTTTATTTAATGATAAATATGAGTTAAATATTAGATTAGAAAAGCAAAAAGGAATTTGATAATTTCGATTACAGTATATATCATGAATTAAGACCTATGATTCCAGCTAATCTGGGATTAAAAGTAATTAATGTAATTCCAAAAAGTTCTGAAAAATTAATGTACTTAGTATGGTGATTTATAAAGCTAGCTTTTAAAAAGAAAATAGTACATTAACTAATTTAGTTGGTGAAAAGTATTTAATAATAGTTTAATTTATAGATTAAAGAAGGAGGTTTAAATGAAACTTTTAGGGGACTTACAAAAAGAGACTGATTATTTTAGCAACTAGGCTTGCAAAATGAATTAGCAGTAGAATTTTTAAAAAGTAGAAATGAGGGATGAAAGTGCTGTAGTGAGTGGACAAAATCCAAAGAATCAAACATCTCTCATTTCATATAAAAAGATGTAAGAATATTAAAAAGAACAAGAAAATAATGCTATTAATCTAACAATTCAGATAACTAATGATGATATATACACAAGGTTTTTATCTCGAAGAGATAGGAATTTATGTAAATGACAGTACTTCTAATGGTTGCTTGTACTGGTATTAATGAAGATAATGCTCAATATATTCCAGCTAAAACTGATAGTGTGATAGCATTTGAAATAGATCATTAGGATGAAGTAACAAACTCAGATGCTACTATTATTAATTGGAGTGGAAAACACTTGGATTAATAAAGAATACCTGAAGAAAATTACACACAAAACGGTGGATATAAAGGAACAGCATTAGAAATAGATGATGAGTAGTCTCTGCACTTGGAAAAGAAGATGGAAAAATTCCCTTTGAATGAAGCAATACAAGGAAATGTTTACTATTTCCCAGAAACATTTTACATATGTAAAAGAAAGCACTCAAAAATAGAAGAATCAGTGTCCCTGATGTAAAATTCGAGGAACTTTCAATCTGGGAAAATCGTAAGAGATTGGAAAAATCTAATCAAATCTAAAGTCTTAAAAATCTCCACATCTGAAATGAAAAATATAATGACATTTCAGACAAGTGGTGGAAATTACATACTTTTATGAGGAATTGGAAATTTAAAACAAAAACTAGGTATCCCCCAAAATTCTACAAATTGTGTCTGTTATTCCTATGCAATCTATGGGATATTTGGAACATGTAACATATGATGAGTCTGACGACTCTATTTTTGCTGGTTTTTAATATATTCAACTATTCAAGACAGAGTAGCTTCTGTTTTAGTTAAATATATATAATTTAAATTACACCTATTAAAAAGCACAGTAAAAACCGCCTACTACATTACTAATATCTACTATATGAGGCTGTGTTCCATCCTATCGCATAATCTAAATTTCTACTAGTTACAGCATTATCGTTATCAGTTATTGTAACAAATGGTGTTGCACTAAATGTTTTTGGGAAAGTTAATCTAGTTTTTATCTATCTTTCTATTAAAGTTATATGTAAGAATCTGTATAAGTATTCTACCAGCGGTTATTATTTGTGCAGACATAGATTCACAATTTATAATTTGTTCCCAGTTATTTTTAAATTCATGTTAGAGAAATTTTCCACTGTGGAAAATCTATCATCATTTAAAATACAAGAATTATATTCAAACCCAGCAGGTGTTAGAATTTACTATATTTCAGTATGGCAGTTTAATTCTTATAGCTGCCTATACACAGTACAGAAAATAAATTATGGAACTACATATAAATGCAATTTACCTTATGATTGCTACAATACAGCAACAGCTATAACAGGAAATAAGGGAAGTAGTGGGCAATTTAGCTTAGTTAACAATGTTTTAATGGTTAACTCTACTGATAATCAAGCACCTCTTAGGAAATACATTTATGGGGCAATTAACAACTTTTTAAAATAAAATTTAACTTAACTATTTACAGATAAAAAGCAGTGCTTGATTATATACATAAAATAATTACTAGCTATAGAAAAACTTTTAGTAGTATAAGCACTAAAAGCTACAATATTTGAAGAAATAACACCGTTTTTAATAGAAATTTTATGAGGTTGATAAAAATATATATTTTGAGAATTCCCAAGCATATAAGTTAAAAATCTCCATTTAAAGTTAAATTATTTCCAAAATTATAGATTGATCCGTCATTCTCACTCTGAAAAATTAGATTTTACTAGCAAATAGCCATTAATTATTGTATTAGTATCATTACTGATATTTTATAACAATTGTAAAATTAGAAGTATCCACCTCTATAATTTTTAAAAATAAATTTTTCCACTTTAGTATTTGGAAAATCTAGTAAAATTTGATAGTGGAATTACTGGAAAATTATACTACACTTGGAAGTTATACTTATAATTTTTCCAAAGAGTTATAAACAAGTTTTTAGGAGTTGCTATAAACATTTACAAAAACTGGAACAGCAACTACTCTAGAAAAAAATGTATACTTGAGTGGTTTCAATAATGCAGGATTTACATTTGTAAAAGACTGTGTTGATAACTCAAAAAGCTAATACTGTAAAAATAGCTTATACAGTCTTTTTTATATCTAATCTTAAATTCTACCAATTTAAAAACAGTGAAAACCAGCATTTACATTAACAACTTCAAATGTTTGTGTCGCAGAATTATACCAACCAACGATAGGGTTGTCTATTTATGTTGCATATAAGTCACCGTTATTATCTTCCAAAGATATAAAACTCCATCTTTGAATGGAATAGGAGATTTTATTGTAGTTTTTAGTATAATCTGTAATCACACCAATACTCATCATACAAGTAGCGAAATTCCCTATTTGTGTAATATATGAAGAGCAAGAACTTATATTAGTCATACCTGTCGTTCCCGTAACGACTCCATGAGTGATTAGATTTTCCATTACTTTTAAGAATTGTATAATGAACCTATTAAAATTAGGAGGTTTAGTTATGCAATTAACAGTTTTAGAAAATTTAAAAAGAAAATGTGGATGTGTATTTTAGAGTATCTAAATAGTTGCAAAAAGCAGCAATTGGGATACTTGGGAAACTACATACAAAACTTACTGCAATAATTTTTAAGTTATTTTTAGTGTGGTTTCAGAGTCGTATAAAAATAAGCTGCTACTAAGCAAAGAAACGTTACTAGAAATGCCAACTATCATAGAATCTTATCGAAATTATTGCAGGAGTTTAGGAAATAGTAAAAGAACTTTTAATGAATAAGACTACGGCTATATCAACGTTTTATGCTTGGTGTGTTCGTAGAAACAAAATAAAATACCATCCTTTCGATAGTAAATTAGATAAGCTTAGATTTACAGAAAAAGATAAGGTTAGGAACAGTTACTTTCTTACAACAGAGCAAAAATTCTGACAGTTAGATTGTATATGCAAGTAGAGAGTAAGAAATATGACTTGCAAGACAGAATACTTTGGGAACTTTTCTTAGATAGTGCTTGTCGGATTAGTGCTATACAGAGTTTAAAGATGGAGCAACTAGATTTAGAGAACAGCTATTTTAGAGATGTAAAGGAGAAAGAGGGCTATATAGTAAATGCATTCTTTTTCCAAAAATGCAAGGAATTAATAAAAGAATGGATACAGTACAGAGCAGAAAATGGGATAGATGTAGATTGGTTTTTGTTACTAAGTACGGAAAAATCTATAAACAGATGACTCAAGGAGCTATTAGAAATAGGATTAAAAAGTTAGGAAAAATTTTAGGAATAGAGGATCTATATCCTCACACTCTTAGAAAAACTAGTATTAATTTAATAAACAATTTGGCTGGATTGAGGCTTAGCAAGTAGCTATGCTAATCATTCTAGCATGGAGTTACAAGTAAAGCATTACATTGCAAAAGCTAATCCAACAGAGGTAAGAAATAGCATTATAAATGCTAGGAAAAATTAGGTATTTTTAGTTAAATATTATAGAGATTTTTAAATTTATATAGAATTTTATAGTATTTAAATTTTGCAGATTTGAGATATTATTATAAATATTCTCACTTTAAATATATTGAAAATTTTAATAATATACTCAAAGCTAGCATTTTTAAATATAAAAACTATAAAAATTCTAAATAAATTTAAAAATCTATTCAAAAATGAAAGGAGAGATATTATGTTTTTATATTTACACAAAAGATAAAAATCACAAGTTGTATTCACTGTAAATTTAACTGCTGACGAAGTAAAAACTTTATGGATAATAATTTATTTTTAGATTATCCTGAGTTAGATCCAAAATAATTATATAGTTGTTGAAAAGAAACGAAGCATTTAAAAAATGCAACTTATGATTCTTCAACCAATACAATAAGAGAGATGACAAGACAAGAGTTGATTGAAGAAGCATAGAAGTTCAATTAAATCAAGGGTGAGTATATAGAAAATAAGAAACTTATAACTATACCTCAAACCCACATCTATATCATACTTGGAATTCAGTTTCTCACGAATGGGATATTGATATGAATGGAGTAAAGAAAACTTTTAAACATAAAGTTTCAAGCTATCTTACTAGAAAAACTATTTGGAAGTTTTGAATATAAAAGGGAAAAAGTTTTTCCAAATGCGTGACTATGATGAAATAAATTTTATAAGAGTCAAAAATAGCATTGGATATAGCTTCGGAAACAACAGACATAGAAATTTTTAAAAGAAGCTTTACGTGATTTAGAAGTACTGTTACTCCAGATTTGGAAGAAAAGTTAAAAATGTGATAAAATCAGGAAACTTAAAAAGAGTTCTTAAAATCTTTAAATACAAAAATGGAGACTTCAAGACAATTCTGTAGCTGATATAAGTTTAGGAGATATAAATCAAGTATACCTTAAATGGATTTTTAAAAAGTTATAACTGCTCAAAATAAATATACAGCAATATTTATTGAAATTGAAAAGCTAAGACAGTTGAAGATTTAGAAAAATAGAATGGAATTAAAAAGTAGAGGTAGTTTAGTATAGCTACCTCTTTTAAAATAGCGTTATATGACTTATTACAAGGTCGTTTTTAAGGAGGTATATATGTTTGTTTTATCTGAAAATAGTTTAGAAAAATTAAATGGAGTTCATCCAAAAATTAGTAGTTTTTATGGAAGAATTAATAAAAGAATCTCCATACGATTTTAAAAATAACTCATGGAGTTAGAACTGCTGAAGAACAAAAATCGTGAATATCAAAAAGGAAGAACTCTTTTATACGATGGAAAAGGAAATAAACTAAGTAAAGTTAGTTGAGTTGCGATGGATATAAATTAAAATCAAAGCACCAGAGTGAAAGCTGATGGATATGGTTATGCTGTTGATATAGCAGTTTTGGAAAAAGAAAAATACACAGATAATAAAACTGGAGAGAGTAAAAAGAAAAAAACTGTAGCTAAGTGGGATTATAGATATTATAAAAAGCTATTTTATGATGTTGCAAAAAGTAAAGGTCTTATTGATAAATATGGAATAGTTTTGGGGTGGAAATTGGAAACAAAAAGATTTAGTACATTTTCAATTAGGAACAGCGGATAATATTCAATTTAAAAGATAATGGAGGTAAAAGTATGAATTTTAATAATTTTCAAAAATATGTAAAAGAAAAAAGTGGTTGACTATTTTAATAACAGAGTTGAGAAAACAGATGATACTAAGATAACAATAGATGATGTATTTGTTGTTTGGTACTGTAAAACATTACAAATGCAAAAAGCATTATTATCACAACAGTATCTGATGGAATGTATTATGAACTTACTTACAATGGAGATAAAAATGAATTGTACTTAGATGCTTATATGGGAAAATAAGAAGTATGATGCAAAAATAAGGAGGTATATCATGCCAGAACTAGATGAATTTAATTTAAAATATTATGATGGAAAAAGATTTTATTTTAGAAAAAGATTATGAGATATGATAGGAGAAAAATTAATTCATATACCTGCAGGATTTAAATGCGATTTAGCTAGTGTACCTAGAATTTTTCAGAAATGTTACTAATACTTATGGGGGATCATACAAAGCAGCCGTTATTCATGATTGGTTATATAGAAAATGGTCATAATTTGGGGAGTAAGTAGAAAGGAAGTCGATAAAGTATTTCTCGCAGTAATGAAAGAACAAAGGGTCAGCTTTTTCAAAAGACAGTTAATGTATAGAGCTGTTAGAACATTTGGGATGTTTGCATACAAGGAGGATTAATGGAATTAGAAATCACTTTAACATTATTAGGAATGCTTGGAACATCTTTAATTACAGTGGGTGGAGTTATCTTAGGCTATCATAATTATCTAATGAGACAAATTAACAAAAAGATTAAAAAGAAACATATTATATAGATCAAGAAAAATTAGACAAGCAACTTGAAGAAATAAAAACAGCTCTGAAAAAAACAAAAAGATGAAATAAAAGCAATGATATCCAAGTTAGGAGATAAAGTGGAAGCAGATTATCAAAAGATTTATGATCATCTACTAAATTGTAATAGAAGAAACGGGTAGGGAAAAATCCTACCCTCTTTTTTATTAAATTTTAGATATAGAACCATTTTAGAACCAAAGATAAAATATTAATATTGATTATCTTTTAAAATCAATAGAATATTGTATGTACTTGTCTTATTCCCACTCAATAGTAGCAGGTGGTTTTAGATGAAATGTCATAAGTCAATCTATTAATTCCTTTTAACTTCATTTAGAATTCTATTAGAAACTTTTTCTAAGAAATCATAAGGTAAGTGTGACCAAGTTGCAGTCATAAAATCTATAGTGTTAGCTGATCTTAAAACAGCAGTATATTCATAAGTTCTTTCATCTCCCATAACTCCAACAGATTTTTACAGGAAGTAAAACAACAAAGGCTTGGCTAACTTTGTTATATAAATCAGCCTTTCTTAATTCTTCTATAAATATTGCATCAGCTTCTCTTAAGATATCAGCCTTTTCTTTAGTAACTTCTCCTAAGATTCTGATTCCTAAACCAGGTCCTGGGAATGGATGTCTATCAACCATATAATCAGGGATACCTAATTCTCTACCTACTTTTCTAACTTCATCTTTTAAATAATTCTCTTAAAGGTTCAAGTAATTCAAATTTTTAAATCTTCTGGAAGACCTCCAACATTGTGATGAGATTTTTATAGTAACAGATGGCACTTTAACAGAAACAGATTCGATAACATCTGGATATATAGTACCTTGTGCTAAGAATTCAGCACCTTCAATTTTTTTAGCTTCTTCATTGAATACTTCAACGAATTCTTTTTCCTATAATTTTTTTCTTTTTGTTTCTGGATCAGTTACTCCAGCAAGTTTAGATAAAAATCTTTCTTCAGCATTTATACACTTAATATTCATATCAAAGTTCTTAGCATAAACTTCCATAACTTGTTTAGCTTCATCTTTTCTAAGTAAACCAGTATCAACGAAGATACAAGTTAATTGTTTACCTATTGCTTTATTTATAAGTGCAGCAGCAACAGATGAGTCAACTCCACCAGATAATCCTAAGATAACTTGTTTTATTTCCAACTGTTTCTTTTTATACTTTTTTACAGTTGATTCAATATAGTTTTTCCATAGACCAGTTTTTGTTCAGCCTTAGCTATTTCAAAAAAACAAAGTTCTTTAACATATCAAAACCATGTTGAGAGTGAGTAACTTCTGGGTGATATTGGAAAGCATAGATATTCTTATCTTTATTTTTCAATAGCTGCTATTGAAGAATCAGTATGAGCTATGATCTTGAAGTTAGGGAGCCATCTCAGTAACATGATCTCCATGACTCATCCAAACAGTTGTTTTATTAGGAATATCTTTTGTATAGAATATTGTCTTTGTCATCAAGCTCTAATTCAGCCTTACCAAATTCTTGTTTATCTGCTCTTGCAACTTTTTCCACCATGTAAATGAGTTATAAGTTGCATACCATAGCAAAAGCCCTAAAAATTGGGATATTTTGTTCAAATAATTTTTATATCCAAGCTTGGAGCACCTTCAGCATAAACAGAAGCAGGAATACCAGAAAGTATAATTCCTTTTGGCTCTCTAGCTAAAATTTTTATCAACATCTTCATGAAAGGGAACAACTTCAGCATAAACTCCCATTTCTCTGACTCTTCTTGCAATCAGTTGATTATATTGAGAACCAAAGTCAAGTATAATAATTCCACCTTTTTTTCATTATAAAACCTCCACTATTAAATTACATTATTATATCATATTTTTCTTTATAAAAAAACGAAGATTAAAGAAGAATTTTTATCTAAAGGTAATTTAGGTACATAATGAGTACCATTTTTCAATAAAATATTTAGTATCATTTTCATCTTTTTGAGTCAATAAGTTTTTACTATATCTTTAGCTTCTCCTAAAACTATAACTGCTCTTGTTTCATAATCATCAGGAACTTCTAAAACTTCTTTAAAAAAACATTTTTTTGTTGTATGACATAACTATACAAGCTCCGTAGCCAAGCTCATTAGCAAGTAAAACAATGTTTTTGAGAAGCAATACCCACATCAAAATATTGTAAAAAAATCAGGAATATTAACATCTTTCTTTGCTGAAATTAATATATAGGCTCTTGGTCTTTCTTCAAGAGTAGCTTTATCTTCAAGTTTTTAATAGACCTCCCAAAGAAACAGCAGAAAAAAAGTTTTTTTACATTTCTCATCATCTACAGTGTAAGAATATCTTAAAAATTGAGAATTCTTAGCTGATGCTGAATATCTAGCTCCTTCTAGAATTTTTAAAAATTTCTTCTTTTGAAATTTTTTTATCAGTGAATTTTTCTGTGTGAACGAGTATTTTTTTATCTTTTCAATCATAACAATAACCTCCTTAAAAATGAACTATATAATAAAATTATATTAAAATTTAGATATTTTTACAAGAAAAAAAGGAGTCATAAAACTCCTTTTACTTTTTCTGAGTTAATTTTTAATTAAAGAGAATTTACTAAAGAATTAACTTTTTGCTGCTAATCTAGCTTTCTTTCTAGAAGCAGTATTTTTCTTTAAAATTCCTTTGCTAACTGCTTTATCTAATTCTTTGTATGCAACTGATAAAGCTGTTTTTGCAGCTTCAACATCTTTAAGTTCTAATGTAGCTAAAACTTTTTAGCCATAGTTTTTAACTCTAGTTTTAACTGCTTGATTTCTAACTCTATTTCTTTCTGCTACTAATACTCTTTTTTAGCTGATTTTTGAATTTGCCATTTTAAAAAACCTCCAAATGATTTTTTTATACCTATTAAAAAAATAACATAATTAAATTAATATTCAATTAAGCTTCAAAGAGACACATATTTTACAATGGATCGTTAGTATTATACTATGTTTTTGTTAAATACAAGTAAAAAAATTTTATTAATTAATTAAAAAAATCTATTTTAAATTGTTTCATATCAGTATAGAATTTATCACTTAAATAGTAATATCTTTCTGTATATTCATCAGCTTGACCAGCATTATGAACTTCAGAAATTTCTTTAAAAGATAAGCTCTAAGTTTTCCATAACTTCAGCTACAACATCAGGATCTTTTCCATTTAAATTTCTAGCAACGACATTTTTCTTCCATTTTTAAATTGCTACTAACATTAATATTTTTTTGTTCTTGAATAAATCTGTTAATATTATTTATTACATCTCTAACTTCTGGTTTCATTAAACTCCTCCTAAAAATTAAATAATCTCTCAGATACTTATACTATTTTTTTATTTAATTTTTGTCAATTAGATATTATCGTGATATAATAAGAATATATTAAGTAATAAAAAAAAGTATTAATCATTAATATATTAGTAAAAAAAGTTTTAATATAATATAGAATAATTTATTTATTGTTTTTTTATTAATGTTTTAAGGAGGTTAATATGAGTAGTAATACTGAAACTTCATTGCCTAAAAATTAAAAGAAAGATTTAAATTTTTTTAGAAAATGGAACAAATTTAAAAACTGAATTAATTGCGGGATTAACTACATTTGCTACGATGTCTTATGTGTTAGCAACTATTCCCTAATATGCTGGAGGGAGCAGGACTGAATAGAGCTTCAATTTTAACAGCATTAATCATTTTTATTATAATTTGTAGTGTTGCTATGGCATTGTATACAAATCGTCCTTTTGCACTTGCACCAGGCTTAAGTAGTGTTGCTATCATAGGAACAACATTACCACAGATGAATATGCCTGTTGAGGTGGCATTTGGGTTAGTTTTTCTTAAGTGGTGTTATCTTTGTTATAATTTCCTTTGTAGGTATAAGGGAGATTGTTGTTAAAAGCAATTCCAGCAAGTGTAAAAAAATTTCAATAAGTGCTGGAATTGGTCTTTATATCTCCTTAATAGGATTAAAAATGGCAGGTGTCGTAATAGCAAATCCCAAAAATAATACATTAAATTTAGGAGATATGACTACTCCTAAGTTTATACTTTTTGCTATTGGATTTTTTTATTAATATTAATATTGGAGGCAAGAAGAATAAAAGGAAGTTTAATTCTAGCAATATTAATAGTTACTATTATAGGAATACCTATGGGTGTAACAAAAGTACCAACTAATTTAATTAATATTCCAGCTGGAATATCAGATGTTAGTTTTTAAAAATAGATATTTTAGGAGCATTGAAACCTGAATACTTTCCTTGGATTTTTACTTTTTTTGTTCCTGATTTTTTTGGAACAATGGGAATAATACTTGGAATTGCAAATCGTGCAGGTTGGCTTGATAAAGATGGAAATATGCAAGATATTGATAGATGTTTTTAAAAGTTGATTCATTGTCAACAGTTGCAGGAAGTTTTTTTCTGTATGCCAGTCATGACAACATATCTTGAATCAGCAAGTGGTGTTGAAGATGGAGGTAGAACTGGAATGACAGCACTATTTACTTCTTTTTCTTTTTGCTTTAACATTATTATTTACTCCTATCGCATTAATGGTACCAGGAGTTGCTACTGCACCAGTATTGACTATAATAGGTTTTTCAAATGCTTAGCTCAATGAAGAGCGTAAATTATAATGATAAAACAGAATCTTTACCTGCTTTCATAGCAGTTGCTATGACCATATTTACTTTTTAATATAGCAACAGGATTATCATTATCTGTTTTTATCTTACATTATTTTTAAAAAGTATTTTTCAGGAAAAGCAAAAAGAAATTCCTAAAGCTATGTATTGTTTAGCATTGGTATTATTGTATTATTTGTTTACTTTAATTAAATAATTAAGAAAAATCTAAAAAGTCTTATTAAATAGCTTATAACTATTTTTTTAAGACTTTTTTTCTTATAAAAAAACTATGAATAGTTGACATTAAATATTATAATGCTAATATAAAATTAAAAAAATTTAGATATGGTGATATGATATGAAAAAAATAGCAGTATTTCTATTTGAGGGTGCAGAACTTTTTGAGATAGCAAGTTTTACAGATATCTTTGGTTGGAATAATATAGTTGGCTTAAAAAGAATTTAGAGATATAAAGGTGGAAACAATTTCGTATAAAGAAGAGATTAAATGTACTTGGGGAGGAGTTTTAAAAGCAGAAAAGCTTGTTACAGAAAAATAATATAGAAGAGATTTTTCTCTTATGATGCTCTAGTTATACCAGGTGGTTTTGGTGGAGCTAATTTCTTTAAAGATAAGGAAAATGAAATATTTAAAAAAATTAGTAAAAATATTTTTTTCTGAGAACAATAAAATTATTGTGGCTATTTGTACAGCTGTTATTAATTTAATAGAAACAAGAGAAATAAAAAAATAGGAAGGTGACAACTTATCTTTTAGATAATAAAAAGGTATTTTAATCAATTAAAAATTTGACATCATTCCTGAAGAAAAAAAGAAATTGTTGTAGATGAAAATCTATTTACTTGTTCAGGATGAGCTAATGCTCTGGACTTGTCACTATTAATTTTTAGAGAAAATGACATCTAAAGAAAATGTAGAAATAGTTAAGAAAAAAATATGTTTCTAAAATAGCTATTTTCTTTTTTACAAAAAATATATGATATGCTAAGGGTACAAACTAAAAAGAGGTGGTATAATGAAAATAGGTGAAAAACAAAGTTGTAGCATTGGATTATAAAAGTGTATGATGCAGATACAAAAGGAATTATTAGAAGATACAGCTGAATTAGATTCTTATTATTATATTCAAGGTATGGGATTATTCCTACCAAAAATAGAAGCTGCATTAGACAGCAGATCAAAAAGGATACAAAAACAACAATTGAAATACCAATGGAAGAAGCTTATGGAGACTATGATGAAGAATTAGTTGAAGAGTTAACAAAAGGCTGATTTCGCAGATTTTGAAGATATCTATGAAGGAATGGAATTCGTAGTAGAACTAGAAGATGGAAGTGAAATGGTAGCTGTTATAACAGAAATTGATGGAGATAAAGTTTATACAGATTCTAACCATCCGTTCTCTGGAAGAAACTTATTATTTGAAGTAGAAGTTACTGATGTAAGAGAAGCTACTGATGAAGAATTAGATCATGGTCATGTTCATGAATACGAAAAACGAGGAGTAATATAGTATGAAGATAGCATTAGGTGCAGATCACGGTGGATTTGAATTAAAAAGAAAAAAATAAAAACAACATCTAAGCAAAAAGAAGGAATAGAAGTTATAGATTTTGGAACTAATAGTACAGAAAGTGTAGATTATCCAAAAATATGGTCATTTAGTTGCAAATAGTGTGGTTAATAAAAGAAGTTGACTTTGGTATCTTAGTTTGTGGAACTGGTATAGGAATTTCTATAGCAGCTAACAAAATTAAAGGTATAAGAGCTGCAAACTGTACAAATACAACTATGGCAAAATTAACAAGACAACACAATGATGCAAATATTTTTAGCTTTAGGTGCTAGAATAGTTGGAGATGTTTTTAGCTTTAGATATAGTTGATGAGTTCTTAACTGCTTCTTTTTGAAGGTGGAAGACATCAAAAGAGAATAGATGAAATAGAAGCTTGTAATTTATTTTAAGTAGGTGATAAGATGGCAACACTGTTTACAAAGATTATAAATAGAGAAATTCCAGCCGATATAGTGTATGAAGATGATGATGTAATTGCTTTTTAAAGATATAGCACCAGTTGCACCTATTCATGTACTTGTTGTGCCTAAAAAGAAATTCCAACTATCAATGATATAAGTGATGAAGATGCTTTGCTAATTGGAAAAGTATATAGAGTAATAGGAAAGTTAGCAAAAAGAATTTGGAATAGACAAAGATGGTTATAGAGTTGTTTCTAACTGCAATGAACATGGAGGACAAACAGTATTTCATATCCATTTCCATTTGATAGGTGGAAATCAATTAGGAACTATGGTTTAGGGAGAAAAAAATGAAAAAAATATTAATATTAATAGTAATGGTTTTTAGGTTTAGTGGCATGTGGAGAAAAAAATTTCCATATACAAGTCAAAGTACTAAAGAAAAAAATGATAAAAAGAACTAAAAGTGGCTATGGAAAAAGCAGAAGAAACAAAAAGTGAAAAAGATGCTCAAGTACTTTTTAGAAAAAAATGGGTGAAATAATAAAAAAATCTCAACTGAATTAGAAAAAGAAGTTCAGAGGGAGATGAAAAAGCCAAAGAAGAATTAGATAAGTGGGATAAAAATGATAACTGAAATAAAAACCACAATAAATTAAAGAAAAAAAGTGTAGTTATTGCTGTTAGCTACACTTTTTTTATATTCTAACATATTCTAACTTCCTAACACTGTTAGAATATGTTAGAAAAAAATAAAATATTTTTTTAAGGTGGTTATAATGATAAAAAGAAACAGATGGAGATAGTTATGAGAAACTTCGTTCTTTAAATCAAAATTTGACACTTGACTACACTGAACAAGTTTTTTTAAGGAAAATAATCTGCTATTTGGTTTAAGTCAAAAAGACCTTGGGTTTAATAGGAGAAGATGATTTATTTACAAATCTTGCTTTACTTCTATCTGAGCAGTGCAATCATACTTTAAAAGTGGCAGTATTTGAAGGGATAGAAAAAAATATATTTAAAAGATAGAAAAAGAATTTAAAGGTTCATTATTAAAAGCAAGTGACAGAAGCTTTTTGAATTTATCAATCTTGTAAATAAAAACAGAAGCAACTTTTGAAGGTCTAATTAGAAAAGATGAAAGGGATTATCCAGTAGAAGCTATAAGAGAAGCCTTATTAAATGCAGTTATTCATAGAGAATATTCGTTTAGTGGTAGTACTCTTGTAAATATATATGAAGATAGAATAGAGTTTGTTTCATTAGGTGGGATAGTCTATGGCTTTGTCGTTAGATTCAATTATGCTAGGAGTATCACAATCAAGAAATGAAAAAAATTAGCCAATATATTTTTATAGATTACATTTGATTGAAGCCTATGGAACAGGAATAAGAAAGATATTTACTAATTATGAAAGATACAATATGAAGCCAACAATCAAAGCAGAAGTTGGAGCATTTCAAGTTGTTCTTCCGAATATACATTATAAAAAGATAGAGGAAAAAAACTATTAGTAGATAATTCTACTAATAAAAATATTGAAAAAAATACTACAGAAATAAAAACCTTTGTATATGGATATTTTTAAACTTTGTTACTGATAAAAAAATGGAGCGACAAGAAAAGAAATAGAAGAATATATAAATTTTAGCCAAACAAGAGTTATAACCCTTTTAAAAGAAATGTTAGAATTAAATTTAATAAGAAAAGAAAAGGATAAAAATAGATAGAAGAAGTTATAAATATTATAAAAAAATAAATTTTTTTGTACATTTTTTTGTTTTGAAATAATTTATGCTATAATGAAATATAAAAAAATATAGAGGTGATAATATGAAGCCAATAATTGCAATAGTAGGAAGACCCAATGTTGGAAAATCTACTCTTTTCAATAATTTAATTGGAGATAAGATAGCGATAGTGGATGACCTACCTGGAGTAACAAGAGATAGATTATATAGAGATACAGAGTGGAGTGGTTCAGAATTTGTAATAGTGGATACAGGGGACTAGAACCAAGAAACAACGATTTCTTAATGACTAAAATAAAAGAACAGGCAGAAGTTGCTATGAATGAAGCAGATGTTATTTTTGTTTGTTGTGGATGGAAAAAGCAGGACTTAATCCTTTTAGATGATGAGATAGCATATATACTAAGAAAGAAAAAAATAAACCTGTTATCTTGTGTGTAAATAAAATCGATAATTATTTTTGAACAACAAGATGATATTTATGATTTCTATGGATTAGGTTTTGAATACCTTGTTCCTATATCAGGGGAACACAAAAGTAAACTTAGGGGATATGCTAGATATAGTTGTTGACATTATAGGAAGAATGGATTTCCCTGAAGAAGATGAGGATGTTTTTAAAATTAGCTGTTATAGGAAAAACCTAATGCTGGAAAAATCTTCATTGGTTAATAAACTTTCAGGTTCAGAAAGAACAATAGTAAGTGATATTGCTGGAACAACAAGAGATGCTATAGATACCTTTAATTGAATACAAAGACAATAAATATATGATAATAGATACAGCTGGTATAAGAAGAAAATCTAAAGTTGAAGAAAGCTTTAGAATACTATTCTGTGTTAAGAGCATTAAAAAGTATAAAAAGAGCAGATGTATGTATCTTAATGTTGGATGCTAAAGAAGGGCTAACAGAACAAGACAAGAGAATAGCAGGAATAGCTGCTGAAGAATTGAAACCTATAATAATTGTAATGAATAAGTGGGATTTAGTAGAAAATAAAAAAATAATGTAACTATGAAGAAAATGAAAGAAGAATTATATGCTGAGCTACCATTCTTATCTTATGCTCCTATAGAATTTATTTCAGCTTTAACAGGACAAAGAACTACAAATCTTCTTGAAATATCTGATAGAATTTATGAAGAATATACAAAGAGAATTTCAACAGGACTTTTTAAATACTGTATTAAAAGATGCTATTCTAATGAATAACCCACCAACAAGAAAGGGTAGATTAATTAAAATTAATTATGCAACTCAAGTTTCTGTTGCACCACCAAAATTTGTTTTATTCTGTAATTACCCAGAACTTATACATTTCTCTTATGCAAGATATATAGAAAATAAATTTAGAGAAGCTTTTTGGCTTCGATGGAAGCTCAATAATGATAAGTTTTGAAGCTAAAAGTAAGGACATATAAAAAAATTTAAAAAAATAAAAAAAACTTTTTAAACTTTTTCTTAGGGGTCTCGTCTAAAGGTTATAGATAATAAAATTTTTTTCTCCCCCAGAAAGAAAAAGGCACTTCTCTTAAATGAGAAGGGTAATTTCCCATAATAATAATAATGAAAAATAATAGATATGCTAATCCCACAAAAAGTCCATATAAAAAAATGGACTTTTTTTGAAAACTCTAGAATCTAAAATATACTTTATCTAGAGTTTTTATATCAGACAGGAAATAGTTCTTTAGTATTATATGATAAATCAAAATTCTTACTTGTACCAGTAACTAATAACGGAACTTTAGTACCATCATTAACAATAAATAGATAATATAAAAAAAGAGGGTAGATTATGGTAAAAATGAATAAAGTAGAAGTAAAAATTTATCATTGAAAAAAATAGGAGAAGAAATGAAAAATAATTCTAGTATCAATAGCCAAAGAGAAGAAAATAGAAGATTTTAGAATGGTAATAATGCCTTCAGGTAGGGATAAAAATAGGTTTAATCCAAACAAAAGATTATGGAATAATAGCTTATCCAAATAAAAAAATAATTTTTGAAAAAGATAGGAGAAATGATATATTGGGGATTTAATGAAAGTGATGATAAAGTGATTGAAATTTCTCCTAATATAAAGTTTCACAAACAATTTTATAATTGTAGTTCATTTAGAAAAGTACTGAATGAATATAATGAAGTATGGTTTGAATCTATAGAAGGAATGTATAAAATATCACTGTTAAGGAAACAAGGAAATGCATATGTAATTTTTTTGAGGATGAAAAATAAAGAAGCTGTTGAGTATATATTTCCAGAAAAAGCCAACAGCATTGGAATTAGGAACAAAAAGTAATGGAGATGTTTGAATATAAAGAAAGATATGATGGTATAATAGAATAGGTAAAAGTTAAGCTGAATAGATGAAGATATTTATTCAGCTTTTTCTCTAATAAATTAAAAAAAGTTAGATTTGTAGATAAAGTACATATTTCATAATAGGAGATGGAAGTAATTTAAAAGGAGAAATAAAGTATGAATAAAAAAATTATATAGGAACTTATGGGGTAATTAAAAAAAATGGAGGAATAGATCTTATTTGTTCAGTAAATTATGAAGGAGGAGGTTTATTTGCCTCAATATTAAAAGTGCATAGATGAAAATAATGAATATTTAAAAAGTTATTATATTTGGAAATTGTAAAAAAGAAGGTGAAGAAATAGCAATAATAAAAAGAAGGATATGAAATAATAAGAAAACCTAAATTTAATGTAGGAGATAGAGTAAGACTAATTAAGTATCCTGATGAAATAGCAGTAGTAAAAGAAATAATATGGCATGAAAAAAAATAGAAGAATTTTTCTATATCTTAGATGTTGAAGGAAATAAAAAGAGAAGTAATAGTTGGTATTATGAAGATGAAAATAAGTTTGAAAAAAATAAATGTATAAAGTCTACTATAAGATCTGCTTATATTAAAAAAATAAGACTCTTATAATTATTATTTGCTATTTTTATTCTAGTTTTTTTATAATTTAAAAAGCTGCATAAGCAACCAATAATTTCTATACTAATGCAGGGGTAAACTTAGGTTTTAATAAATCAAGTTCAAAATCAAACTCGCATAGTGAAAGTGCAGTTGTAACAACAATAAAGGGAAAAGATGAAAATTCAAGTATAACTTACAATAATGTAAAAATATTACCTATGTTGGAACACAAGCACAAAATACTAAATTTATCTATAACAATGTGGAAAATATTACTAAAACTACTATTGAATTAAATAACTATTCTTCATCAAGTAGTAGAAGTAGTGGTATATCAGCTGGTGTAACTATTGGTTATGGAGATGGGACACAAACAGAATTTAATGGAGTAAGTATTTCAGCTTCAAAATCAAATATGAATAGCAATGGAACTACTTATCAAAATGGTAGATTTGTAAATGTAGATGAAGTACATAACAATACAAAGAATATGACTTTTTCTGGATTTAACCAAGAAGGTGGAACTGTTACTGGTAATATACAAAAATCTAACTATTTTTAAGTAAACAAAAATACATCAACAACAAAAGGAAGTACAAAAAGGAGGAAAATAAATATGGAAAGGATAGTATATATAAGAGGAAAAATTTAAAGGAACTAATAAAAGAAATGAAAGAAGCATATTTTTTTATGCAAAAAGAAATGATGAGAAAATATGATTTAAAACCACAATATATAGGAGTAATGGCAGAAGAAGGTTGGACTGGAGATAAGATATTAACCATTAAAAAGAAAAGAAAAAAACAATTATTAGAAGAATTAGAAAAATAAAAAAATATTGAGTATAGGATTATATACAAAAACAAATAGAAGGAAAAAGAAATAATATATGATAAATGTTATTTTTTTCAATAAATAAAGAAGAAAGAGTAATAGCATTTTGGACTAATACAAATATAGAAGAAATAGATTTTTAAAGAGATATTAGAAGAAATGAAAAAAATATGTAGAACCAGGAATAGAGGAAATATGTGATTGGGAATCAGATGAAATTCCTCTAAGATATATTTGGGAGGGAGAAAAATATTAATTCCAGATAAAATATTTCCTATAAAAAGTAACTCATATATATAAAAATAACACCATTAGATATTTCAATAGAAGTATAGTATTATAAGAAATAGAATAGAGCTATGTAGAAAAGAGAGTTACATAGCTCTTTCTGTATAATTAATTATATATTAAATAAGTAAAAAAAGTTATAGGAAATATAGAAAATCTAACTATTGAAAGTAAACAAAATACATCTACAACAAAGGGAAGTACAAAAGGTGGAAGTTTAAGTGTATCAGCAACTAGAAAAATACAGCTTCTGCAATAGGTACAACTGAAAATGGAAAACCCCTTAGGACTTCTCAAGTATCATTACCATTATTTCTTTAAAAAAACAATATAGTAAGAATGATAAAAGCCATAGAATTAAAAGAGTGATGGAAAAGATTATTCTAATGTTGATTTTGGAGAACATGTTGGGGATCGTATAAGTTCTGAAGATTTAAAATTTAAGAACGATTAGAAGAAAAAAATGTATTACCAAAACATAAAAGGTTATCAAAAATTTCTAAAAAAATACTTTAAGTATAACCTTAGATGTTTCACCTTTAGGTGTAGTAAAGGGTGTTACAGAAGCTATACTGGTACACTGAACCTCTCACGACTAACACCCTACGAGTGCTAGAGCTATGAGTGTTCTAACACACTTAATAAAATTAAATAGTTAAATCAGGAGGAAAAAAATGAAATTTAAATTATGGTATTATAAATCTATAGATAATAAATTTTATAAAGAAAATGAAATTGTACGTGCTTGTAGCTCTATAAATAATACAAATAATGAAGGACTTATAGTTTGTTACATAAGTGATATTAGTAATTTTGAAATCTATTTGGATAGCATTTGTGATAGATTAGAAAAGAAAGAACCTTCAGCAATGGATGGTCAAGTTTGGGGAGGAGATTTTATAGAAGATAGAGTATATATTTATTGGCTATTTGATCCAGATAATGAGGAAGGGAAGGCAGAAATATCAAGAAAAAGGTATGTTAAAATTAATGAAAAAAATGGATAGAATTTAGAAAGAAAAATTCCAGAAAATTATGAAGAATATGAAGAAATAATAGAAGTAGATTAAGAATTATAAAAAGCTATATAGATTGAAAAAAATATTTATATAGCTTTTTTTCTAAAAATAGGGTTACAAGTTTCTATAATGTAATAGTTTCAAGAATTGAAGAACTAGCTAGACAGTTTAAATCTGGAACATTAATGAAGAAGACTTAGAAACTTATGGTGTAACATGTTTAATTGATGTAAAAGTTAATATTCCATTTTGGAAAGAAAGAGCAATGAAAAACAGTAGAAGGAACTTTAAATAGGATAAGAATTGCAAAAATCTCAAAAATCCAGGGATAAGAGTCATATATGAATTTCCTAAAAAAAGAAGCTGCTCAAAAAAATGAATAATTGGTTAAATAATAATCCTGGTTTTTATTGGAATTGTTGAGGTTAGAGTTAGAAAAATAAAAAAAGAAAAAGGTGAATAATTTGAATAATAAAGAATTAGATAGAATAATTAGAATATATAGAAAAAGTAGATAATAATGAACCTATGGAAGAAATGCATAAAAGAGTTATGAAAGGTTTATCAAAAAAATAGAAGCCCCATTAGGATTAAAAAGATAGTGAAATTCCAAAAACACCAGATTTTTGGTACAGAATTAATTTGCCATTACTTTACTAAAAATATCAAAACAAAAGGTGTTAAAATAAAAAGGTTCTTATGATTGGAGAATCATAAGTCCATTAGTATGGTGGGATACTTTAAAAATATGAATTTAAAATAACATATAAATTAATAGATTATCAAAAAAATAATTCACACAGATCTTCCTAAAGTAATAGAAATATATGATCCTTATGTTGTTGATGTACATGTTTCACCCTATCTATTCTATTGCTTATGAAGAAGGAAGAACACCAGAAACAATAACGTATTATGACAGTGAAAATCCTAATTTTTTTGAAATTAAAAAGAAACAGGAGTACAAATAGGAATGCTATTTGATGCTTTATTTACATTATCTCCTGTAATGTATTTTTAATGAAGAATGTTATAAGAAATTAATAAAAGTCCCAAAAGAAGAACTATTGAAAAAGATTAGAAGGAAAAGCAAAAAAAGTATTATTATTGGAAAAAGGAATATATTATTTTTTTAATGATAAAAGCAGATATTTCTTATGAAGAGTTTGTAGAAATGAATGAAACTTTTAAACCATTGTTAGGGTTAATTTAGAAAAAAATGACGAATAAATATTTTTATCTATTCAGCTTTTTTTATTTATTTTATTTTTTAGAAAAATGATAGAATATCTATTATGAAAAAAATATAGATAAAACAAATAATAATTTAGAAAAAAATTGAAAAATTGTATTGATTTGGCAGAAAAAAACTGATATGATAGTATATAGTAAACAATTTTTTTCCAATATCTCAACTTAATAAGTTGAAACATCATGAACTAAATTTCTCTTTTAAGGGTCTAAATGAAGACTGTGAAAAAAATTATTGGCAGTCTATCCAAAAAGATTTTTACAGAAGAAGATTTGTTTTTTTCCTGTGAAATACTTTAAAATAGAAAAAGAAATCTAAATTTATTGACTTGGAACACAAGCATTATCTAGGGAATATCTTAGCTTTTAGGTTTTAAAAAGAGAAAGTTTAGGAGATTTAATTGTTAAAAATGGTCATTGTTATGGTATTATATTAGAGAATATGTTTGATTTTTTTAAAAGAAAATCTTTTTGAGAGTAAATTCTTCACCTGTTGAAATTATAGAAATAGATGAAAGTGAAGTACCTCAAAAATGAATACCAAGAATTAAATATAACTCTAGCTTCTTTAAGATTGGATAGCTTGGTTGCAGAACTGACTAATCTATCTAGAACTTTAGGTACAAACTATATAGATTTAGGAAATGTACAATTAAATTATGAGGTAGAAAGAGAAAAGAGTACTAAGATAGCTGTGGGAGATACTATAATAATTAAAAAAAGTATGGAAAATTTAAGATTGTGGAAGAAAATGAGCTAACTAAAAAAAGAAAAAAATCAAATTAATAATTAGAAAATATATATAGGTGAGGTTATATGAAAAAAATTTATAGGTTTTTTTATTACTATTTATTGTTATTTCAGTTACCATCCTGTTTTTTTGCAAGAGATATTTTTGCTAAAAAAGCTTATTTAGAAAGAAAAAAATGTCTCAGGCAAATAATGCAGAAGTTACAATAGGTAGTTTGGATTTAGATTATTTTTGAACGTTACATTACTTTAAAAGATGTAAAGATTATGAGTAACTTAAATGAAGAAGAGGTCTTTATTTCTATTGATAAATTAAAAAAAGTTATTACAATATAAACTTTAGAAAAATAATAACTTTTGATGATGCAGAAGTAGAGGAATATCTTTCTTTGGAGATGCAAAAATATGACTATAACTCTGAAGAAGATATGGTTGTTTTTGAAAAATAAAGTGACTGAAGCTGAAGAAAAAGCTAAGAGAAAAAAAGTTCTAACAGAACTTAAAAAAATCTTTATTTGAATAAAAATAGAAGAAAATCATTTGAATTTAAATGAAAATTTTTTTCAAGAAATTTAAGTAATGGAAAAGATCTTAGTGAACTTGAAAAAGATAAAACAAAGCATAAAAGAATATTAAAGAAAGTACTGAAAAGAATTTAAATATTTCAGAAGTGGTTGGAGAAATCTCTAATATTGGAAAAAGTACAAAAGAAACTTGGACAAGATTTAGATATCAAAGATTTGAATAAGAGTGAAGCTGAACTTAAAGAAGGAATGACTCTAGAAGAATCACTAGATAGAGTTGTAAGAAACTTCTTAAATAGAAATAAACTTGTTTTATTCGATTTAGATGGTTATATCAATATGTATTTAAATTTAGTTTATGAGCAAAAAAATATAATCTTTCTTTGAAATATAGAAACATTCTTGATGAAATTCGTGTTAGAAAAGAAAAAGATTCTAAATTAGATGATGAAGATGTATGGGAGTTATTCTTTAATAGCATAAGTATCACTTCTAATGTTTATGGAATTAGTTTTAATGGTGAAGTTAAGAATTTCTCAACAAGACTTTCAAAGGATACAGATAATACAGAGTTTAAAATTATTTGGAGAAAAAGGAAATACTATAGGTGAATTTAAAGGTTTCATTAACTTTGATACAGAGCTTACAGAGTCAACTTTAAATATTCCTGAAGCTGATCTAAAAGATTTAGGAAGTGATTTACTACAAAGGTGGGCAAGGAGTTTTATTCCAAAACTTAAAAACTGATGGTTCTCATTTAGTTATAAATGGAAGTATACATCTAAAAGATATGAAACTTGATGTAGAAAAAAATAATTGAAACTATGAAAATAGAAGATGAAGTTACTAGAGAAATAATAGCACCTCTATTAAAAAGAATTAAATACTGGTGAAATTTATTATAGTTATGACACTGATTCAAGAACATTACAAATTAAGACTAATATAGTTGAAATTTTTGATGAAATTTTAAATGGAGAAAACTCTTCTTTAAAAATCAAAGATAAGAGAACAAATAAAAGAAGACTTTTTAAATAAAATTGGTGCATAATATTGACAAATAAAAAAATAAAAAAATGATAATATATATTGCCCTTTAGGGGATATGATATATTATCATCGAACCATGTCAGATCTGGAAGGAAGCAGCACTAAGATGTATAGTATATGCATATCTTCCTAAGGGTATCTTTATGTATGGAGAAATAAATTTAAAAATATATGGAGGAAACTTTAATGAAAAAAATAATAAAATATGTGAATTATTAGGGATTAAATATCCAATATTTCAAGGAGCTATGGCTTGGGTATCAGGTGGAGAATTAGCAGGAGCTGTTTCAAGAGATGGAGGTCTTGGAATCATTGCTGGTGGAGGAATGGAACCAGAACTTTTAAGACAACATATTAGAAAAGCTAAAGAAATAACTTCTAATCCATTTGGTGTTAACTAATGCTTCTACGTCCAGATGTAGAGCAACAAATGAATGTTTGTATTGAAGAAGGAGTAAAAAGTTATCACAACAGGTGCAGGAAATCCTGGAGCTTTTTATGGAAAAAAATTAAAAAGCTGCTAATATAAAAAGTTATTCCTGTTATACCTACAGTTAAACTAGCAGAAAGAATGGAAAAAAATAGGAGCAGATGCTGTTATAGTTGAAGGAATGGAAAGTGGAGGACACGTTGGAACTCTTACAACTATGGCTTTACTTCCTCAAATAGTTAATGCAGTATCTATACCAGTTATAGCTGCTGGAGGTATAGCTAGTGGAAAAACAATTCTTAGCTGCACTTGCTATGGGAGCAGATGCTATTCAATGTGGAACTATATTCTTAACAGCAAAAAGAATGTATAATTCACCAAAACTATAAAGATATAATCTTAAAAAGCTAAAGATAGATCAACTGTAGTAACAGGAACTTCAACAGGGCACCCTGTAAGAGTTATTGATAATAAATTAGCAAAAAGAAATGATAGAGCTTGAAAGAAGTGGAGCTCCTAAAGAAGAAATTGAAAAAAATTAGGAACTGGAAGTTTAAGATTAGCTGTTGTTGAAGGAGATACTGAAAGAGGAAGCTTCATGTCAGGACAAGTTGCAGCTATGGTAAATGATGAAAAAAACAACAAAAAGAAATTTTTAGAATACTTAATGAATGATTTAAAACTTGAAGTAGAACAATTAAGAAGAAGATTAGAAAAATTGGAATATCTAATTTTTTCTTAGTGTTTGCAATATTTTACATACTATGTTATACTTTTTTAGGTGGGTAGAATAAAAATTATTATGTAGGTGAAATTTATGAGCAACCAGGTAATTATAAAAAGGTAAAAACGATAGATTGGTAATTTCTTTAAGTGAAAAAGCAGATTTTTTTAGAATTATGTGATATTCTAAAAAAACAAAAAAATATTGGAAGCAAAAGAATTTTTATTGGTAACAGTCGCATGGCAATAGAATTCAGTGGAAGAAAAGTTAACTAGTGAGCAAGAAGATATACTAATTGGCATCCTAACAGAAAATAGTAATATAGTTATTTCATATATTTTTACTGAAAAATGAAGAAGATAAAAAAAGCAGAAGAAATAATAGATTTAAGTCAATTAGATTCATTGATAGAAGAAGGAAAAACTCATTTTTATAGAGGAACTTTAAGAGCAGGAGCAAAAAAATAGAATCAGACGGTCATATAGTTGTAGTAGGAGATGTGAATCCTTCCTCTATAATAAAGGCTAGAGGAAATATTATTGTTTTTAGGACATCTTAATGGAACTGTATATGCAGGATTAAATGGAGATGATGAATCTTTTCGTAGCTGCTATTTACTTCAATCCTATTCAATTGACTATAGGAATGAAGACTATAACTGATATGCAAAAAGGAAATTTTAGATTCTTCAAGAGTTAACAGAAAAAAGTAAATTTAAGGTTGCAAGAATAAAAAAATCAAGAAATAGTTATTGAGGAGTTGATATAGTATGGGAGCAAGAGTTATTGTTATTACTTCAGGAAAAGGTGGAGTTGGGAAAAACAACAACGACTGCAAATATAGGAGCTAGCCCTAGCAGAAAAAAAGGGCATAAGGTTTTACTTATAGACACAGATATAGGCTTAAGAAATTTAGATGTTGTTATGGGACTTGAAAATAGAATAGTCTATGATTTAATTGATGTTATTGAAGAAAGATGTAGAATAAGTCAAGCGTTGATTAAAGATAAGAGATGTCCAAATCTTGTCTTATTACCAGCAGCTCAAATAAAGAGATAAAAAAATGATGTCAATGCAGATCAAATGAAAAGAATTAATTTCTTCTCTAAAAGATAGCTTTGACTATATTTTTAATAGACTGTCCAGCAGGGATAGAACAAGGTTTTAAAAAAATGCAATAGCTGCAGCAAATGAAGCTATAGTTGTTACAACACCTGAAGTTTCAGCTACAAGGGATGCTGATAGAATAATTGGACTATTGGAAGCAGCGGGAATAAAAAAATCAAGACTTGTTATAAACAGACTTAGAATAGATATGGTAAAAAGATAAGAATATGTTAAGTGTAGAAGATATACTAGATATATTGGCAGTAAAATTATTAGGGAGTAGTTCCTGATGATGAAAATGTAGTTATTTCTACAAATAAAGGAGAACCTTTAGTTTATAAAGGAGATTCTCTAGCAGCTAAAAGCATTTAAAAATATTGCGAGTAGAATAGAGGATGGAAGTACCTTTTATTAGATTTAGATATTAAAAATGAGTATATTAGAAAAAAATAAAATTCGTACTTAAGAGGTGATAACAGTGTTGAATATGCTATCAGATTTATTTAAAAAGAAAAATTCAAAAAGATGAAGCTAAGAATAGATTAAAATTAGTCTTAATCCAAGATAGAGCAATGTTACCATCTGGAGTTTTTAGAAAATATGAAAGACGATATACTTAAAGTTTTATCTAAGTATGTAGAAATTGAAAAAAATCTAAATTAAATATAGAAGTTTCTCCTTGTGAGGATGACCCTAGAAAAAAATAGCTTTAGTTGCAAATATTCCTATTATAAAAGCAGGAAATAGAAAAATAGAATAAATTTTTTTAGCAAAAAGAGAATTTTTTTAAGATTATATTCTTGAGAAATTCTCTTTTATATTATGTAATTTTATGTTAAAAATTTAAAGATATTTAGGAATGGAGAAAAATTTATGAAAAATTTATATAGCTCCTATAGCAGGAGTGACAGACTATACATTTAGAGGTATACTTGAAGATTTTTAAGCCTGATTTAATTTTTTACAGAAATGGTGAGTGTAAATGCACTTTCAGTTTTAAATGATAAAACTATTTCAAAAAAATATTAAAACTTAGAGATGGAAATGCAGTACAAATTTTTGGTGAAGATATTGAAAAAAATAAAATCAAGTGCTAAGTATATACAAAAATTTAGGAGTGAAACATATCAACTTAAATTGTGGTTGTCCTATGAAAAAAATAGTAAATTGTGGTTATGGAGCAGCACTGGTTAAGGAACCTGAAAAAGATAAAAAGAATATTATCGGAAATAAAATCAGTTTTAAATGATGATGTCAAACTTTCTGTAAAAAAATTAGAATAGGCTATAAAGAGCCTGAAAATTATGTTCAAATAGGTAAAATAGCAGAAGAAGTAGGTTGTGACCATATAACTGTACATGGAAGAACAAGAGAACAACTTTATTCAGGAAAGGCAGATTGGTCTTACATAAAGGAAGTTAAAGATAATATTTCTATACCAGTTATGGGAAATGGAGATATATTTACAGCTGAAGATGCTCTAGAAAAGATATCTTATTCAAATGTTGATGGAGTGATGCTTGCTAGAGGAATTTTTTTGGAAATCCTTGGCTTATAAGAGATATAAGAGAAATTTTTAGAATATGGAGAAGTAAAAATCCTGTCACTAAAGATGAAAAAAATAAATATGGCAATAGAGCATTTGAAAAGAATAAGAGTTGATAATGATGATCAATTTATTTTTTTGATGTTAGAAAACATATTTCTTGGTACTTAAAAGGTCTTGAAAATTGTGCAGAAGCTAAAAGAAAAAAATAAATACTCTAAGTGACTACGACGAAATTATAAAATTACTTGAAGATTTGCATTAATATTGGTAAAATATAATGATGTAATAAAATAAAAAAATTGAGAGGTAGATAAATGTCAACAGACACACCCTTAATGCAACAATATAAAAAAATAAAAGAGGAATATCAAAATGAAATCTTGATGTTTAGATTGGGAGATTTCTATGAGATGTTTTTTTGAAGATGCAAAAAAATAGCTTCAAAAAGAATTGGGATTAACTCTTACAAAGAGAAATAAAGAAAAAGGACAAGATGTTCCTTTGGCAGGAGTTCCTTATCACTCAGTGGCTTCCTACATTGCAAAGTTAGTTGAAAAAGGGTTATAGTGTTGCTATCTGTGAACAGGTGGAAGACCCTAAGGCAGCAACTGGTATAGTGAAGAGGGAAGTGACAAGAGTTATAACTCCTGGAACAATTATTGATGTTGATTTTTTTAGATAAAAATAATAATAACTATATCGCCTGTGTAAAAAAATAAATACAATAGAAAATATCTTAGCTATAGCTTATGCAGATATAACAACAGGCGAATTTTCTGTTTTTTTGAAAATAAAAAGATAAAAAAATTTCTTTGAAAAAGGTTTGGCTGAAATAAATAAAAATACAGGCAAGCGAGATTTTTACTTGATGAAAAAGACTTATTCTGAATATATAAGCATATTGGAAGAAAGAATTTCTTTTTTTCAGGGTGAAATTTACAGAGATAAAGAATGTAAAAAGCTGAGGACTATTTGACTTCATATTTTGATATTATGTCTGTGGAAGCTTTTTTTCATTTGAAGTCTAAAAGACTTTAGCTATCTCAGCTGCTGCAAATCTTTTTACATTATATTGATGACTTACAAAAGGGTAATGAACTACCTTTTTAGCAAGATAGAGTACAAAAAAATATAAACAATATAATGGAATTGAATATCAGCACTCAAAAATAATCTTAATTTAGTACCTAAAAGAAATGAAGAAAGTAAAGGTACTCTATTGGGAGTTCTAGATGGTTGTGTAACATCTATAGGAAGTAGAGAATTAAAAAAAGATTATAAAGAATCCTTTTTTTAGATATAGATAAAAATCAAAGAGAGACAGTTTTATGTTGACTACTTCTTTAATGACGTACTTTTTAAGAGAAAATGTAAGAGAAAAACTAAAAGATATCTATGATATAGAAAGAATAGCTGGAAAGATAATATACGGTACAGAGAATGGAAAAAGATCTTTTTATCATTGAAAGATTCTATTAGAAAGTCTTTAGAAACATATAGACTTTTTAAAAAGGAACATCAAGAATTAAAGAAAATTTTTTTGAACTTGATATAGAAATTCTTTTTGGATATTTATAATAAAATAGAATTGATTATCGATGCTGAAGCACCTTTCTCAGTGAGAGAGGGGGAATAATCAAAGACGGTTATAATTCTGAATTAGATGAGCTTAGAAGAATATCTAAAGCTTGGTAAGGACTTTATACTTGAGATAGAACAAAGAGAAAGAGAAAGAACAGGTATAAAAGGGCTTAAAAATTAAAATATAATAAAGTTTTTGGATATTTTATAGAAGTTACTAAGGCTAATGAGCATTTAGTTCCTGAGGACTATATTAGAAAGCAGACGCTTGTAAACAGTGAAAGATATATAGTTCCTGATTTAAAAGAGTATGAAGAAAAGGTTATAACAGCCAAAAAGCAAGATAGAAGCCCTAGAATATGATTTATTTAAATCACTTAGTTCAGAGATAAAGGAACATATAGAAAGTCTATATAAATTAGCAAATAGAATAGCAAACTTGGATATAGTTTCAAATTTTGCCCATATAGCAACTAAAAAAATTCCTATGTAAAACCTGAGATAAGTGAAGAAAAACATCTTAGAAATAAAAAGGTGGAAGACATCCTATAGTTGAAAGTTTAATAGCTAGTGGAAGCTATGTTAAAAAAATGATATAGTTTTTAGATGAAAAAAAATAATTTAATTATCTTGACAGGGCTCTAATATGTCAGGTAAAGTCAACTTATATGAAACAGGTTGCTTTAAAATATCATAATGGCTCATATAGGCAGTTATGTTGCAGCAGACTATGCAAAAATTCCTATTGTAGATAAAATATTTACAAGAGTTGGAGCAAGTGATGACTTACTTACAGGTCAATCAACTTTCATGCTAGAAATGACAGAGGTTGCAAGTATTTTTTAAATAATGCGACAGAAAAAAATCTTTCATAGTTTTAGATGAGATAGGAAGAGGAACATCAACTTATGATGGAATATCTATAGCGACAGCTATAACAGAATATATCCATAATAATATAGGAGCTAAAACTATATTTGCCACTCACTATCATGAACTTACTGAACTTGAGAAAGAGCTTGAAAGAGCTATAAATTTTTAGAGTTGAAGTAAAAAGAAAATGGTAAGAATGTAGTTTTCTTAAGAGAGATAGTAAAAGGGTGGAGCAGATAAGTCTTATGGAATAGAAGTTGCAAGGTTATCTGGAGTTCCTAAAGATGTTTTAAATCGTTCAAGGAAGATTTTTAAAAGAAATTAGAGAAATAGAAAAAAATTTAATAGAAAGCAAAATGAAAGCCGAGCAAATGATGCTTTTTGGTAATAATTTTGAAGAGGAAGAAGAAATAGAAACTGAACTTATAAATGAAAAACGAAATGAAAAGTTTTAGAAATGTTAAAAAGTTATGGACTTAAACTCTTTAAGTCCTTTGGAAAAGCTTTATTAAAATTGAGTGAATTAAAGAAAATTCTTCTTGGAGGAAATAATGACTAAGAAAAAAATTGCATATATTGGAGCAGGAATAGTAGCATTGGTACTGGGATATTTCAATTATTTTTGGTTCTGATAAAGAAACAGGAGATATAAGAAAAATTGGTTGAAACCATCAATGCAGTCTATGAAAAGTGATGATCTTCGTATAGAAGCAGAAAAAGAAAGTAGATTACATAGATGAAAAAAAGAAAGTAAGTTTGAAAAGGCAAAAAGCATTTTATTAAAGGAATGCTTTTTTTAAGTGGAGATAATGCCTTTCTTGACAAAGATAGAAAACTTAACATTAGATTCTAATATTTTAGGAAAAAAAGTGCTAATGGTTGGGAAATTAAAGCGTCTCAATTAAAATATAATAAAAGAAACAGAAGAGCTAGAATCAACTAAACCTATGTATGCTAAAAAAATGAAGAAAAGGGTATAGAAGTATTAGGAAATAAATTTAAAACAAATGTTTCTATGGATAATATAACTTTAGAAGATGGAGTTGTTATAAAAGAATAAACTGTTTTTCTATAGTGGCTGATAAAGCAAATTATAATAATGAAGCAAAGACAATAACATTGGAAGGAAATATTTCTCTATCTAATAAGATAGGAGAAATTGGAGATATCAATACTCTTACAGATGTAAGAAATCTTCAAGTTGGTGAAGTAGAAAAAGGTAAGGAAATGTCAGGAACATTTTTCTAAAGTTTATTTTCAATCTAAATGAAAGAAAACCTTTATGCAACTGACGGTTTCGATATGAAATATGGAGAAAGTTGGATTAAAAAGGTAGAGATATAGTTTTTAAATGAAACTGATCAAAGTTTTCAAGGTTACAGGAGATGTTAAATTTTACTTATCAAGACTATGTTTTTGATGTAAATTATATAGAAAAAAAGAAGCTAATAGTGATACAATCAATGTATATGGACAAATTAAAGGTGGAAATCCTGAATATTCTGTTCTAGCAGATAAAGCTGAATACAATATAAATGATAAGAAAGTTTAAAGATTTTTAGGTAATGTTGTTGTGACTTCAACAAAAAGGTGAAAACCTTAAAAGCAGATACTTTTTGTATATTCTAGTGAAACTAAAAGAAGCAGATATATATGGAAATAAAATTCTATACACATCTCCAACAAATAATTTAGAAGCAGAATATATTCACTATAATTCTGAAACTAAAGATGTTACTACTGATAAAGCCTTTTTGATTCTTGGAATGATAAAGGTGAAGGAATAAAAGGAACAAGTATAGTATATAACTTAGGAACTAAAGATTTCTATTCTAAAGAAGAAATTACAGTAAAAAAAGTAAAGACTATGGTTTAACAACAAAAAAATGTAACATATAAAGAAGAAACAGGTATTTTATCAGCACCTGAGCCTTATGTTATAAAAATCTAAAGATGAAAGCTCTGTGATAAATGGAAATAGTATCACTTACAATAAAAAGACTGGAGAACTTACAAGTCCCAGGAAATATTGTAATGAATAATAAAGGGTACTATTATGAAAGGACATGACTTAGTTTTCAATAATATAACAGGAGTAGGAAAAACTTCAAGGACCTATACCTTTTTGAAAATAAAGAAGATAAAAATGTCAGGAACTGCTAAAGAAATAATAATTAAAAAGAGGCGAATATGTTGATTTAATGGGACCTGTTAGAGTTAAACAAGATACTACAAATATGGTAGTTGATAAGGCTGAGATATTCATATAAAGATGAGCTAGTTCATGTAAATACACCAGTTAAATTTGATGATCCAGTTAGATCTATGGTTGGTTCTGTAAGCTCAGCAACATATAGTCCAAAAAGATGGAATATTAAGAGGTTCAGACTTTAATATGAGAGAACCTAATAGAACAGCTAAGGCTCAAAATGTAGTTATCTACAATAAAGAAAATAGAAGATTAGAATTAGTAGGAAATGCTTACTTAAGTTCAGGAGCAGATAGCATAAGTGGGCCAAAAAAATAGTATATTACTTAGATACTAAAGATGCAGAAACTCCAACTAATAGTGTAATCAAAATATGATCAATACACTATAAAATCTAGCTATGGAAAAAGTAAATAAAAGAAAGTGGAGAAATTTTTTGTAAAAAAATGCTGATGTAAAAATCTGTTGATGGAAATGAATTCTATTCTAATCAAGCTAAGGGTAATATAAATGATGTTGTTCACTTTACAGGAAATGTAAAAGGTAAATCTAAGCAAAAAGAAGGAGATGTATATTTCTCTGGAGATAAAGCAGACCTATACATGGCTAAGATAGATGATAAATATCAAGCTAAGAAAGTTATAGTTAAATACTAAAGTCTACTTTTCACTCAATTAAATAGAAAAAAATAGTTTCTAACTACATGGAACTAGATTTAATTAAGAAAGAAGTATATGCAAAAGATAAACCTGTATTGACTATAGATGATGGACCAAAAGGAAATACTCTTGTTAAAAGCTGATGATGTTACAGGATATATCGATCAAGAATTAATTAAAGCTAAATAAAAAAATGTCTATGTAAAGAATGTAAACGAAAAGAAAGAAGAAGTAGTTTTAACAGCTGATAGAGGAGCTGTGACAAAGAAAATGGCTGATGTATATGATAGAGTTAAGGTTGTTACAAAAAGATTCTGTTACAACAGCTAATGAAGGTCATTATGATATGGAAAATAGAAAAAAATAAGAGCTAAAGGAAATGTTCATGTTGAATATCAAACAGATAAATCAGCAGGAAATGTATTTGATAATATGACATCTACAAACACAAAAACTACAAAAAAATAAGACTATGATGTCAAAAAGGAGATTTGAATGATAACTTTAAGTGCTGATAATCTTGTTAAAAGCCTATAAGGAAGAAAGGTTGTAGACAGGGTTAGTTTAGAGGTAAATAAAGGAGAGATTGTTGGACTTCTTGGACCTAATGGAGCAGGGAAAAACAACAACTTTCTATATGATAACAGGGATAGTAAGACCTGATGATGGAGAAGTTTTATGTGCTGAGGAAGACATAACTAAACTTACCTATGTATAAAAGAGCAGATATGGGAATAGGATATCTTGCACAAGAACCTTCTGTTTTTAGAAACTTAACAGTTGAAGAGAATATAGAAGTGGTTCTTGAAATGAAAGGTATTTCAAAAAAAGAGCAAAAGAGAAACAGTACATAGATTACTTGAAGAGTTTAAATTGACTCATGTAAAGAGACTCTTTAGGTTATGCTCTATCTGGTGGAGAAAAGAAGAAGAATAGAGATAGCTAGAACAATAGCAAATAATCCAAGTTTTTATCTTACTTGATGAACCTTTTTGCTGGTGTTGACCCTATAGCTGTTGAAGATATACAAAAATATCATAAGACATCTTAAAAAAAGAGGTCTAGGAATATTGATAACAGACCATAATGTAAGAGAAACTTTAAGTATAACAGATAGATCATATGTTATGGCAAAAAGGGAAAAGGTATTTAATAGAAGGGAACATCACTGTGAAATAGCAAATGATCCCATTAGCAAGAAGAAAGTATATTTAGGAGAAAAATTTCAGATTAGACTAAAGGAGATGATTAACAAGGTGGGAAAAAAATAGATTATTGATATTTTTTTGGCTTATTGTTAATATGTGGAGTACTTTCAAGCACTTCTTTATTCGCTGAAAAAAAGAATCACACTATAAAGCTGAGGAAAATGTATATTTTTTTAATGGGAGATTTTTGTAAATGAGTGGGCTAATACTGATTTTTAACCCGACAGATGAAAAAGTGGAAAAAAAGAAGGAGTTTCTTTACCACCTTTAGTATCAAAAAGATGAAATAAAAACTTTACTTGAAATAGAGAAAGAATGGAAAAAGTAGTTCCAGCTACTTCCAAAAATCATGATCCTAAGATGTGTATAGAATATGCTCCATTTGATGGAAATATTTATGTGTTTTATGGAATTTCATCTGAGAAATCTGATACAAAAAAACTTTAATTGTTTATGCTGATGAGAAAGATGATAAGATTTTTTTGCTATGACAAGTGTTGGAGGAAGCACCATATGCCTTTGTTGGTGGGTTTTTCATTGCCAGAAGAATATCAAAAAATGGTCTCATTTAATATCAACTTTAAAAAAAGCGTTTTTGAAGAATATAAAAAGAATGAACAAAATATAAAAGATAAATAATAAAAGGAGGAGGCTATGTGGAAGAATTCATCTTCCATTATAGATAAAAAAATGTTAACAGGTAACGAAATTAGAGAGAAATTTATTGAATTTTTTTATGCAAAAAAACAGCATAAACATTTTTGAAAGTGCATCTTTGATACCAGATGATCCAACTCTACTTTTAACAGTAGCAGGAATGGTACCATTTAAACCATATTTCTTAGGACAAAAGGAAGCACCCTTATCCAAGAGTTACAACTTATCAAAAATGTATAAGAACAAATGACTTAGAAAAATGTTGGAAGAACAGCAAGACACCATACATTCTTTTGAAATGTTAGGAAATTTCTCTTTTTGGAGATTATTTCAAAGAAGAAGCTATAGCTTGGTCTTGGGAATTTGTGACAGAAGTATTGAAAAGCTTGATAAAGATAAACTATGGGTAACTGTATTCACAACAGATGATGAAGCAGAAAAGAAATTTGGATAGAAAAAAATGTAATTTTTCCAAAAGAAAGAATAGTTAGAATGGGAGAAAGTGAAAACTGGTGGTCAGCAGGGACCTACTGGTTCTTGTGGACCTTGTTCTGAAATCCATGTGGACCTTGGTGTACAATATGGTGGAGATGAAAAATTCTAAAATTGGTGATGAAGGAACAGATAACCGTTTCATAGAAATATGGAATCTAGTGTTCACTGAATGGAATAGAATGGAAGATGGAAGTCTAGAACCTCTACCTAAAAAAAGAATATAGATACAGGAGCAGGACTTGAAAGAATAGCAGCAGTAGTACAAGGTAAAGCCTAATAACTTTGAAACTGACTTTACTATTCCCTATCTTAGAAGAAGCAGCAAGAATTACAGGAAGTCAATATGGTAAAAAAAGTTCTGAAACTAACTTCTCTTTAAAAGTTATAACAGACCATGCAAGAGCAGTAACTTTCTTAGTTAATGACGGAGTTATACCTTCTAATGAAGGAAGAGGATATATCCTAAGAAGAATCTTTAAGAAGAGCAGTTAGACATGGAAGATTATTAGGATATAAAGACTTATTCATGTATAAGATGGTGGATAAGGTTGTTGAAAGATTTGAAGTTGCTTATCCAGATTTAAAGAAAAAAATTTAGAAAATATCAGAAAAAAATTGTAAAAAAATTGAAGAAGAAAAAAATTCTCTAATACTTTGGATCAAGGAATACAACTAGTTAATCAAGAAATTGACAATTTACTAGCTAATGGAAAAAGAAATAAACTAGATGGAGAAGTTTCATTTAAAGCTTTATGATACTTATGGTTTCCCTTATGAATTGACAGAAGAAATTGCAGAAGAAAGAGGAGTAACTGTATTAAGAGAAGAATTTGAAGCTAAAATGGAAGAACAAAAAAAGAAAAAAAGCTAGATCGGCTAGAGAAGTTGTAATGGAAAAAAAGGACAAGACAGCTTTATAGAAGACTTCTATGATAAACATGGAGTAACTAAATTTACAGGTTATGAAAAAGACTGAAGATGAAGCTACACTTCTAAGTTCAAGAGAGGCAAAAAGATGGAAAATATCTATTGATTTTTGATAAAGACTCCTTTCTATGCTGAATCAGGAGGACAAGTTGGAGATCAAGGAAGAATTTATTCAGATAACTTCTCAGCTAAAGTCTTAGATGTACAAAAAGCAAAAAAAGATATATTTATTCATACTGTTGAAATTGAAAAAAAGGTAGTGCTGAAGAAAAACAAAGACTTATAAATTAGAAGTAAATCTTCTTAGAAGACTTGATACAGCTAAAAAAACCATACAGCTACTCACTTATTACATAAGGCTTTTAAGAGAAGTAGTTGGAACTCATGTTCAACAAGCAGGGATCTTTAGTTGATCCAGATAAATTAAGATTTGACTTTAGCCATTATGAAGCTGTTACAGCTGAACAACTTGCTAAAATTGAAAAATATAGTAAATGAAAAAAATTAGAGAAGGTATAGACGTTGTTGTAAGTCATCACAGTATAGAAGAAGCTAAAAACTTAGGTGCTATGATGCTATTTGGGGATAAATATGGTGAAGTAGTAAGAGTTGTAGATGTCCCTGGATTCTCAACTGAGCTTTGTGGAGGAACTCACATAGATAACATAGCTAAGATAGGACTATTCAAAAATAGTTTCTGAAGGTGGTATAGCAGCAGGAGTTAGAAGAATAGAAGCTAAAACTGGTTATGGAGCATACTTAGTTGAAAAAAAGAAGAAGCAGACACTTTAAAAAGAAATTGAAAAGAAATTAAAAGCTTCAAATACTAATGTAGTTGAAAAAGTAGAAAAAAACTTTAGAAAGTTTAAAAGATGCTGAAAAAAAGCATTGGAAAGTTTAAAACAAAAAAACTTGCTTTATTTGAAACAAAGGCAGCATTGTCAGGAATGGAAGAAATAAATGGAGTTAAAGGTATTAGTAGCTGCATTTAAAGATAAAGACAGCTGAAGACTTAAGAACTATGATAGACACTATTAAAGATAATCATGAAAAAAAGCAGTAGTAGTTTCTAGCAAGTACTCAAGATAAGTTATCTTTTGCAGTAGGAGTTACAAAAAAACTTTAACTGATAAGGTAAAAAGCAGGAGACTTAGTAAAACAACTAGCTGAAATGACAGGTGGAAAAGGTGGAGGAAGACCAGATTTTGCACAAGCTGGTGGAAAAGATGAAAGCAAACTTTTAGATGCCTTCAAAGAAATTAGAGCTACAATTGAATCTAAATTATCATAAAATCAATTTGATAAAAAAACAGTTCATTGCTAGCTAAATTTCTTAACGATAAAAAAATTAACGTTTCGCTGCAAAACATGAAACTCGCTATGCTCAAACACTCATGCTTTTTGCTCGGCTCACTTGCCTTAATTTTTTTATCTAAAATTTAGATGCAAGTTCACTTGTTTTTTTATCAACATTACTAAGTTAAAAGGGCATCTAAAAAAATATAAACTCATGAGAGGTAGAATGAAGAGATATTTAGCATTAGATATTGGTGATGTTAGAATTGGAGTGGCAAGATCTGATTTAATGGGAATAATTGCCACACCATTAGAAACTATAAATAGAAAAAAAAGTGAAGTCTGTCAAAAGGATAGCTGAGCTTTGTAAGGAAAAATAATACAACCTCAATAGTTGTAGGTATACCTAAGAGCCTTGATGGTGAAGAAAAAAAGACAGGCTGAAAAAAAGTAAGAGAATACATAGAAAAGTTAAAAAAAGAAATAGAAAATCTTGAAATAATTGAAATAGATGAAAGATTTTTCAACAGTGATAGCTGACAATATATTAAAAGATTTAAATAAAAAAATGGAGCTATTGAAAAAAAGAAAGGTAGTAGATAAAGTTGCTGCCTCAATAATATTACAAACATACTTTAGATATGAAAAAAATAATTTTTTTATATGGAGGACGGGAAAGAATGAATAGTAAGTTATTTATAAGATTGTTGATAGTAATAGCAATTTTTTTATAACAGCAGTATACTACAGTATAAAGAAACCTATAAAACTTGGACTAGATTTAAAAAGGTGGAGTTTATGTTGTACTTGAAGCTGTGGAAGATAAAAATTCAAATGTAAAAATTGATAGCGATGCTATGAACAGACTAATTGAAGTATTAAATAGAAGAATTAACGGAATAGGGGTTGCAGAATCTTCTATACAAAAAGCAGGAGATAACAGAGTTATCGTAGAATTACCAGGATTACAAAATGCAGAAGATGCTATAAATCTAATAGGTAAAACAGCTTTATTGGAATTTAAAATAATGAATGAAGATGGAACTTTAGGAGAAACTTTACTTACAGGTTCAGCATTACAAAAAGCCGAAGTATCTTATGACAATTTGGGTAGACCTCAAATATCATTTCAAATGACACCTGATGGTGCACATGTTTTTGCAAAAATAACTAGAGAAAATATTGGTAGACAACTTGCAATCACTCTTGATGGAGAAGTTCAAACAGCACCTAAAATAAATACTGAAATAGCAGGTGGTAGTGGAGCAATAACAGGTAACTACACTGTTGAAGAGGCAACAGCGACAGCAACTTTATTAAATGCAGGGGCATTACCAATAAAAGCCGAAGTTGTTGAAACAAGAACTGTTGGAGCAACACTTGGAGATGAATCAATAGCACAAAGTAAAAATGCTGGTATGGTTGCAATAGGGTTAATTTGGTTATTTATGATAATTTTCTACAGATTACCAGGAATTATAGCAGACTTAGCAATAATCATATTTGGATTTATAACATTTGCTTGTCTAAACTTCATAGATGCAACACTTACATTACCAGGAATAGCTGGATTTATCTTATCACTAGGAATGGCAGTCGATGCTAACGTTATCATCTTTGAAAGAATAAAAAGAAGAATTAAGATTTGGAAATAGTATAAGAAACTCAATAGAATCTGGATTTGGAAAAGGTTTTCGTAGCTATATTTGACTCAAACTTAACAACTTTAATAATAACTGCTATATTATTTGTATTTGGTACAGGACCAATCAAAGGTTTTTGCTGTAACATTGGCTTTAGGAACACTAGCTTCTATGTTTACTGCAATAACAGCAACAAAAAGTATTACTTCTAACTTTTTGTAAACGTATTTGGTTTTTAGAAGTCCAAAAACTTTTTTTGGAGTTACAGAAGGAGGAGAAAACTAATGAAAGTAAATTTGCACATTATAAGAAATATAAAATATTATCTATCAGTTTCAATAATTCTTGTTGTTTTTATCAATAGTAGTATTCTTTGCAAAAAGGATTAAACTATGGAATAGATTTCACAGGAGGAAACTTATTTCAATTAAAATATAATGATAAAAAAATAACATTGACTGAAATTAACGAAAATTTAGATAAATTATCTGAAAAAAAATTACCTCAGGTTAATTCAAATAGTAGAAAGGTTCAAATCTCTGAAGATGGAACAGTAATTTTAAGAGTTCCTGAATTAAAAGAAGAAGATAAAAAAAGAAGTTTTTAAATAGCTTACAAGAATTAGGAGCTTTCAATTTAGATAAAGAAGATAAAAGTTGGAGCAAGTATAGGAGATGACTTAAAGAAATCAGCTATCTATTCACTAGGTATAGGAGCAATTTTAATAGTTCTATACATCACATTAAGATTTGAGTTCAGTTTTTGCTATTGGAGGTATACTATCGTTATTACATGACATTATCATAGCAGTAGGATTTATAGCTCTTATGGGTTACGAAGTTGACACTCCATTTATAGCTGCTATACTTACTATACTTGGATACTCAATAAACGATACTATTGTTATTTACGACAGAATAAGAGAAAAACTTAAAGAGAAGACATAATAAAAATTGGACACTAGAAGATTGTATGGATGAATCAGTTAACCAAACTGCTATAAGATCTTTAAATACATCAATAACTACACTATTTTTCTGTAATAGCTTTATTGATATTTGGTGGAGCAAGTTTAAAAAAACTTTTATAATGACATTGTTAATAGGTATACTTGCAGGTACATACAGTTCAATATTTATTGCAACTCCAATAGTTTACATATTGAATAAGAGAAAAGGTAACAATATGGAAGATATGTTTAAAGATGATGATGAAAAATAATGATGGTAAGAGAGTAGAAAAAAATCTTAGTATAAATTTAAAGAAAAAAAGGGAGTGGAGGAGAAAAAAATGGATCAAAATGCTGAAAAAAAATGAAAAAAATTAGAAAGTAGTTATGATGAAAACCCATATATATCTAAAACATATTATCATACACAACCTGAGAAATTAAAAATCTAATTTAAGATTATTAGATTTTTATTAGTCCAGACTTAAAAAAATGCAAAAAGTTCTAGAAATTGGTTGTTCATTTGGTGGGAATATAATTCCTTTTGCAATTGAAAATCCTGAAGCAACTGTTGTTGGAGTAGATTTATCTAAGGTTCAAGTTGATGAAGGAAATAAAGATAATAGATTTTTCTAGGTTTAAAAAAACATTAGAATACACCATAAAAAAATATTTTTAGACTATAATGAACATTTTTGAACAATTTGACTATATCATCTGTCATGGAGTTTTTTTCTTGGGTAGATGAAAATGTTCAAAAAGGTATACTAAAAATTTATAAAAAAACATCTAACAAAAAAATGGATTTAGCTATGATTTCATACAATACTTATCCAGGTTGGAAGAGTTTAGAAGTTTCAAAAGATGCTATGAAATTTAGAAATAGAATGTTAGCTAAACAAAATAAAGATGTAACAGGAAAGAACCAAATTGCTTACGGTAAAGGTATATTAGAGTTCTTAGATGAATATTCTGGTTTAAATAAGAGAATAAAAGATAACTTTTGCTTATGTTGGACAAAAAAATGACTACTATTTATTACATGAGTATTTTTGAAGTATACAACACTCCTTTTTATATCTATGACTTTCAATGAATTGTTAGAAACAGAAGGATTATCTCATGTAGTTGACAGTTATTTACAAAAAAATCATTTTCCCATTTTTTTATCAAATGAAATCTTAGATAAAATTGAAAAATGATTGTCAAAATGACTACATAGGAAAAAGAACAATATTATGACTATCTAACTGACTGTCAATTTAGAAGCAGTATTATAACTCATACAGATAATATAAAAAGATATTAATATCTCAAGAAATATAAAAAAATAGATAGTATAAAAAGCTTTTAAATTATAGAGGTTTCTATGTAAAGAATGAAGAAGGAAAAATATGTAATAGGTGAAGATAAAGAAGTTGTGGAAAGTGAAAAGAAAGCTTTTATTCTTAGAAACAGTAGCTAAACATTATCCTAACACAGTTACAGTAGAAGATCTTGAAAAAGAATTAGAAAATAAATTAACTACTGTTGAAATTTGTGAAATTCTTTTTAGTATTAATCTATCAAAAGAAAAAAATAGAAGTTTACAATGATAAATTAACTGTAAATAAAGAAGAAAAAAATAAAAAAATATCAGATAAATATAGAAAATATGTTGAATATTTTGCTGAAACTAAATTCCCTGTTATAAGTTCATATGGACTATCAGGTATAAATGATCTAGGTTTAGATTTATTAAGAGCAAATGTTTTTCTTACTATTTGATGGAACAAGAACGGATGATTATATAGTAGAAATCTTAAAAAAGCAAAACATGCAAGAGATGAAATAAAAGTAGATAATACTGATAGTAAGGCAGTAGAAACTATTTTTAAAAAGAGTATGTTGCTACTATGAGAACAATAATAGAAGAAAATTTCTTGAATAAATAAAAAAACAGGTTGTTGCAAATTTAATTTGCAACAACCTTTTTACTTAATATATTCTTCATCTAACCATGCTTTTAACGGTATTTTCTAAATTGTTTTTTTAAATGTAGATTTAAAAAAATTTTCTAATGGTTTTTTCATTTCTTTTAGCCTTACATTCTTTAGTAAATCTTTCAAAAATAGCTACCAAAGTTGCTAGTAGCAGTTCCAAAAAGGATAAATAACTTTATCACTTAAATCATATTTCTTTATAAAAGAATGAATAGGAGGTGCATAAGTAAACCACCAAGCAGGTCCACCAATGAAAAATTTTATCATAATCAGATAAGTCAATATCATTTCTTATTATAGGTTCATATCCTGTTTTACAATGTCCTAAACCTATAGTATAGGCAGTTAACCTGCTGTAAGGCTTTTTCTAAGTCTATTTCATAGATGTCGGCATCAGTAAATTTCTTTTAAAAACATCTACAACTTTTTTTGTTAAGCCACTTAAAGAATAATAAACAATCAATGATTTTTTCATAGGTGAGCTCCTTTATAAAATTTATTCAATTATATCTTTAAAGAATTTTTTTAACTTTTTTTCATAAAACCTGATTTTTTTGTTCATAGTTTTTTTCATTTAAGCTTTCTTCAAATTTTTTTGTAATAATTCTTTTTTTGTTTATCAGTAAGTTTCTTAGGAGTTTCTATAGTAATTTTTTTACAATGATATCTCCTTGTCCATATCCTCTAAGAGATTTTTATACCTTCTCCCTTAACTTTTAATAGTCTTCCACTTTCAGTTCCTTCAGGAACTCTAATAGTTTTCTTACCATTTTAAAGTAGGTATTTCAACTTCTCCACCTAAAAACAGCAGTTGAATATGATATAGGTACTTCACAATATAGATTTTTCTCTATCTCTTACAAAAAAATATCATGAGATTTTATTCTGACAACTATGTATAAATCTCCATTAGGCCCACCACTTTGACTTGCTTCACCTAGACCTGCATATTTTTAATTTTTTTGTCCATCATCTATACCAGCTGGTACATTAATTTTTCTTTTTCGACAGTTTCTTTTTGCTATTCCTGTTCCATGACAGTGTTTACATTTCTTTTCAGGAATTTCTCCCTTACCATGACAGTCAGGACAGACAGTTTGAGATTGCATCATACCCAATATAGTTCTTTGTTGAGTTTTTACTGTTCCTTGTCCATTACAAGTAGGACAAGTTTTTCATTTTGCTGTCTTCTCCACCTGTTCCATGACAATGTTCACATTTTCCATTTCTCTTATATTTTATAGTCTTTTTCAACACCTTTAGCAGCTTCCTCTAAAGTGATTTCAAGATTATATCTTAAATCATGCCCAGCTTCAGCATAGCTTCTTCTTGAAGAATCACCAAATCCAGAAAAATCCTTCAAAGCCACCGAAACCTCCACCACCAAAAAAATATCACCAAAAAAATATCACCAAAGTCAAATCCATTAGCATTAAAGCCTCCACCACCAAATCCAGCTCCAGCTTCAAAAAGCAGCATGTCCAAATTGATCATATTGTTGCTTCTTTTTGAGGATCTGAAAAGGATTTGATAAAGCTTCATTTATTTCTTTAAATTTTTTTCTTCTGCATCTTTTTTTCTCAGCATCACTTGCATTTGCAAACTTATCAGGGTGATATTTCATAGCAGCCTTTCTATAGGCCTTTCTTTATATCTCCTTCACTTGCACCTTTATCTACTCCAAGGACTTCATAATAGTCTCTTTTTGCCATAATTTCCCTCCATCTAATTTATTTTTAATATTCAATTAGCTATTATATTTTTTTATTTAAAAATTTTTTTCAAGTTCTAAAAGATATTTTTTTATTTCAATACCTTTATTTCCACCTTCTCCACCACTATATCCACCTAAACTACCATCTTTAGAAACAACTCTATGGCAGGGTATGATTATAGGGATAGAGTTTTTTTCCATTAGCAGAACCAACAGCTCTAACAGCTTTATCTTTTCCAATTATTTTAGCTTCATCACTATATGAAATAGTTTCTCCATAAGGAATTTTTAATAATGAATTCCAACATTCTTTTTTTGAAATTCTGTTCCTATAACATCTAATTTAATATTAAATTCTTTTCTTTTTCCCAGAAAAAAATATTCTTCCAATTGCTTACTACATTTTTTTGTTAAAAGGAGATTCTGTAGAAATATTATATAGTTTTTTTCTTTCTTCTGTATTTAATATTTCCTAAAAAAACTTATTTCACTTATACCATCTTTTTTTCTTCAATTATCTCTAAATATCCAATTTTCTTCATTGTATAAGAATGAAATACCTTTAATACTTCTTACCATATCTTCTCCTTATAATTAAAACTATAATCAGGGACTGTTACAAAAATTTAAAAGTTAAAAAAATAAGTGAGTTACGAATAGATTTTAGATAAAAATCAAATAGAGTGAGCCGAGCAAATGCTGGCGTGTTTGAAGTCAACTTGTTGACAAGTTTGCAGATTTGCAGCGAACTCTTGATTTTTTTATCGTTAAGAAATCTACTCAGTAGCGAACTATTTTTACTTTTTTACAAAAAAAGCAACAGTCCCTTTTATATTTTTTTATTATTAGTCTACAATTTCTGCTTCAGCAACATCATCAGCTTTGTTATCAGAACCTGTATTAGCTCCTGCTTGTTGTTGAGCTTGAGCCTGTGCTTGAGCTTCTCTATATAGATCTTCAGCAAATTTATGAGATGCTTGAGATAATTTTTTTCAATAGCAGCTTCTATAGCTCCTCTGTCATCTCCATCTTTTTGCTTTCTTTAATTCTTCAATAGCATCTTCTATATTTTTCTTATCTCCTTCACTTACTTTATCAGGATTTTTCTTTTTAAAGTTTTTTCAGTTGCAGAAATTAATTGGTCTGCTTTGTTTCTAGCTTCAACTAATTCTTGGAATTTCTTATCTTCTTCAGCATTAGCTTCAGCTTCTTTAGTCATTCTTTCAATGTCAGCTTTAGAAAGATTACTTGAACCAGAAATTGTTACATTATTTTTCTTTACCAGTTCCTAAGTCTTTAGCAGATACATGAACGATACCATTGGCATCTATATCAAATGTAACTTCTATTTGAGGGACACCTCTTGGAGCAGCTGGGATACCTTCTAGGTTGAAGTTTCCTAAGCTATGGTTATCAGCAGCTCTTGCTCTTTCACCTTGTAAAAACATTTTATAGTAACAGCTGTTTGGTTGTCAGCATAAGTTGAATATACTTGAGATTTTTTTAACAGGGATAGTAGTATTCTTTTCTATCATCTTTGTAAATACTCCACCAGCTGTTTCAATTCCTAATGATAATGGAGTTACATCAAGAAGTAATATATCTTTAACATCTCCCATTAATACTCCACCTTGTATAGCAGCTCCAGCAGCAACAACTTCATCAGGGTTTATTCCTTTATTAGGTTTCTTTCCAAAGAAGTTTTTCAACCCATTCTTGAACTGCAGGGAATTCTTGTAGAACCTCCAACAAGTAAGATTTCATCTATTTGATTAGCATTTAGGTTAGCATCTTGTAAAGCAGTCTTTGTAGGACCTTGAGTTGCTTCAACAAGGTGTCTTGTTAAATCATTGAATTTAGCTCTAGTTAATTTCATTTCCAAGTGTTTAGGACCTGTTGCATCCATAGTTATGAATGGTAATGAAATTGAAGTTTCCATTAATGTTGATAATTCTTTTTTTAGCTTTTTTTCAGCAGCATCTTTAAGTCTTTGGTAAGCCATTTTATCATTTGATAAATCTATACCATTTTCTTTCTTAAATTCAGCAACTAACCATTTAATGATTTCATCGTCAAAGTTGTCTCCACCTAAGTGGTTGTTTCCTGCTGTTGATATAACTTCTATAACACCATCAGATATTTCAAGAACAGATACGTCAAATGTTCCTCCACCAAGGTCAAATACTAATACTTTTTTTCTTCTTTTTTTCTTTTTCAAGTCCATAAGCAAGAGCAGCAGCAGTTGGTTCATTTATAATTCTTTTTACATCTAGACCTGCTATTGTTCCAGCATCTTTTGTAGCTTGTCTTTGAGAGTCAGTAAAGTAAGCTGGTACTGTGATAACTGCTTCTTTAACTTCTTCTCCTAAGTAAGCTTCAGCGTCTTTTTTAAGTTTTTGTAATATTTTAGCAGAAATTTCTTGTGGAGTATATTTCTTTCCAAAGATTTCTACTTTGTAATCAGAACCCATATGAGTTTTGATTGAACTTACTGTTGAAGTAGGGTTTGTAACAGCTTGTCTTTTTGCTATTTCTCCTACAACTACTTCTCCATTATCTTTGATATTTACAACTGATGGAGTAGTTCTAGCTCCTTCAGAGTTTGGTATTATTGTTACATTTCCACCTTCCATTATTGCCACACAAGAGTTTGTTGTTCCTAAATCAATTCCTATTATTTTACTCATTTTTTCCTCCTATAATCTATCTATATTTTATTTTTTTATTTCTTACACACTATAACCATTGCTGGTCTGATAACTTTACCTTTCATCATATAACCTTTTTTTGTAATACTTTTACAATCTCATCTTCTTTTTATCTTCGCATACTTCAACACCAACTGCATGATGATATTCTGGATTGAAAGCTCCTTCAGTTGAAATTTCTTCAACACCTTCACTAGTCATGATATCTTTTAAATTTCTTACTATCATTTCAACACCTTGTAGTAATGAGTCAAAATCTTTACTTTCATTAGAAGATTCAATAGCTCTTTCAAAGTTATCTAAGACTTCCTAAAAAAAGTTGAGTGATAATTTTTTTCAGAAGCGAAATTTCTTTAGTTCTTCAACTTCATTTCATTTTTTCTTTTTAGTAAAGTTTTTGAAATTCAGCTTGTTTTTCTTAAATAATCATTTTTTTCCAAAGTTTTCTATTTCAGCTTTTTAGTTTTTTTCTAGTTTCTTCTTCATGTTTATGTCCATGTTTTTCCACAACAAGTGTGTCCACCATGTTTATGTTCATGTTCATGAGCTTCTTCTTTAACTTCCTCTTTATTTATATCCTCTTCTAAAAACCTCATCTTTAATATCTTTATCTTGCATTGACTGCCTCCTAAACTTTTTTTATTTTTTTCTCTTTCCATTGAATTAATGACTTTATTAACTTCCCTACTAACATGATTTATAAGCCCCATTGTTTTTAGAATATGCCATTCTCTTTGGTCCCATAACTCCTATAATTCCTTGGGCACCACCTAGATTATATATAGAATAGACAAAACTAAAATCTTCCAATTCTTTAATACCTAATTCATCACCAAGAATTACATTAACATTTGTCTTTGAATTCTCTTTAGCCTTTTTTGTTCTATAAGTTTTTTTCAAATAGATCTCTGATATCTTTTCTTTCATTGAAAAAAACTCAATTACATCTGTAACTTCTTCAATATCTCTATCTTTTTAAAACACCTGGTAGATTATTGATAAAGTATTTACTAAGTTCATCTTCATCATCATGTTCATAGATGATGTCTGAACTTTCAGTAAAGAACTTTTCAATATCATTTATAGCAATTTCGTTATTTTTTTAATCTTATCATTTAGTTCAACAACTTTTTTTATCTACTTCATCTTTTGTAATAGGATAAGGTAAATGGATATTTTTTTAGTTTTTACTCTTCTATCCTCCATAACAATAACTGCCATAATTAGGTATTCATCTATATAAACGAGCTCCACTCTGTCAACTTTTTGTATTATCAGGTTTAGGTTCAACAGCTATACCTGCATAATTTGTCAACTTTGAAAGTAGAGTAGAAGTTTGTTTTAATATATTTTCTAATTCATCAACTCTACGATTATACACATTACTAATATTTTCAATTTCTTCCTGTGTAATCTTTTTCTACTTTAAGAAGCTCAGTTAGGTAATACTTATATCCCATGTCTGTTGGAATACGTCCTGAGGAAGTGTGTGTCTTTTCAATAAAACCCATATCCTCTAAATCAGCCATAACATTACGAATAGTAGCAGATGAGAGTTCTATTCCATATTTTTTTACCAATGTTCTGGAACCTATTGTGTCCCCAACTGTAAGATAATAATCTACAATAGCGTTGAGTACAAGTTTTTTTCTCTTTCAGAAATTCTCATAATCTCACCTCTTAATTCTTTTTATTAGCACTCGCTTAAAAAGAGTGCTAATTTTTATAAAAACAATATACTATATAAAATTATTTTTTTGTCAACTATTTTTTTAAAAATTTTTTCCTTGAATTATAAAGAAAAAAAGAGAAGTATTTTACTTCTCTTATTTTTCAATTCCTAATTCTTTTTTTAAAAGCATTTTTGCAAAAACTTGTGAGAAATTAATGTTTTTTATTCTTAGCTAACATATCTAAATAACTAGGGATAGTTAAAGTCTTTTTTTACATAAGCTAGCTTTATTAAAGATTTCTCATATTCATAATTTAAAGTGATATATACAATCTCTTGATTATTTTTTTCAATTTCTTTTTTTAAGTCAGATATTGAACTAGCTTTTTGGAAAATTCTTTTTATTATTTTTCATAATCTTCAAGTTTTTAAAATTAAATATTCTTTCCCCATTTCTATTGCATCATTGAAACTATCTCCATAAGTTACATAAAAAAACAATCTTCTATATTTTCTTCAATATCTGGAAAACCTATATAGAACACATCATCTTCATGACTTATAATTGCTGGGTAAGTTAAATTCATATAATACCTCCATTAAAAAGTACGAGGAGAACAAGCAAGGCATCAAAGCCCTGCTTGCTTGAAAATACTCTCAACAGTTTTTTCATAGGTAAATCTTTTCTAGGGTGTGGAACGGTCACTAAAGTCCATTTCTTGCTTTTTATGCTTGAAAATTGATAGTGACTGCCATTTACTCTATCAAGATACCAACCATCTTTTTTTGAGTAATTTCATTAGGTCTTTTGAGCTCATTAGACCACCTCATAGTAATTATAACACGTATTGAATACGTAGTCAATTAATGTTTTTCTAATTTTGAATAGACTAAAATTCTAAATTTTTATTTAGCCATTCATCATTTCTACCAAGTTCTTTTTAATCTTTGTAGATAGATTAAAAGCAGACTCATAATCTTTCAAGTCAATATAAATGTAAGCTAAATTTGATAATAAATTTATATCATTCTTATACTCTTCCTTAGAAATAACTTCTTCTATCATTTTAATAGCTTCCTTTGTGTTCAGCTAAAGCAAGAAGTATAGAAGTCATTCTTGTAGTAAGGACTAAATCTATTTTCCACAGGTGATATTTCTTTTGCCCTTTTTCATATAATCTAAAAGAGCTAGTTGAGGCTTTTTTTAATTAAAAAAAGTATGTCCAAGCTATTTCAGAATATAGCCCAAGTATCCTTTTCTTCCAAGTTCAATAACCTTTTGATAATTTTTCTAAGGCTTCTTCATATCTTTCTTGAGATCTTAAATTATATGCCAGTTGAGAATAAACCCATTCTTCATTATCTCCCAGTGAGATTGCCTTACGAAGATGTATTTCAGCTTCCTTATGGTTTCTAAGTTTGTCATAGTTCCAAGCTAGCTTTTTGTTCTATAGAAATTAAATCTTCAGTGATATCTTCTTCAGCATCTAATTTTTGAGTAAAGCATTAAAAATAGTTCAAACTTTTTATTAAGGTAGTGAAATAGCCTCTTCAGGTTCTTCTATGTCTCCTAATTCATGATATAACAGAGCTAAAAAGAAAATTGCTAGGCTTATCCTCAGGATTAATCTCCAATGCTTTTTAAAAAGGTATCTCTCAGCCTCAGAAGGATTATCTAAATAGTAATATGAATGTCCCATACAATAGTTCCATATAGAAGTATTGCTTTCACTGTCTTTAATACTTTCTAAAAATCTCTATTGTTTTTATCAAATTCATCTATATGACTATATGCCTTAGCAAGACTTAGTTTAATTTTTTTGAGTTTTTTTATCTTCATCAGAAAGAGCTTCAATCATAGTTATTATTTTTCTGATACTCTCTCTTTTTCTAATTCATTTATGAGTTTTATTAAATCATCTTTCATTTTAAGCCTCCATTTAAAAATATTTCTAATTTCAATTTTATCTAATAAGCTAAAAAAATGCAATACATAGACTAGCCTATAAAAAGTAAAAATAGTTTATAATATACTAAAAAGAAAAATAGAAAGGGGGCTTCTATGAAAAAAAGGAATAGGTTTAGGAATAGATGATTTTAGAAAGATAATAAAAGAAGATTGTTATTATTTTGATAAAACAAATTGGATAGAAGAGCTATTGAAAGATAGAACTCAAATAAAAATTGTTTACTAGACCAAGAAGATTTGGAAAAACTTTAAATATGAGCACATTAAAGTATTTTTTTGATGTAAAGAATGCTGAAGAAAAATAGAAAGCTATTTAAAGATTTATATATAGAGAAATCAGAATATTTTTAAAGAACAGGGACAGTATCCTGTAATATTTATTTCATTAAAAGATTTAAAGAAAAAAATACTTGGGAAGAATGTTTCTTTGAAATAAAAGAATTACTTAGAAATTTGTATAATGATTTTTATCATATAAGAGAAAGTTTGAATGAAAGTGACTTAAGAGAATTTGATAAAATTTAGCTGAAAGAAAAAGAAGCAAATTATGATAGCTCTCTTTTAAATCTTACAAAATACCTATATAACTACTATAAAAAGGAAGTTATATTATTGATAGATGAATATGATAGTCCTTTAATAGTTGCCAATCAAAGAAATTACTATAAAGGATTCAATAAATTTCTTTAGAAATCAGCATAGCATTGAAAACAAATCCATACTTAAAAACAGCTGTATTAACAGGTATAGTTCAAGTAGCAAAAAGAAGGAATATTCTCAGGATTAAATAATGTAATAACTACAATATTTTTAAAAGATAAGTTTGAAACATTCTTTGGTTTGAGTGAAGAAGAAGTAGAAGAATCTTAAAATATTTTTAAAATGGAATATCAAATAGAAGAAGTAAAAATGGTATGACGGCTATAAGTTTGGAGAAAAAGAGATATATAATCCTTGGTCTATACTAAATTACTTATCAAAATGGTAAATTATAAGCTCTATTGGGTAAAATACATCAGATAATGCTCTAATCTACGAGAATTTAAGTGTTGCTAATATGGATGATTTAACTGTTTAGAAAAAAACTATTTGAAGGTAAAAGAGATAAAAAAAGAAATAAGTCCATTTTTACTTTTTGAAGAATTGGAAAGATATAATGGTATATGGCAATTAATGGTCTATAATGGTTATCTAAAATTAAATAAAAATTAGAAGATGATGAGTATTTATTGACTATACCAAACTATGAGATACAAACATTTTTCAAAAAGGTTTTATAGATAAATATCTGATTGGTTCAAATTATTTCAATCTAATAATGAGAACTTTACTAGAAGGTAATATAGACGAATTTGGAAGAATGTTAGAAGAAATATTTTTAATAAATACAAGTTTTCATGATTTAAAAGCTGAAAGTGTATATCATACTTTTTATTAGGAATGTTAATCTGGTTAAGAGATAAATATGAAGTTAAATCAAATGGAGAAAGAGGACAAGGTAGATATGATATCTTACTTTTACCACTTGATAAGAAAAACCAGCTTTTTGTATTTTGAATTTAAAGTATCAAAAACAATAAAAGGATTAGAAAGTAAAGCAGAAGAAGCCTTAAATCAAATAAAAGAGAAACAATATGATGTAGGTATTAAGGAGTCAGGAATAGATAAAATCTATAGAATAGGACTAGCATTTAAAGGTAAAAAGTAAAAATAAAATATGAACTAAAATGATTAAACAAAATTAGAATAGAGGAAAAATAATGAAAAGTATTAATAGTAGGAGATGTAGTAGGAAGACCTGGAAGAAACACTTTACAGGCATTTTTTTAGAGAAGTATAAAGAAGATTATGATTTTTGTGATAGTAAATGGAGAAAATTCAGCAGCAGGTTTTTGGTATAACAGTAAAAAGATTGCAGATGAATTTCTTATCTTGGGGAACAGATGTAATAAGTGGTGGAAATCATAGTTGGGATAAAAAAAGAAATCTATGAGTACTTAGATAATTCAGATAGAATGGTAAGACCAGCTAACTATCCATCAGAAGTTCCAGGAAGAGGTTATACTATCTTAGAGGATAAAAATGGAAATAAGATAGCTTTAATCTCTTTACAAGGAAGAGTATTTCATGTCAGCTGTTGACTGTCCTTTTAGAACAGCAAAGAAACTAATTGAAGAAATTTCAAAGACAACAAAGAATATAATAATAGATATTCATGCAGAAGCAACTTCTGAGAAAAATAGCTTTAGGGAAAATATTTAGATGGTGAGGTATCATTGGTTTACGGTACTCATACCCATGTACAAACAGCTGATGAAAGAATACTTGCTAATGGAAGTGGATATATTTCAGATGTAGGAATGACAGGTTCTCAAAATGGAGTTATAGGAACAAATGCTGAAACTATAATAAAGAAATTTTTTTAACATCTTTACCTCAAAAAGTTTGAAGTTGCAGAAGGAGAGGAACAACTTTTCAGGAATAGAAGTTGAAATTGATGAAAAGACAGGAAAAATGTAAAAAAATAAAAAAAGAATAAATTGGAGTGAAAATGAAGGTTTTAGAAGCTAAAGTTATATATGAAAGTGACAATATAGAAAAAAATACAAGAAAATAATTTCAGATATTTTTTTTTATGATTTTTGGAGTTACAGGTCTAAAGATAGAGGAACCTCTTTTAAATAAAGACCCTTTAAATTTCTATAAAGATGAAAAAAACAATTTTTTTGTTATCTGAAAAATTCTGTATCGGCATATTTTTCCTTTGAATATCTATTCAGAGAAAAAGAAAAAGTTCTAGAAGAAACTTTTAAAGAAAAATTTTTCAGAAGATGAAGAAATAGTCTATAACTTAGATTTTTTTATGAATATGATGAAGAGGATTATCAAAACAGTTGGAAGAAATATTTATTTGTTGAAAAAAAGTCAGTGAAAAAAATTTGTAGTAAAAACCAACTTGGAGAGAATATGAAAAACAAGATGATGAATTGGTTATAGAGCTTGATCCCAGGAAGAGCCTTTGGAACAGGTTCACATCCCTACGACTTCACTTCTATTGAGTTAATGGAAGAACAAGATTTTACTAATAAAACAATAATAGATATAGGAACAGGTTCAGGTATACTTATGATAGCAGGAAAACTATTAGGAGCAGGAGAAGTATATGGAACAGATATAGATGAATTTTTCTATGGAAGTTGCTAAGGAAAATTTACTTTTTAAATAATATATCTTTAGATGAAGTAAAACTTTTTAAAAGGAAACTTACTTGAAGTTATAGAAAATAAGAAGTTTGATATAGTAGTATGCAATATTTTAGCTGATGTCTTAGTTAAATTACTAGATGAAATAAAAATATATCTTGAAAGAGGATCTCAATAGTTCTTTTCTCAGGAATAATAGAGGACAAGTTAGCAGAAGTTATCTCTAAGGCAGAGTCAGTAGGGCTTGAAGTTGCAGAGATAAAAGAAGATAAAGAATGGAGAAGTTGTCGTCTATTGGTAAAAAAATAAGAATATTATTATAGAAAATAGAATAATAAAAAGTTAAATAATCTATTTTTTTGAAATTTTAATCTATGGAAGTTAGTTCTTTCTAAACCACAATGAAAGGCTCTAGCTTCCATAGCCAAAAGTTAAATTATCCACTTTTTTTATAACAGACATCAAAAGTGGAAGTAAAATTAAGCTATATTGAGACAATTTTTTTAAAAGGGATTCCTAGTTTCAAAAATTACCTCCTCTTGCTTGTTGTGCCATCTTTAATAGTATTGAATTCCTGTAAAATAGTGGGAATAAATCTTAAAAGTGATACTAAGCATAATAGAGAAATCTTGAATAGGTAGCCCTATTTTTTAGAGGACTCAATAGAGTTTCTAAGGCTAAGGCAATATCCAAAGGTTTAGTTGTCAAAGTCAATAGAGATGAAAAAAATTAAAAAGTAAAAATAATTCTTCCCATCATTTTTTTATAGCAGAAAAACACCACTATCATAGACAGAATATGTCCAAACTTTAAATAATAATTCTCCTTCTTGTTTAGAAAAAAATATGAAAAAAACTAGAAAAAAATTAAAATATAACTCAGATATTTTAAACTCTTTTAAAAAAATGCTGTTAAAGGAATTTTTTTGAAAAGAAAGATAAGAATAAGAGCTAAAAACACTATAAATAAGATAAATAGATAGATTGTTAGTAAATAAAAAAAGAAAGTATAAGAGAAAAAAAGAACCAATTAATTTAGTTCTTGGATCTAAGTGATGTAACACACTGTCTCTATTTATATACTCTCCTAATATTATATTCATGATTTTTATCCTTTATTTTGTTAATCTTTTCTTCAATAACTTTTAAAATATCTTCTTCTTTTTATTTCATTTTTCAAACTTTAAGGGATTTTTTTAAATTTTTATTTAGTCTATTTAAAAAAATCTATGGATTTTGGAAGAACTAATCCTAAACTTTCTAAGGAATCACTATATTTTTTTCAAATAGCTCAGAAGGGTTTTGTATGATATAGAACTTTTCCTTTCACTCATAACAATAACTTCCTCAGCATAATTCAAAACATCATTCATATCATGACTAGAAAAAAAATAAAACCACTATTATTTTCTTTTTGCCAATTTAAAAGAATTTTTAAAAAGTTCATTCTTTGATTCAGGATCTAAAACCCACTGTAGCTTCATCTAAAAGTAATAGTTGATTTTCCATAATGAAAAACTCCAGCCAAAGCCACCTTTCTTTTTTTCACCACCACTTAAATTTAAAGTTGAACGATGAAGATAGTCTTTATCCAAAACCCACAAGTTGTAAAAGCCTTTTCAACTCTTTTCAGTAAGATCTTTTTCACTTAGTTTTAATTTTTTTAAACCAAAGGCAACATCTTTGAAAAATTGTAGTTTCAAAAAAATTTGATGTTCAGGATATTGAAAAAAATATAGCCAATATCTTCAATTTTTTTCCATCGATACTTATTTCACCTGTTTGATGTTTTTAAAAAGTCCTTTTAATCAATTTTCAAAAAGTGTAGACTTTCCTGAACCTGTATGTCCAACAATGGCTATTCTTTTATTTGAATTTATTTCTAATGAAACATCTTTTTATAGCATTTTTTTCATCATTGAAAACCAGAATAACTATAGCAAAGATTTTTTTAATAGATATTTTCATAGACTATTTTTCACCAAATCTTCCATATTAATATTTTTCATCTTCTACTTTTTATATTATGTTTTTTTCCAAAGATATTTTTTTATTTTTTAAAAGAAAAAGCTATGTCATCATCAAAAGACTTTATAGGACTTCCTAAATACTTTATTTCACCTTCTGATAAAAAGCATCACTTTAGAGGCTTCTAATATGTCATCTCTATCATGGGTGATATGAATAATAGTTTTTTTCCCTGAGAATTTAATTCTTTCATAATTCTTAAAACTTCTTTTTTTCCAACAGGATCAAGCATAGAAGTTGCCTCATCAAAAAAATTAGAATTTCAGTTCCCATAGCTAAGATACTTGCAATAGCAAGTCTTTGCTTTTTCACCACCTGATAACTGATAAGTAAGCCTATCTTTGTATTCTAGTAGATTAAGATTTTTTTAAAGCTTTTTTTCAGCTATTTCTTTTATATCTTCTCTAGGAATAGCGAGATTTTTCTAAGGCAAAGATAACTTCATCGAAAAACAGTAGTTGAGATAATTTGTTCTTCAGGATTTTTGAAAAATTATCCCAACTATTTTTTTCTAATATTCAGTAAATCTTTTTGATTTTTTTAGTGTCATAGCCAGAAATTTTTTTATAGTCCCTTCTTGTTGAAAAAAATAAGGGCAGCAAGTAACTTGGCAAGTGTAGATTTTCCTGAGCCATTTTTTCCAATAATACAAAGATATTCTCCTTTTTCTATAGAAAAAAAGAAATATTTTTTTAAGACTTTATTATTTTGATAAGAGAAACTAAGATTTTCTACTTCTATCATAGTATCAGCCTATCTTACAACTTTCATTAATAGGACTGATTTCCTTTAATTTATAGCAAAGCACAGAAACAACAACAGCCTTTAATACATCACCTGGGATAAAAAGCCATAGTTGCTAAGAAAGCTTTATCTATTGGCATTTTTTTGTTATATATGATAGATAGATTGCACCAACAAGATAGACTAAAACTATTCCACCGATTATATTAGCTACAATATATTTTTCCTATGTTGATATTCTTTCCAAAATTTTTTTCTGCTAAAAATCCTACTAAGAAGGCTGCAAAAAGGCCATACTATAAAAAAATCCACCTGTAGGACCTGTAAGAACTGCAAGTCCACCTCTACCTCCTGATAGAATAGGTAGACCTAAAAGAACAATAACAACCACTAATAACATACTACTGAACCTCCCACGACTGACACCCTACGAGTGCTAGAGTTGCGGGGTTCTAAAAATCTTTAAAAATATTTAAAAATTTTTCTAAGAAGTTTGATAGCTTTACACTACCCTTATTCTTTTAGGTGTGTTCAGCTCACCTCTATTGTATAGGACACTTAAGTCCACAACTTTACTTTTTTTCTTAGAATATTTAATGCTCCATTACAATCTGCATTTATTAGTTTACCTGCGCTTGTTTGATATAGTCCTCTTTTTTTATTCTTTTTTTCCACTGAATATATATTCTTGTAGATTTTTCTTTATCATATATTGAATTTCATCTCCATCAAAGAAACTTGCTTTTTGATGTATAACTCTCTTCTTGTAGTTTTAAATTCTATTCCATATAGTTTACATAGATATATTAATTTATCTCTTAATTTTTCCATATGGTATATTTACAAAGTTTCTGATTATTTATACTTCCAATATTTGATTTCTTTGAAAAATCTTCATTATATCCTAGAACTAGTTTTTCCTATATCATTATTAAGACAATAATTTACAATTATTCTTGCTGCTTTTGAAAGATAATCATTTATACGATTATTTCTCTTTCTAGTTATTCTCTTTTGTCTTAATGTTGTGCGCTCAATCTTTTGCTTATCTTTTTATACTTTGTAATTTTGCATTTATCTTATTATAGTATTGATTTATTGATTTTTAATTTTTCTACCATCTATTATGAATGAAGCTCCAGTATTTGTAACACAAGTACAAAGATTATCTATACCTAAATCAATTCCTAGTACATTTTTCTTTTATTTAATTCCCTTTGAATTTCTTCTATCTCATAAGTATATTGAATTTCAAAGTACCTAGAATGTTGTTTTGGTATTATTCTAATTTCTTTTTATCTTCTTGTCTTTTAATACTGATGGTAGCTTAACTTTAACTTCCTGATGAGTTTTCTTAAAAGAATTTGAATAAGGAACTATCAGAATATCATCTTTTAATCTAACAAAAACCTATAACAAGAGTTGTAAAACCATCTTTATCAAGATAATTAGGTAATTTTATTTTACCATTATATTGACCATTCTTAGCAAGTTTTTAAAAAGTGCAAAGAACGATTTAAAACTTTCATCTACTTCTTTTAAAAATTTGTTGAGCCATATTAGAATTTAACTTTCTTGTAATTCTCACTATTTTTAAGCATTTTATAGTTTTTCATTATAGCTTAAATACTTTTTATTTTTTTAAAATAGTGTTGTCTAACATTATATATAGCTTGATTCTTTAAATTCTTAGCTATATGGCACAAATATTTTAAATTTTCTAAACTCTTTTTACTAAGATGTTTTACTTGTTGTTTTAATGTTAAATACATATATAATCACCTCCTTTTCATCAGAGATATTATACCATATATTCTACATTTTATCCATTAAAAAGTAATGTTTTTTTATTTATTTTTTTCAAATATTTTTAAAGTTTTTAAAACCCCACAACAGTGGAAGCATCGTTCACATAAGTTCGCTACTACTTATGCAGTTCTCTAAAAGACTTTAATATCTTAGTGAACTTCTTGTTATCTCTAACAAGCACAGACTATATCTTATCCATAGTGTATCTCAACACCTTAGGCGAAACCACTTCCAATACCAATCGCTTGTATTGTACTCCCCTCACGAGGGATAGTCGTTGAACTTTCCTTTTTCAGGCTTAGCTGCTGATTGTCTATTATCATAATGTTTAGGATTTAACCTTGCACCATCTAGTATATTTTTTTCTGCTTTCGCCACCATCACACCTGCCTCCATCTCCTTAACCTGTTAAGGGAATAGGATTACTATGTTGTGGTTATACTAGCTTTAAGAGTTCCCAGCAATTCAGTTTCTTTGTTGCACGGTCTTGCTCCGTGTCTACATACAAGTTTCCCTATATGCTTACTAAAATCTTCGTGCAATTCATACCCCTACGAGTACATAGTCTCATGACTAACACCCTACGAGTGCTAGAGTCACGAGTGTTCTTGCACTATTTAATAAAAACCCTAATCTTTTACCTAAAAAAACTTCCTGCAAGCATTACTCCCATAGTCTGTAAAGTTATAGGAACAGGAATAAAAGGTAAAAGGTATTGGAGGCATTAAAGCCTAAAAAACAGTAACAATAGCTGCAAACATAGCTGCATAAAAGCATATTTTTAATTTTTCATTTTTAAAAACTCCCTTTTCTTTAAAAAGTTGATTTATTATATCAGAAATTACTAATAAGTGTCAATTTTACATGAGAGTATAGAAAAATAAGTGAGTTACATGAGTAATTTATGATTAAAAAAATTTTTCTGTGAGTAAATAACTAATAGTTTTTATATAACGATTACTTGCGACGTCCATTATTGTTTGAAAGAGCTTCAAAGTGAGCTCTTGAAAACACTAATGGACGTCGCAAGTAATCGTTATATATAACTAGAAAATTATTTAAAGTATCTTAAAGAAAATTTTTCTGAAATCTATATTCAGTAACTCACTTATTTTTTTATTTTTTTACCAAATTTTTAATAATTACATGTTATAATACAGAAAAATCATTACTAAATTAATAAAAGAAAGAGATAGGTGGTATTATGTTTGAGAAAATAAAGAAGTTTTTTTCTGTATTTCTCTGTGATATTTTTAATAGCTGGAGTTACATCATTCACAGCATATAACTGGGCAACTATGTCTAGTATTGAAAAAGTTGGCAGTTCCTTCTGCACTGATTATAGCAGGATTAGGAGCTTATCTATTTTTTTGAAAAAAACGATATTTATAAAAAAATTTAGCATTGTTCTTTCTCTTCGTTTACGATAGGAACTTTGTTTGCAGTCTATGGACAGGTCTATCAAACAGGGAGCAGATACATGGATATTATTTAGAAATTGGGCTATATTTTTAATTATTCCAATCATAGCAACAGGATATTATTCTATAGTAACACTTTTTACTATAGTTGTAGCAGTGGGAACAAAGTTTCTATTTAGAATTATATCTATCAGGATCTATTATTCCATTTTTTTATCTTCTTTAATTTTTTTGGAATAGTATTATTGGTATATCCATTCATACAAAAAGATTTAATTTTTAAATTTAACAATATTTTTCTACAATATAATGACAGGAATATTTTTATATTTCTTTTTATAGCAAGTGGTTTTGCAGCAATAAATGATCATTATAATGGTCTTATAGCAATAGTACTATATTTACTATTTGTTGCTGCTGTGTATTTTGTTGGTTATAAGCAATTAAAAAAATAACTATAAAGATACTTTCTATAACATCACTTGGATGTTTTTGGAGTAGCTATTATTATCAAAATGGTATCTAGTATAATTTATACAGATACAACTATATATATTTTTCTTTTCTCTAATGGTTATTATAGGAACTATAGTAGCAGTAATTAAATCTTCTAATGAAATAGAAAGTGAAAATATCAAAAAAATTTACAAATGTGGTTGTAGGTTTTTTTAAAAGTTTTTGCATTTTTTTCTTACTTATGATTTTTCATATTTTCCCTTTTTGGGTCTTATGGGCTTAGGAGAAAGAAGCATTTATTGTAGTTGCTATTCTTTTAATTATTTTTTTCATATTTTTGCTGCAAAAATGCTTGGCTTAAAGAATGATAAAATAGAAATAGTAGCTTTTATTGCAGGACTTATATGTCTTGGCATATATTTAAGTGTTTCATTAGAAATGAGTTCTCTATCTGTAATATCTATTATTACAATTATTTTTTTAATCTGTTCTGGTTTTTTTATGCCAACAAGAGCATTAGACTTTACTTTTTATTCCCTGTAAATTACTTATTACTAGGATTTTTTTCCTTATGAAAAAAAGCTCCTTCTATCAATTATCGCTATAGTATTATCACTATAACACTTATTGTAGAAGCTTACTTTTATTTTTCTATATGATAAAAAGAACTTTTTAAATGAAAAAAATTAAAAAGAGTTTTAATAGGGAATGAAGCTACCTTAATTTTATTACCTCTTAGCTGGCTATCTACAAGAATAGAAATTTTTGTAGATGATTATGAACTTATGTTTAAGTATGTTCAATACTATAGAATAGTTAATATAGCACTTACTGTATTGATTGGAGCATTTGTAATATTTCAAAGACAATTAAAAATCAAAAAAATTACAAATAGTTTTATGTATTCTTTGGTTAGGCTTTAAATTATTTTGCATATTCAGAAATTTCTAAGTTTAATTTTTTTGTTATGTTAATTATGTTAATTTATGCTTCTAAAAAAATAGTAAATGGGGAATATTAATTTCCTACTTTAGCAGCATGTTATGTAATATATACTTATTATTTCACAACATATAAGTCTTTACTTGATAAATCAATAGCACTTAGTATCACAGGAGGACTGTTACTAGTAGCTTATTTAGTGTTAAAGTATGGATTTAAAAGGAGTTGATGAGAATAATGAGTAATAAAATGAAAAAAAGATACTTATAGTTGTAAATATTGTACTTCTTTTTGTAATAACAGGTTTTTTTCTGCTCAAAAAGAAGAAAGTTATAAAAAAAGCTAGATAGTTATTTCTATTTAGAACTTAGACCAGTTGATCCTCGTTCACTTTCTACAAGGTGACTATATGACTTTAAATTATGATATCTTAGATCAAACTACAGAATTTATATATCAAAATAAATCATATGATTACTATGATTCCAATGAAGAGAAAAAAAGAAGAAACTGAAAGCAAGAAAAAGAAAAAAGAGAATTAACTGAAGCTAAGAAAGCATATATAGCTATCCGTTTAGATGGAAATAAAGTGGCTAAGTTTGTTAAACTGAGCAAAAAGAAAAAAACTGATGAAAAAGATTTACTTTTTCATAGCCTATAAGAGTGATGGTTACAATGTGGATATAAATGCAAATAGTTATTTATTCCAAGAAGGAACAGGGATAAGTATGAAAATGCACGTTATGCAAAAAGTTGTGTTAGTTGATAATAAATTAAGGCTTATAGATTTAAGAGATAAAGATTTCAAAGAAATAAAATAAAATCATTTTAAATAAAAAGAGGACTGTTGCAAAAAAAAATAAAAAAGTGAGTTACGCTATAATGAGATTATTAGAAAATTTTTCTTTGAGAATTTTAACTAATGTTTTAGTTATATAACGATTACTTGCGACGTCCATTATTGTTTCGAGAGCCTTTCGTGAAAGGCTCTCTCAACACTAATGGACGTCACAGTAATCTTATATAAACAAATAGTTTCATTTATATCACTCAAAGAAAAATTTTCTAATAATAAATTATAGGTAACTCACTTATTTTTACTTTAGATTAAATTTTAATTTTGTAACAGTCCCTTTATTTTTTATTATTTTTCTACTAGCCTTAATTTTTATCAATTGATTTAATTAAATCATTATAGATTAGGATTAATCTTTACATTTTTTTAGATGTAGGTCTATACCAGATAAATTCTGAGAAATAGTCTTTTAAATCTTTTTCTAGCAAAAATCATATCCAGCAATAGCATAAGGATAGTTACGAAGAATATCTAGTTGTAAGTCACTTAGATCCCTTTTAAATCATCTGTCATCAGAATTTAATAAAGTATGAATGAGTCAGTCAAACATATAGTCTCCATCTTTAAATCTATAACCTTGTACTTTTTCCAGCAGGGAATTCATAGTCAAAACCTGGAATATTATCTATACGAGCCATATAGAAATCTGTATCAGGAGAGAAGTTTTTAGTTTTGTATTTTAACAGAACCATTATCAAGATTTAAATAAACAGCACCATATTTGTCAATTCCATAGCTGTCATCACTGTTTGGATTAGTTGGAGCTATAGAAACCATCTTTCCTTTACCAGCAATTTGCCAATCTATCTTTTTACCATTTTTTTCCAGAAAGTATAAGGTAGTTTAACAAAATATTTTTCCTGGAATAACTTCAATTTCAAAATCTTCAACAGTCTTGTTTTTTTCCATTTAGAAATAGTAGTTACAACATAAGCAAAAATCTCTTTTCGAAAATTCCATAAGAACCAGTGTAATAATAACTGTGTTCTACAACATTTTCACCTTGCTTAAAGTCTGCATTGAAGTAATAAAACATAGTTATAGAAGTTTTTTTCTTCTTCTACATATTCTTTTATAACATTATTATCTAGAAACTCCTCTTGAAAGTAATTTAGATAATAATTCAACATTAGATTTTACTTCTTTTTCCATTGACAACAGTTTTTAAAGTTTTTTTAATTTTTTTAAAGGTTCTGCTTTTCTTTTTAGCCTTAGAATAATCTTTCTTCATATTCTTCATTGTTTCCACTTTCAGGGGTAACAAAAACCTATTATTTTATTTTTCAGCATTTAGGACTATCAAATGTGAATTTAACATTTACAAGCATTCCGTCCTCAGTTAGTTTTAAAGTAATTTTTTTCTTTCTTTATAGCAACTGCTGAACCTTTTAAAGGAATTATATGTTCTCCTTCAGATCCAAATTCCCAGTCATTAGCAAAATGAAAAATACTTAAAAATGCTAAATAAGCATAGTAATAAAATTTTTTTCATATCTATTCCTCCTAAAATTATTGTTGACTTATTCTATCATTTTTCAAAAAAATTATGCTATACTAAAAAAAGATAAATATCATTAAAAAAATAAGGGAAATAGAAAGGAGAAAAAAATGGATAATAATTCATATAAAAATTCCAAGCAATAAAAAAACCATTCTCACCAGTTATGAAAAATTAATTTTTTTCTAGTAGTATTTGCTAATTATATTGATAATACCTTTACTTTTTTGTAGGAAAATTAGTAGAAAGAAGAGGTAGACTATTTAAAGAAACTGTTACAGAAATAGGAAATGAATGGGGGAAAAGTCAAAAGATTATAGCACCAGTAATTTCTTTATCATATACTGATTCATCTCTTAGTAAAGATGATAGTATAAGAAATGAAAAAAATGTTGTAGTTCAGCCAGTACAAAGACGTTTAGCTATATTACCAGAAGAACTTAATGCAACTATAGAAATGAAAGATGAATTAAGACATAGAGGTATATACAATGCTACAGTCTATACAGCTAATATAAAATTAACAGGATATTTTTTTCACCCAAAAGATTTTTCCTGATAAAAAAATGATATGGTAGCGTATTTGTCTATAGGATTATCTGATACTAAAGCTTTAGTTAAGGTTAAATAAATTTAAATTAGGAAATGTAGAAAGATTTAGAAGCTATGTCAGGGACTATGGCAAATCCATTATTTACTAGTGGAATATCTGGTCAAATTGGTCCAGAATATGATGGAATGATGAAAGAAGATAAGATTCCTTTTGAAATAGATATAGATATTTAGAGGAAGCAGAAAGATTTCTATATTACCACTTGGAAAGAAAAAAATAATTTTGACATAAAATCAAATTGAAAGTCTCCAAGTTTCTCAGGAGTTTTACCTACTGAAAGAAATATAGATGATAATGGATTTACTGCAAAATGGGAAATTTCAAACTTGATTAGAGATTATCCTCAAGTCTTAGATATAAATCAAGATGTATATGATGATTTTAAGGACTCTTATTCTGAAGCAGATCTTGAAGTATATAGAGATTCTGAAGAGTATGAATATTATAATAGTGATGATAGTAAAATAGTAAAAAGTACTGTTATACAATTCTGTAACTGATTATACTCAAATATATAGAGCTTGTAACTATGGATTCCTATTTATTTTAATGAGTTTAGTTATAGTATATATATTTGAGATTGTCAGCAAAAAGTTGCTCACTATGTGCAATACATAGTAGTAGGATTTTCATTAGTTATGTTCTATCTATTATTGTTATCATTATCTGAGCATTTAGGTTTTGAAATGTCATATTTGGTAGCTTCATTAGCAATAGTAATACCAAATTCATTATATGTTGCAAGTATGACAGATAATAAAAAAAGTTTGGAATAGGAATGTTTATTTTCTTAAGTGGAATCTATGCAATACTATTCTCTATCTTAAGAATGGAACAATATGCTTTATTAACTGGAACATTATTAATCTTAGCAGTACTTTATGTTGTGATGTATCTAACAAAGAAAGCAGATATATTCTTTAAATTAGAAGAAGGAAATAATCAATAATCAAATAGACTGTTGCAAACTAATAAAAAGTAAAAATAGTTCGTTACTGAGTAGATTTTTAGAAAATTTTCTTTGAGAAATTTTTAATAAACTTTAATTATATATAGTGATTACTTGCTAGCCTATAATGTTTCTAGAGCTCACAAAGGCTCTCTCAACATTATAGGACGTCGCAGTAATCTTATTAAAACTATTAGTTATTTACTCAAAGAAAATTTCTAATAATAAATTATAGGGTAACTCACTTATTTTTACTTTTTAAATTAATAATGATTTGCAACAGTCTCTTTTTATTAATAGGTTGGGAGATAAATATGTATGTAGCAGTTACAGGAAAAGGAAAAGCTAAAGTTATTCAATTTTGTGAGCAACATAGAATACCTAAGACCAATAAGAAAAAAAGACAGTTGTGATAAAAAAACTATAGGTAACTATGAGACTTTACTTAAAGAAAATCCAAATATTATTGAAGAATTAAAAAGAAGAAGCAAAAAGATTAACTATAGAAAAAGAAAAAGATACCAAAGACTAATCTTTTTCCGTTTTTGGACATAGTTTAGTAAAATGCATTGTGGAAGGAACTTTCTTTAGATAATATCCTAGGAGAAGACCTATCAAAGTCTTTTGTTTGCTTTAGTTGTTTATAGGTTAGGAAGTTCTTATTCAACTTTCCTAGAAAAACAGAAAAACTCCTTTTATCTCTTTGAATTCTCTATCTCATTCAGAGTTCTATGATGTTTTGTTACAACTGGATAAAAAGACAAAAGATTTAATAAAATGTTTCAATAAGTTTTTTTGATAAAAATAAAAAGAGATAAAAAAATATAGTCTACTATCATAGAGGAAATTATATCTATAATTCTTATTGGAAGGTTCTTTATGGACTAGAGTCTAATAATTTTTCAAAAAGGGGGAAAAAGATTTACCTTTTTAATATGAACTTATTTTTTTGATTCCTATGGTATTCCTATTTCTTATCACTTATCTCTGAAGGAAGATAATTCCAAAAAAATAAACTAGAAGATTTCAAAAGAATTTTTAAAAATTCTAAACTTATTTTTAGTTTTGACAAAAGAAAGTGAAATTCAAGAAAAAGGTTCTATATCTTCTATTTCTTTTGAAGATTTATCTGAAGATATTAAAAATGAAATTTTAAAAGATAATAAATGGAAAAATTTTAGAAAGAGATATTAAGACAAATGAGGTTTTAGAAAAAGAAAAAAAGTCTTAGATATTAAAGATTCTAAACTCTATGTTTATTGGAACAAGAAAAGAGCCTACAAAGATTATTTAGAAAATAATTTAAAAAAATGGATATATATGCTTAAAGACAGATGAAAACTTAGAAGATTATGAGATATCTAATATCTTTCAACATAGTTGGAATATAGAAGATAAATTTAAAATAACAGATGTAGACTTTTCTAAGAGACATATTCAAGGACATTTTACACTTTGCTTTATCTGTCTTTGTATCATTAGATATTTTCAATATCTATTAGGTGACAATGGGAAAAGTTTTTCATTCCTATGATTTATGCAAATAAGGCTATTTCCAATCCTATGATTTTTTTATGAAAAAAAGTTGGAAATGATAGTTCTCTTTACCCTATACATTTGACTAACTCATATATAAAACTTTCAAAGATATTAGGACTAGATGAATTAAAGGAAGAAATAAATTTTTGAGAAATTTCAAGATAAAAATCAAGATGGACTTAGAAAAAGTAAATAATTAACTTGACTTTAATCAATAAATTAATTAAAAATTAATGAAAAATTAAAAAGGAAGGTAAGAAACATGAATAAAAAAATGTAGGAACTGTATGTGTCCACGGGAAAAAAACAAAGAAGAAATGTAGATAATACAGGAGCAGTGAGTTTTCCTATATATCAATCTGCAACTTTTGTTCACCCAGCATTTGGAGAATCAACTGGTTTTGACTATTCGAGATTACAAAAATCCAACAAGAGAAGAATTAGAAAAGAGTAGTTAATGACTTAGAGGAAGGTGTAGATGCTTTAGCATTTAGTACAGGAATGGCAGCAGTTACAGCTTTATTAGATATCTTAGAACCAGGAGACCATATAGTTGCAACAGATGACTTATACGGTGGAACGATAAGATTGATGGAAAGTATCTGTAAAAAGAATGGAATAAAGACAACTTTTGTTGAAACAGATAAAGTTGAAAAATGTTGAAAAAAAGCTGTAGAAAAAAATACAAAAATGATATATATAGAAACTCCAACAAATCCAATGATGAAAGTAGCCGATATAGAAGAAATCTCTAAAATAGCTAAAAAGAATAATTGTATTTTTAGTTGTAGATAATACATTTTTTTAACACCATATTTTCAAAAAAACCTCTTAAGCTAGGTGCTGATGTTGTACTTCATAGTGCTACAAAAATATCTAGCAGGACATAATGATACTTTGGCAGGTTTTTTAGTAACAAATTCTCAAGAAATTAGTGAAAAACTTAGATTTATAACAAAGACTATAGGAGCTTGTTTATCTCCTTTTGATTCATGGCTTGTTTTAAGAGGAATAAAAACTCTTCATATTAGAATGGAACAACATCAAAAATGCTAAAAAGATTGTTGAATGGTTAAAAAAACTCAAAAAAAGCAGTTGTTTCAGTTTACTATCCAGGACTTGAAGAAAATGAATCTATAGAAGTTTCTAAAAAAACAAGGAACAGGTTTTGGAGGAATGGTATCTTTCCATGTTGATACTCCTGAAAGAGCTAAGAAAATTTTAAAAGATATTAAGTTAATACAATTTGCAGAAAGTTTAGGAGGAGTTGAATCTCTAATTACTTATCCTATGTTCCAAACACATGCAGATGTACCTTTAGAAGAAAGATTAGCAAGAGGTATAAATGAATGTCTTTTAAGAATGTCAGTTGGTATAGAAGATGTAAATGATTTAATAGAAGATTTAGACCAAGCGATAAATAAGAAATAGGCTTACAGGATGCGAGAACTGAGCTGCACCCAAAATCTTGGACACAAGATTGGAGGTGCAGCTCAGATTTTTATCATTAATTTGTGATAGCTTTTTCTCCCAATAAAAAAAGAGAATTCTTAAGTTTTTAATTCTCAAAAAAATTCTCTTAATTCTATCAGGTCATAGTCTAAAACTTTTTTTATCAACGCTATTTAACAAATAAGCACTTTTTCTTTTTATTTTTTTCTATTTAAAAAAACTAGCTCATTTTTATAGGATAATTATAAGATATATCTTTATTCATCTTCAATTTATTATAAATTTTTCTCCCGAAAAGGAAAAATAGTAATTGGCTTTTTATTAAATGTGTTAGAACACTCGTGGCTCTAGCACTCGTTAGGGTGTTAGCCGTGAGACATGTACTCGTAGGGTATGAATAACACCAACATTGAAAATGTTGCACTAAAAATTTGCAATTTTACTAGTTTTAGTGTATAATATATTTAGAACATTAGCAACTGAATATATGGAGTTAAGGCTAGTAAACAGTAGCCTTGTAAAATATTCACTGTTCTGTATAGTTGTTCTTTTTAAATATAATATACAGATAAAAAGTAGCGGTGTAGATGCAAGTCTTATCCGGTAGTGGCTATCGTGGACTAGCCAAAAAGAATAAGGGTTTTAAAAACCAAACTTCTTAGAAGATAACTTACTTTTTTTCAGTTATCTTATGAAGCTCTCGACTCTAGCACTCGTAGGGTGTTAGTCGTGAGTAGTTC
>BNJT01001443.1_pt1 | contig 105785 bp, 177 predicted proteins | sample 8540491 | NCBI WGS metagenome assembly BNJT01 (sample SAMD00202455, study PRJDB9452) | human saliva metagenome | host: Homo sapiens
GAAGAGACGAAAAATTTAAAAATTCTTTTAAAAAAAGCTATCTTTAAAAAGCTATCTTTTTTTCCAAAAAAATACTATTCTATAAGAAATCAGAAAAAGAAAACAGCTGTTTGTAAAAATTAGTCTACTTTTTAATTCAACCTTCTCAGACTTTTCATAAACCATGCTACTTTTTCTTAGCATTTACCTTTCCCTTATCATTAACTTCAATATGTACCTTAAAATAAGTCCGCTCAATCTGAGGGTTATAACGAGTCTCATAAACCATAGTGAAGTCTGCATATCCCTTTCCAGAAAGTTCCTGCTCTGAAGGTCCACCGACAGAATTTTTCAAATGCTCGCTATTTAAAGTTCGTAACTTTAACTCTAACCCCTGGTTGATAATCGTTCAAGTACCAATCCATTCAGGTTGATGCATTTTTCTTCAAAAAGGATTCGGTACTGTCTACCCTTGGCTTGTAAGCTATAAGTAGGTTCGCCAGGCTTTGATTCAGAAATAGTTGTCCACCCTTGCTCAGCATTAAGGAAAGAACAAGCCGTCAATAGGAGCAAACATATTATTAGGTTTAAAAATATCAAACTACGTTTCATGCCACATTCCTTTCTAATAGAAATCAAAACATATATTAGATACGCTTTTACTGATATTAAGGTTATATTTCATCATTCTAAACTTCTACATAAGGAAGCCCTAGAACAAACGCTTTCAGAATTATTCTATCACTTTAAACAATCTCTTACCAGCTATGGTCGAAGAAAAGCAAAAAGGACAGGCTTTAAGCCCATCCTCTATTTTTAAAAAAATATAATTGCTTTTTCATTTATATGTTTACTTAGAATCAACTTTTTCAGTCTTAACTAAGACCATACTGCTTTCTGAAGGTTTGATTTGTCCATTCTTGTCGGCAGTTATTCCAACTTGATAATAACTTACTTCTTTTTTTGACTACCTGAATAATGTTCATAAACCATAGTAAAGTTAGCAGAACCTTGACCAGACAGTTCCCTCTTGGCTGTCGCCCCGTCTAACCCTTTTATCTCTTCTTCATTAAGAGTATGGCACTCAAGATTTTCAAGTGGATTATAATTATCTAAATGCCAGGTTTTTCTAGCTGAACCATTGTCATTGTATAGAATCTGGCACATTTTTTTCCAGACACTTGTAACCTATAAAAGGGTTCTCCCTCCTTAGACTGAGAAACAGTGGTCCACCTCTGCTCTGAATGAACAAAAGAACAAGCGGTCAAGCAAACCAAACTGACTGCCAACATTGCAAAACAGGAGATTCTCCTCATGCTTTTAGCGCTCCATAAATTGCTGCAGGCGTTGAACCGCTTCCTTCAGTGTTTCCAAATCAGTCGCATAGCTGAGACGGACATTTTCTGGAGCACCAAATCCTGCGCCAGTCACCAAAGCCACACCAACTTCTTCCAAAAATAGCTGTGGTAAAGGCTGTCACATCTGTATAACCTTTCATCTCCATAGCTTTTTTGACATTAGGGAAGAGATAGAAGGCTCCTTTGAGGCTTAATGACTTCAAAACCCGGGTACTTGAGCTAGAAGTGGGTAGATGGTATTGAGACGCTCTTCAAAGGCCTGACGCATGATTTCAACTGTCTCTTGGCTACCTGTCAGGGCTTCAATAGCTGCATACTGAGCAACTGTCGTTGGATTGGAAGTGGTTTGACCCGCAACCTTGCTCATAGCAGCTATGATTTCTGGTTCACCAACAGCATAGCCAATCCGCCAGCCGGTCATGGAATAACTCTTAGAAACACCATTAATAACCACTGTTTGCTTGCGGATAGCTTCTGATAGACTAGAAATTGGCGTAAATTTATTACCGTTATAAACCAGACGTCCATAGATGTCATCTGCCAAAATCAGAACGTCATGCTCCACAGCCCAGTTTCCAATAGCCAAAAAGTTCCTCAGCTGTATAAATCATACCCGTCGGATTGGATGGTGAATTCAGAACTAAGACCTTGGTCTTGTCAGTTCGAACAGCTTCCAATTGTTCTACAGTTATCTTAAAGTCGTTCTCTTCAGTAGCTTGAACAAAAACAGGAATTCCTTCAGCCATCTGAATTTGATCGCCGTAGCTGACCCAATAAGGCGTAGGAATAATTGCTTCATCACCTGGATCAAGAACACTCATAAAGAAGGTGTAGAGGGAGAACTTAGCTCCTGTTGCCACCGTCACTTGATTCGGCTTGATTTCATAACCATAATAGTTGGCAAAGTATTGAACAATAGCTTCTTTTAACTCTGGAAGACCACTAGCCACTGTATAGAAAACTAGCTTTTTCCATCTTCAATAGCTGCCACAGCTGCTTGCTGAATGTTTTTAGGAGTCGGAAAATCCGGCTCTCCAAGAGTTAGCGACAGAATATCTCTGCCTTCAGCCTTTAAAGCTTTTGGCTCTAGCTGCTGCAGCCAAAGTCACACTTTCTTCCATTTTTAAAACACGATTGGATAATTTCATAGTCCCTCCTTGCTCAGCAATTTCCTTTTTCAAAATCGACAATATAGTAACTCTTTCCAGATTTAACTTCCCAAATTGGTCGGCCGTTCAAATAACCAAAAGTCACTTTATCAATAGCATCAGCTCCGTTTTTCTTTGCAATCTTTTCAGCCTGCCTTTTGCTAGTTCCCTCACTGAGTTCATAAACAAAAAAATTTTATCAGAACCCTTCTCAATCAGGACGGCTTTTTTTCTTCTCTTGATCCGTTTCGCCTAGCAGACTGTAATAGGTCTTGTCCCCATTAAAAATGGCAAAGCTATCAACTTTACTGACTCCTGCATACTTGCGTGCCAACTCAATGGAATTAGAACGAGCAGCCCGATAAGGCTCCATTGATAAATTAAATAGATTTAACAGAGAAAAAGGCAAGCACCGTTAAAAGAATACCTATTCCAATGACGTACTGCCATATAAGGATTTTTATTTCTTTTTTTCTTCTATTTTTTTCACTCGTCCATTATACTATAATTCTATCTATATTTCTATCTTTTTCACATTGATTTTTAATACTATTTATTGATAAAAATATGGCTATGAGAACACTAGAAGAATTATTAGAAGAAAATAAACTAGACCTTAAAAACCATGATTGTTTTTAGGAAGGCTGAGCGGACCATACGCTCCATTGAACAAAGAGTCATCAAAGAAAACAAACTAACCCCTACTCAGTTTTCTGTTCTGGAAACTCTCTACAGCAAAGGAAAAATGCGAATCCAGATTTGATAGACCATATGCTTGCGACCTCTGGAAATATGACTGTCGTCATCAAAAATATGGTTCGTGACGGTTTGATTTCTCCGGACTAGCGATCCAAATGATCGCCGTTCTTATCTGATTGAATTGAGCCAAAAGGTCAAGACTTAATCGAAGAAATTTTTCCCTCAACATATCCTGTGTGTAAAGGAAGCGCTAGGAATTTTATCAGACGAAGACAAAGAGACTCTCATTGCTATTTTAAAAAAATATAAGAATCTGAGCTAAATAATTGCTAATTAGTAATATTTGTTGTAACATAATCGGTAACAAGAGGTCTAATCCTCTTTGATTAAAAAAATATGGAGGACTCATAATGTCTAAAGTACTATTTATCGTTGGATCCCTTCGTCAAGGTTCTTTTTAACCACCAACTGGCACAAGAAGCTGAAAAAGCTTTGGCTGGTAAAGCTGACGTGTCCTATCTTGATTGGTCTCAAGTTCCAATCTTTAGCCAAGATTTGGAACAATCAACGCCTTCAGCTGTTGCTAAGGTCCGCGAAGAGGTCCAAGCTGCTGATGCTATCTGGATTTTTCTCACCAGTTTACAACTTCTCTATTCCTCGGTTCAGTGAAAAACCTGTTAGACTGGCTCTCTCGTTCACTTGATCTTTCTGATCCTCGTGGCGCTTCTGCTATTAACGAGAAGATTGTGACTGTCTCTTCAGTTGCGAATGCAGGACAAGAACCAATGTTTGCTATCTATAAAGACTTACTGCCATTTATTCGGACAACTGCTGTGGGCGAATTCACCCTCAGCTCAAGTCAATGATTCTGCTTGGGTAGATGGTAAATTTGTTGCTAGCTCAGAAACTCTTTCTGGCCTAAAAGCTCAAGCGGACGCTCTTCTTGCAGCTATCAATTAGAAATTATAACTCCAATGATTTAAAACACTGGGATGCCAATCTCAGTGTTTTTTCCTGTTTAACCAACAATAAAAACCAGTTTAAGTAACCAAACTTGGTCTACTTAAACTGGTTCAAATAGGGGGCAAAATAATCGATCTCGCTCAAGCTATATCATAAAAATTCTAACGTTTTTTTATATTCAATTTATCAGCATTTGTTAAGACAATATCTGTCCCAAATTCTTTTTCATAAAACGTCATAGACATTGTTTGTCCATTTACAAAAAGCTCGATTGAATTAATATCTCGAAGAATTTCCAAGGTTAATGACTTAGAGCATCCAATATATTCAGATGACGAATATCCTCATAAGGTTCTTCCTTTCCAATAATCTTATGGCCCAGCCGTTCACGTCCCAAAGATAAGACCTGTTTACCTGCATTATAGGAGATTTTTACTACCTGCTGATTTGTGGCATTTCTTGCATATAGCAATTCAAAATCTCCTGGTTTTTCAAGCTCTAGTATAAGGTATTGTTGTTGTTTAACAGCACTGGAGAAGATCAATTCTGATTGGTCCACTTGACCTGAAAATCTCTCTTGAATAGTTAGTTGGCTTGTTAATGTCTCAGGTATCTCTTGATACAAACGATTATTTTTAATGGATAATTTACGAGGAATGGTCATCATACCAGCCCATCCGTGATTTAAATCATGTGTGGGAATATTTCGATGCCACATCTGTTGCCAAGCTACTAGATAACGTTCCCCTTTATCGTTAACACAGGTCTGTGGAGCATAAAAATCCAATCCGCCGTCTATTTCGTGAAAATTTTCCACTTGAAAACAACCTAATTTCCAGTCAACCTCTCCAATGAATGCAAGAGTAGAATTTAAATTCCAATATTGGTTGCCTTTACGTTCCATCTCAATTGGAGACATAATAAGAACCCACTTGCCATCCAATTCAAAGAGATCTGGACATTCCCACATGATTCCTTGACCTGGTTTTCCTTCCAACAATACAGACTTAAATTTCCAATTAAAACAATCTTCCGATTCAAATAAGAGGATCTGTCCGCGGGCATCCGCAGTTTTAGAAGCGACAACTGTATAATAGTGATTGTCATATTTCATTATTTTCGGATCACGAAAATCTGCAATATCCGCAATTCCCCTTTATATGATTTTCTCCAATAACTGGATTTCCGGCATATTTTTTTCAAAAATGAATACCATCATGTGAAACTGCCATACATTGAGTCTCTGTACGCACATTTCCTTCTTCAACATGACCAGTATAGATAAGAACTAACTTATCATCTATCACAATGGCACTTCCCGAGAAACAACCATTTCTATCATAGGCTTCACTCGGAGCCAAAGCTACTGGTAATTCCTCCCAGTGAATCAAATCTTTTGATTTAGCATGTCCCCAATGCATAGGACCCCAAAACACTATCATATGGATAAAATTGATAAAAGAGATGATACTCGCCTTTATAGTAAACAAAACCGTTTGGATCATTCATCCAACCAATTGGAGGCAACAAATGAAGCTTGCCTCGATAGCAATGATTAACTCGATGACGATTTTTCTTTTATGTATCGATTTGCTTGTTCAATCTTTTCTTTCATAAAGTCACCTACTTAATACCTGTCCCTGAACCACCCAAACCTTGAATAATGTATTTTTGAGCGACAATATAAACCAAGATCAATGGGATTGTTGAAATCGTTAAGACAGCCATTACTTGGTTGATATAGACAGGTTGAGTCGTATTAATGGTTGTAATCGCAACTTGGAGAGAGAATTTTGATGAATCCGTCAAAACCATGAGTGGCCAAATATAATCATTCCAGCTAGAAATAAAAGACAAGACTCCTACTGTTGCTACTGCAGGTTTAGACATGGGTAGCATAATACGGAAGAATATCCGCAAAATACTTGCGCCATCCATCCGGGCTGATTCGATGATTTCTTCAGGAATAGCAATAAAAAAATTCCTAAATAGATAAATATTAAAAAAACACTTGCTAAACCAGGTATAATAACAGCCAAGCGATTATTAACCAACCCTAGTGCGTTAATAATGGTAAACTGAGGAATCAACATCGTTTCCATTGGAATAATCAACAAAGCCAAAAAGGATACCAAATAAAAGTTTTTTTCCCAGAAAAAGTTAATTTTAGCAAAGGCAAAACCTGCTAAAGAGTTAACGATGATAGATCCTATAGCAAAAGTTCCAGCATAGAAAATACTATTTCCGATATAAGTAAGGATGCTAAAACGCTCTAAAACTTCTTGATAAGGCTTAAACCAATTTGCTGGATTTAAACTTGGTAAGAAAGCCTGCCAACCTGTCAAATTCTTGTAAACATCAGCTTCTGGCTTCATAGAGGAAACCACCATCCAAATCATTGGAAAAAGAAAGAGAGCAGCTAAGAGAGTCAAGAGGACATATTCCAGAATAGTCGTTGGTCTAAAAATTTTTCTACGTTTCATTCTAGTTGTCCTCCTTCAATACACGTCTTTGGACTAAGCTAATCATACCAATCAATGTTGTAAATACAAGTGCAATTGAACTTGAATATCCAACCAATCGATCTGTGAACCCTTGTTGGTAAATATAATAAACCATGGTAATAGTCGAGTTCATCGGACCACCCTGAGTCATAACCATTGGCTGAACAATGAGCTTAAAAAGCAGAAATCAATGTTGTCAACAGGACAAACAAAGCGGTTGGTTTCAAAAAGTGGCATCGTAATGTAACGGAATTGTTCCCATTTAGTAAAACCATCTAATTCTGCCGCTTCATAAACATCTTGTGGAATATTTTGCATACCTCCAAGGAAAAGGAGCATTTGATAACCTGCGCCTTGCCAAGCTGATACAAAGACAATAGCATACATGGCTTGTTTTTGGACTCCTCAAGAATGGCTGAGACGCAATTCCATTTTTATTCAACAAGGCATTCAAAAGACCATTATTTGGATTCAATAGATAAAGCCATAAAATTGAAATAACAACTAGTGACATTACAACTGGAGCAAAGAAAGCTACCTTAAAAAAACATATTTCCTTTTCGTTTTTTTATTGACAATCAAAGCCATACCTAGCGCCGCACCAAGCTGAATAGGAATAATCCATACAACAAATTGTGCCGTATTAACAACACTCTTTTAAGAAAAATTGGATCTTTAAACAAACGAATAAAATTTTTCTAAACCAATAAATTTTCTGTCGTCTGGTGTCAATAAATAGTAATCTGTAAAAGCATAATAAACAACCATACAGACTGGAATAACCAGGAAAAATCAAAAAGCAGGATTAAAGCTGGCGATAAAAAAACCATATCCTAAAAAGATTTTCTTTTTAATTTTTAAACTCTTTTTCTGGTTCATGTTAAATTCCTCCAAGATATGATAATAAAGTAAAAATCATAATAAATTAATGTAAAAATGGAACATTAAAAAAATTGACATACTTATCTGCATATTCTGCTAAACAAAAACTGGCTGAGACCAACTTCATATTTGACGTTTCGTCCCACCCAGTTTTATTGTCATCTATTTTTTCAAACTATCATCAATAGCCGTTTGCATCTCTTTGGCACGTGAATCAAGCACTTTTTGAACATCTGGATTTTCTTCATAGTAGCTGATGTCTTGCATAGCTTGTTGGAATGAACGTGATACTTGCGGATAGGCTACTACAACGGGACGTGCATGCGCAGTAGCTGCGTTTTGTTCCATCAAGAAACGCATTGGTTCAGAAACTTTGTCTTTGATATTTTCAATAGTTGATTTACGGATTGGCAACACACTATTTCCAAGGCTTAGAATTTCGCTTGATTCAGTATTCGTTGCAAATTTAACAAACTCAGCAGCTGCATCTTTTTTGTTAGACTTAGTTGTAACTGCTAATTGCCAGCTTCCTGAAGGTGATACCAATTTCTTAGTCTTGTTTGACACAGGATATGGCAAAATACCGAAATCAATATCTTTATAGTTGGTTTGCAAATCAGCAATTGTCCACGAACCACTTAACACCATTGGATACTGTCCAGTTTCAAATCCTTTTTCAACTGGACTAACAGTTGTATATCCTTCTTTACTAGATCTTGGATAAATTGAACAGCTTGTGTACTTTCTTTTGGAGTTAAAGTACCCTTCCGCTTTTTGTTCCATCTTCATTTACTACACTGCCACCATTTGACCAAATCAATGGCATATATGCATAAGGAAGCATTTCATCATTTGAGTTCAAACGGAAATCAATAGCAGCTTCTTTAAAGTGATCTTTTAGCTTTTTACTAACTGCTTTGAATTCATCCCAAGTCCAAGGTTTTTTCAAAGTTGGTAAACTTGATTCATCAATTCCTGCTTCTTTTAAACATTTTTTTATTATAATAAATTCCTACGTTTGATTCTGAGTAACCAAATGCATAGAATTTACCATCGTAAGTCCCTTGTTGTTTGATACTGTCAAGCACATCCTCCATATTATTATCTTTCAAATAATCATCTAATGGAGTAATAACCTTTGATTTAGCATATGCTGCTGTATTCGGACCATCAAGCGTAATCACATCAGGTAAACTATTTGTTGTAATCGCTGCGTTAACTTTATCTTCATATCCACCGCCGTTTCCGCTACGCGGAATATACTCAGTTACAACTTTGTATTTTCCTTTATACTTCTTATTAAAGTTTTTGGACTACTTGTTCCCAAGCCTTCCCTTCTGCAGTCTCATCAGAAAATTGGACCCAAACTTTCACGTCATCTTTTGATGCTGCTTCTTTAGAAGTCTTACTAGATGAACCTCCACTACATCCAGCAAGAAGCCCTAGTGATAGAGCAGCAACCATTGATAGAATTACGCCTTTACGCATATTTTCCTCCTTTTTGAAACGTTTCATTTTTTTTTGTTTTATATAAAGGTTTATATTAAACCTTTATATTTTTGAAACGTTTCATTTTTTATGGTTTCATTATACAACCGCTTTCATTTTTTTGTCAAGTGATTTCTGTATTTTTGTAGTACCACCTTCTGCAAAATAGACTGGTATTAAAACCCTTGATAACACAGCTTTTTCTTTAGAAATGAGTTGCAACAATAATTCGACAGAAGCTTGGGCAATCTTATCCAGAGGTTGTGCAATTGTTGACAGTAAATAAGTTTGATCCGCAGCATTTCTCAAACCATCAAAACCAATAATCTGATAATCTTGTGGAGCTTTTTCCCAAATTTCTCCATTACTTTCATAACTTTAATAGCCATAAAGTCATTAATAGTAAAAATGCCATCGATTGTCGAATGTTCAAGTATAAATTCCTCAATCTGTTTTTTTCAGGTTCAACAAGTGGTTCTGACATATCTAATTTTTAAAAACAGAATGTCCCACACTCATCAACTTTTTCACAAAAAAACCTAATTCACGTTGTTTAGTTTCATTCTCATGGATATTAGTACTTCCAATATAAGCGAGCTGTTTAGAACCCTCGATTAAGCAACTCTTCCGCTGCCATCTGTCCCCCTTTATAATTTCTCTGAAGTCACATAGGAGACATTCTCAGAAAAATGTCGATCAAAAACTTACAAAAGGCAAACTGCTTGAAACATACTTATCAACATCTGAATAAGTTACAGCAATAATACCATCTACTTTGTTTTTCTCTAACATTTGAATGTACTCAATCTCATTTTTGACATCGCCATCAGCATTACAAATGAATAGTTTATATTGATTTTTAAGTAATTCTTTTTCAACGTAGTAGGCTAATTCTGAAAAAAATGGGTGCCAAATTGTCGGGATTATAAGAGCAATATTATTACTTTTATTGGTCTTTAGCCCCCGCGCATAATTATCTGGAATATAATTCAACTCTTCAATTGCTTCTTGTACCTTTTTTAGTGTGACTTTTTTGATACCTTTCTCGTTGTTAATAACGCGCGAAACTGTTCCGACACTAACACCAGCACGACTAGCTACATCTTTCATTGTGATGGATGTCCGACTTTTTTTCCTTGCATTTCTTAACCTCCATTTTAGAAAAACAAGACCATATCTTGCAATCGTTTTTCCTTAATTGATTATAAATAATTTCACTTTTTTGTAAAGTTTTATCCATCTACTTTCTTTACAAAAACAAATTCTCTTTCTTGTGAAAGATTTTCTTGAAACTTAAATCCAGAAAAAAAGAACTCTGTTTAATATCAGATAGTTTGGTAATGTGATTCTCAATCAAATAACTCAAAAATTGGCCACGTGCCTTTTTGGAGATAGTCGAATGAATTTTTCCGTTTTCCATCTTTTTTTCTTCCATGAATTTGAAGCGGATCATCTTATCTCTCACCTCTTTAGGAAAGACATCTTCAAATTCACTAGACAAGAGGGAGAGCAGAGTTTCTTGATCTGCAACTGCTTGACCATAGGTCTCTGTCCACAGCTTTTTCAATGATTGCTTTTTCGACCCTTGAGCTTTGTCATGAAGTCCAAGCGGTGGGGAGCAATGGGCGCCAAGGCTGGAATCACTCCATACAAGCTAGAGGTAATCAAAATATGATTTTTGGACATACTGCTCTTCTTCCTTGCTCATATCCTTACGCTTAATGTTTCGGTACATGAGACCGTCAAAAAGATAGAGAGCAGGATAGGTTGGTGCTGTCTCATTTTGAAGTTCCTGAATACGTTGGTATTCTTCTTCTGCTTTCTCTGGCCGAATCTGATATAGCTGGGCTAAGTCAGTCACTGAATACTGACTCAAAGCCTGAATAATTAATTTCGTCTTTTTCTGACAGACTTTCTGGCTCAATCTGAGCGACTTGAGTATTTAGTTCTTTTGCTGTTGGAATTAAAATTTTCATAGATTCATTATAACAAAACTTGTATTTTCTTGACTATCCTTACGATTTATTCTTGACTAATTATATTTTTATATCATATAATCTAGTTATCAATACTAGATTATAGAAAGGTTGATATTTTATGATATCCTTTCCCTCTGGCAAGAATTACCTGATCTTGATTTATATTTAGACCAGGTCCTGCTCTACGTTAACTCTGTCAATCAAAAAGGCTTTTTCCAGGACAGGAAAAAGTCTTAACAGCAGCGATGATTAATAATTATGTGAAGCATGCTCACATTCAAAAACCAATCAAGAAGAAATACAATCGCACACAAATTGCTCGGCTAATTATTCTCACAACGCTAAAACCAGTATTTCCTATTCAGGATATTATTGAGACTGTTGAATATCTAGTGAAAAACCAAGAGAGTTCCGAACTCTTTTACAATCAATTTGTTGGCTATATGAATGAAGAGACTGATATAGAAAATCCATCCTCTTGTTTCATCTGCTTGTCAGACAGTCAAAACTCTACCATCAGACCAGACAATTATCTCTAGAATTGAAAGGAGCACATGCAAATGAATCTAACCATGAAATTAAGTAAACGTTTGAGTTTTTGGTGAGGAAGTGGCAAATGCTGTTACCCATGCGGTAGGCTCTGTCCTTACACTTATCCTACTTCCCTTATCAGCTATCTATAGCTATGAAGTCCATGGCTTACTATCAGCTATTGGTGTCTCCATTTTTTTGTCATCAGCCTCTTTCTTATGTTTCTTTCATCTACAATCTACCACTCCATGTCTTATGGCTCAACTCATAAATATATCCTACGTATCATAGATCATAGTATGATTTATATTGCCATTGCGGGCAGCTATACTCCAGTTGTCTTGGCTTTAATGAATAACTGGTTGGGTTATTTGATTATTCTAATCCAGTGGGGAACGACGATTTTTGGTATTCTCTACAAAAATTTTTGCCAAAAAGGTCAATGAAAAATTTAGTCTAGCTCTTTATCTTATGATGGGCTGGCTGGTTGTCTTTATTATCCCACCAATTATTAGCCAAACAAGCCTGTTTTTTTCTGGGGATTGATGCTTGCTGGAGGTCTTTGCTATACCATTGGAGCAGGATTTTATGCCAAGAAAAAGCCCTATTTTCATATGATTTGGCATCTCTTTATTCTTGCTGCCTCTGCCTTTCAATACATCGCTATTGTCTTTACCATGTAACCATCTTTCATCTTAAATGATTACTTTAAACTTGTATACTATTATAGTAAAAGCTCTCTGAGAAAAATTCTCAGAGAGCTTTTTTAGTCAAATATAGTTAAAAAAATACAATAAGTTCCAAGCTTCTTGACTATCCATAGATCACTTCGGTTGAATTATTCTTTATTTTTTTGTCTTTTTTAGGCTTTTCTTTTTTTAAAAGCAAAAATAGAATAATAAGACCGAAGTAACTACATTAGCTGCGAGAGCCCCCATCCTATAAGAAACATCTGAATCAGCAGGTAATGGAGTTACAAAAGCATGATAAACAGCAAAAACTCCTAAAATCAAAAAAATAAAAACTCTTTTTAAAAGACATATAGACTCCTTCTAAACTTGCATTTTCACCTCTTCAAGAGGATAAAATTCATTATTTAACAATAAATAGAATAACATACATTCATTTTTTTAATGATTGATTCTTCCCCTTTTTCTAGCATTTTTCTTAATAAAATAGGGCATTTTTACGTTTTCAATTCCCTTTTTTTCAATTAGTTTTTTTACAAATTCAGGCATTTGAGGCTCATCAATTTCTTTTAATATCTTAGAGCTTGTCTCAGAAGGAGCCAGTTCATCAAAAGTCGTTTGTTCTGGATAGAGATACTGAAAATCATCTCCTTCATGCTTACGAATGGTCGCCACGATTGCAGCAATCAAACGAGGGTCTGCATTAGGCATTGGTGGACGATGATAAGCTACACCAAGTTCTTGACACAATTCTTGACATTCTACATCATTATCAAAAAGAACTTCTATATGCTCACTGATAAAACTAATCGGAACAAAAATATAGTGTTTAGGATGGACAGTCTGATCACGAAGATATTCTAAGACATCTGGTTTGATCCAAGGAAGGCCGATATCACTTTCACTTTGCCAAGTATTAGTATATTCAAAAGAAGATAGTCCCAAGCGTTCTGCAATTATCTGTGCATTGTCAACAATTTGGTCAATATAAGGATCTTCAAAATCTAGAGCTAATAGTGGTACACTATGTGCTGAGAAAACAACTTTAAAGCTTTCACCCTTAACTTGTTTATCGATAATCTTCCTAATTTCATCTACCCAAAAGTTTAACAAATCTTCTGAACGGTACCAGTCCTTGATAATATTAAAACGGATTTTCTCACTGTGGATGAACTTTTCATATCCCATAACCGAGTAAAAAAAGAATAATGTGGTTCCAAAATCAGACAGATACATTCTTCAATGTCATCTAACTCCATTTGACGAATAAGGTCTGGGATGAAGGGGGATGAGAATTTATTCGCAAAATAAACTGCATATTCGCCTGCTAAAGCTTGTCTGACCAGCTCAACTTCTTCTCTTGTAATTTCTTGTAAAGGACTGCCACCAATTAGCTGATAGTTATCATAAAGATGCTGAATTTCTTGGTCTGTAGGACGCACACCTCGACGAATATTAGTAAAAAATGCAGCAACGTCTTCAAAAGTATAACCTTCTGGTGAACCAAAGGTCATCATCAAAATAGCTTTTTTAGTCATATTTCCCTCATTTTCTAAAGCTCTCTGCTATTATAACATGATATCAGTCAAAATAAGTATGACTTTTCTATTCTTTTCTACTTTGTCAGAAACATATCAATATGCTAAAAATAGATTTAAAATCAAAATGAAAGAAGAGATTTTTATGAAATACCCTAATCTTTTAGAGCGTTTCTTGACATATGTCAAGGTCAACACGCGCTCAGACGAGACATCTACTACTACACCCAGCACCCAGAGTCAGGTGGACTTTGCTAACAATGTCCTCATTCCTGAAATGAAGCGGGTTGGCTTGGAAAAATGTCTACTACCTGCCCAACGGCTTTGCGATTGAACTCTGCCTGCCAACGACCCCAGCTTTACCCTGCAAGATTGGCTTTTATTTCCCACATGGATACGGCGGACTTCAACGCAGAAAACATCCAGCCACAGGTCATTGAGAATTATGATGGCGGAGTGATTTCGCTGGGACAATCTGGCTTTCAACTTAGATCCTGCGGACTTTGCTAGTCTTCATAAATACAAGGGCAAACCCTGATTACGACTGACGGAACCACCCTTTTGGGAGCAGATGATAAGTCTGGTATTGCTGAAATCATGACTGCTATCGAATACCCTGTCTGCCCATCCAGAGATCAAGCATGGAGAAATCCGAGTGGGATTTGGCCCAGACGAGGAAATCGGTATCGGAGCTGATAAGTTTGACGCTGAAGACTTCGATGTGGACTTTGCCTCACACAGTGGACGGCGGACCACTAGGCGAGCTCCAGTACGAAACCTTTAGCGCTGCTGGAGCTGAACTGACCTTCCAAGGCCGCAATGTCCATCCAGGAACTGCCAAAGGTCAAATGATCAATGCTCTCCAGCTGGCTATTGACTTCCACAACCAGCTACCAGAAGCCGATCGACCAGAGAAAAACTGATGGCTACCAAGGCTTCTACCACCTGATGAATCTGACTGGTACAGTTGAAGAAGCTCAAGCAAGCTACATTATCCGTGACTTTGAGACAGAGGCTTTTGAAAATCGCAAAGCTACTATGCAGGTCATTGCTGATAAGATGAACCAAGAGCTGGGCAGCGAGCGTATCAACTTGACCCTCAAAGACCAGTATTATAACATGAAGCAGGTCATTGAAAAGTATATGACACCGATCACTATCGCCAAAGCAGTTATGGAAAGTCTGGACATCCAGCCTATCATAGAACCTATCCGTGGCGGAACAGACGGCTCTAAAATTTCCTTTATGGGCATCCCAACACCGAACCTCTTTGCTGGCGGCGAGAACATGCACGGACGCTTTGAGTATGTCAGCCTAGAAACCATGGAACGCGCTGTCGATACCATCATCGGTATCGTCTCTTATCAAGAAAAATAAACCTCTCTTGAACATAAAAACGAACAAGCTAATTCTTTTTCGAAAATTAGCTTGTTTTTCTTCTAATTTGATTGAGCTTTCTATGAATGAGATTTCGTCTGATAAATCCTAGGTAATCTTATTAACATCTTACAGAATCTTCTCAGAATAAATCTTTTCTTTATTAGTTGCTTACTTCATTTGTCATAGATGCTTGTTCAGAAGACTGAGCTGACTCTTTTTGACCAGAATCGCTTCCTTGATCTTTTTAGCTCTGAAGCAGGACTAACTGCTTCTGTTGTAGTGGAACTTTCACTTGATGAACCAGCAGAATAATTAGACTCACTAGATTCCTGATTAGATGAACTATCAGTTGGAGTTTCCGTAGGTTTTTGCAGTCTCAGATTCTTTTTCCTCTGATTTAGCTGTATCAGAAACTGGTTTTTTTCTACCTTCCCTTGATTTTGAAGCCCCTTCAACAAACGATTGAACTTCGGCAAGCAACTCTTCTTTATTGACTTTGCTATCTGCAAGCTTATCAAATAAAGTATCTACTTTAGTAAATAATTCATCTGACGCATTTTGCTCTTCAAGTAGCTTATGGGCCGCCATCAGTAAAGCATAAATTTTCTTATACAGTTCTTGATCTTTTGATTTGTTTCTTCTTGCTGATTTTTTTAATAGTATCAACCATTTGAGACAAGAGTAACTTTAAGCTCTTCCAAGATGTTCTCCTGATCTTTTACGTCCTTCTTTAAGATCAGATTGAAGAGCCAATAATTGATTCTTGTAGTTTTCTTGACTGGTAGAATCTTTAACCTTATCTAAAAAGTGTTTGTCCTTGCAGGAAGAGTGCTTGGAAGGTCGCATCAGAGATTTCTACTTTTTGGCTGTGGCGCAAATTCACCATAAAGTTCTTTTTAAGAAACCGTAAATGGCTGTTTTGTAGTTCTGATCATCCGTTTTTTTCAGTATCCAGAATAGTTTTATCTTTAGCTTGACTTGCCTCTCCACTAGCAAGAGCCTTATCAACTTCTAGTTTGGTTTGATAGAGATCCAAGAATAAAGCTTTCAGATCCACAGCCTCGATAAAGGCTTGCGACTTGTAGAGCTTCATAGCTAAATCGGCAACTTTTTTACGTAGTTCCGGTTGCAGGCGAGCATCATCTACAGCAAGATAGAAGGCCTTAAGATATTCGACAGAGGTCATACCTGTCCGGTCTTGATAATCTTGAAGACTGGTCAGAAGCTGATCAATTTCTTTCATTTTTTCTTCATTTTTTTCAACCTTCGCCATCTGCAAATCACTTAACAAGGAAGCTTTATTAACATTGTAGCTATCTGTTTCCAAGCGTTTGATCTTATCAACTAATTCCTGATACTTCTTATCTACTTCTGTCAGTTGCTCAGTCTGGGCATTTTTATCCACATGGATATAATGCTTATCAAACTGCTCTAAACTTGCTAAATAACCAGCCGTTGAGTTGCTCGGCAACTGCTTCATGGTTTCTACAAAAATTCCCTAAAGCAAGCTCAATTCGACGTTGCATCAAGAGATCATTTTCGTAGATTGTTCGACTAGCAGCTAGCAGTGAGTCTACTTTCTCTAAAACTGCCTTTTCACTATAAGCTCCGGCCTGATATGCTGATTGTAAAGCAGGCAATTTATTCTTCAAGCCTAAGTTAACCCCTTTAGATTGAACTCGGATGTAATGATTGTGATCTCCATGAGGAATGACAAACTGACCGTTTTTCGACTTGAATGCTGTATGGTGACAAACCTGAACGAAGAGCCGTTGTGTAGAGTTCGTTTAAGAAGTCTAACTCAGGATTTCCAGTTTCTAAAGGAATACGAACATGTTCTTTTCTAACAGCATATGGATGGATATGGGTTGGATCATAAGCCTGATCCGGATTATTAAAGACGAAGAAACCTTTGGAAATCTTAATGGCTTCACGAGGAACTCCATATGTTTTAGAGATATAGGCCATCTTTTTCTTCATCGCTCGCATCACGAGAAAAAAACGATCATAATCAGATTTCTCTTGACTTGGTTGAGCAGAATGTTGATGCTTGGTCAACTGTGCTTCAGCCGCTGCAATTTGATCTGCTGACAAATCTTTTTTAAAGAAGTAATGAGCATGACCACCATGTTGAACAACGTATCCTTCCTCATCTTTTGAGATGACATTTTCAGCGTGGAAACCGTGGTCATCTTTTTCAACTGGTTTTGTTGGTTCACTTGGTTTAGAAGGCTGAATAGGTGTATTTGTAGCTGACTTAGGATACGTCTTTTGACCTGCTATTGGAATATTTCTTGCAATCTCTTCTTCTAGAGCTGACAAGCTGCTATATGGGATAAAGTGATAATGGTTCCCTGTGTGGAATGGCCACTCCCTCAGCCGTCCTATGGGCAATTTTTGCAGGATCAAAAATCAAGCCATCTTTTTCAGCATAACGTTTTTCTTTTCGGCATGCTGTAAAGCTTCTGCAATTCATCCTGATAGTTTTTGCTAACCTCAGTTCCTTGACCACTCGGTTTAGTGACTAATCCTACTCCTCCAGTTTGACTTGGCTTGGAAGGCTGACTTGGAACAGGAGCTGGATCATGATTTGCTTTGATGATTGGAATTTGCTATATGGCCTGTGTTCTGGTCTTGAGAAGGATTGTTTGCAAGATTCGAATTTTTCTTCTCCAGATGGTTTATCAGTTGAAGAAGCCTGATGATTTCTGCCTTGCAAATAGTTCCAATAAGCTTGAGCAGCAGCCAATTCACCAGCTGATAAGTCTCCCTTTGGAATATAGTGAATGTGACCAGCATGAGGAACCAAATAGCCATCACCCGTGTCAGATATAATGTCAGAAGGACTAAATACATAGCCATCATCTGTCGTATAAGCTCCTCCCCATTCTGTGATGCAGTAGTCACAGGTGAGGTACTTCTTTTTCCAGCAGCAAACGAGGCACTTGGGCGACTAAAAGTCTTGCGTCTTTCTGGTCTGATTTTGACTTGCTTTAGCATCCGTTTCAGCTCCTGCTTCATCTTCCTTACCAGGATGAAGCTGACGTTGTCGAGCAATTTCATCGACTGACCGAACATTAGTTGTTTCTTTAGCATTCGTCAAGTATAAATAATACTTCCCAGCTACTTTGATAATATAACCGTCTTTTTACCTGATTAACAATATCAGCTTCTTGCAACTGATAATTGGGATCACGCATAATCAATTCTTCACTAAGAATCGCATCAAATGGAACTTTCCCGTTATAGTAATGATAGTGATCACCGTGAGAAGTAACATAGCCCTCCGCTGTGATTTTAACGACAATCTGCTCTGCTGCAATACCTTCTTTGGCACTAACCTCGGGTCAGGTTTTTAAGTTTTTCAGCCTTTCTAGCTTTTGCTATTTTGTTTACTATTTGCTTTTTCTCTACATAAGCGACCTTATTTTTTTGATTCTGTCTGTTCTGATTGATGTTGCATAATAGCATATCCACATATTGTTAGGGTCGCTAAGGCTGCAACTGAACCAATGATATATTTCTTTTTTTCATTCTAAACCTCAATTTTTTTAATTCTTTAGCTAATATTTTTAAAGTTATCTTCCAAATTCTCCAGATAGGACTTATCATTTTTCAGGGTCGGCTTCCAAAGGATTTAATACCTTGAGATTAACCCCTGTCGCCTTCTTGAGGGTTTCAGCCAATTTAGAAGAAGCATTGCTTTCTACAAAAATGGTCTTTACTTGATAAGTCTTAATAAAATCTTGAATTTCAGTTAATTGTCTTGGACTGGGCTCTTGGTCAGGAGAAATACCAGAAATCCCAAGCTGCTTCAAACCAAAACGCTTGGCCAGATAAGAAAAAGCTGTATGTTGCGTAACAAAAGTCTTATTCTTAATTCCATTAAAAACTCCTTGATACTTCTTACTCAGTTCTTTAGCCTTTTCAGCAAATTTCGACGCATTTTTCTCATATTTTGTAGCATTTTTACTGTCTAACTTAGATAAGTGTCGAGCAATTAATTGTGCCTCTTCAGCTACCTTGTCAGGATCTAACCAAGTATGAGGATCATAAAGAGTCTTTTCATCAATTCCCCTTATCAGCAGAAACATCTTCTAGGCCAGCTACCCTTTTCTAACTGCATACCTTCACTAGCTTTCAACCACTTGAACCTTAGACTTTTCTAAGCTCGGGTCTAGACTACCCGCCCAAGATTCTAACGTTCTTGAGTGGTAAACAAAAAAATATCAGCGTCATAAATAGCTGCCACATCACTGGCAGATGGTCTCGAATTCATGAATCCCAGAACTTGATTGGATCATTCGGACATCATTCAAGTCACCCGAAACTTCCTTCACCATAGAATAGATAGGATAAAAAAACTTGTCACAATTTTTGAGCCCCTTATGACTCTGAGGTGGACTCGATTCCTTTTTGTGCAAGCTACAAGTGAGATCCCTACTATCACAAGAGCTATTAAACGAAGTATTCTTTTGATTTTCATAAAACTCCTTAACCAGTTCAATAATTAGTCAAATGAATAGCTATTTCTAAAAACACTAAAACATGTCTTAAAAATAGCTTTTTTCTTAACTGGTTTATTAACCAGTTAACATATTACGCTTTTTGGTCTATCCTGTCAAGTATTTTTCATAATTTTTAAAGATATTTGTCTTTTCTAAGAAACCTTATGATAACAAAAAGCCACCGATGGTGACTTTTGGGGAGATTATTATGAAAAAGATTAGGATACTATCAAATAAAAATTAGGAGTTTTTTATTTGATGGGTATAGTATAGAATAGGCATCTTAAACTATTCTTAAAGATTTTCTCTTTCTAAAGATTCTTTTATTTGATCCAAAAATGCTGTTTCTTCTTCTGTGAAATCATAATCTTCCAAGAGATCAGGCCGTCTTAGATAAGTCTTTTTCAGACTTTCATAGAGACGCCACTTGCGGATGTTTTTCATGATGGCCGCTCATGAGGACTTCCGGAACGACCATACCCCGATATTCATAGGGCCGAGTGTACTGAGGATACTCCAAGAGCCCAGACGAAAAACTGTCATCTGTATGACTGGCTTCCTTGCCGATAACCTCTGGAATCAGGCGAACAGTAGCATCAATCATGGTCATAGCTGCTAATTCTCCACCAGTAAGGACATAGTCCCCAAGTGAGATTTCATCTGTCACTAGCATCTTAATTCGCTCATCATAACCTTCGTAATGACCACAAATGAAGATGAGTTCCTCTTCCTTAGCCAGCTCCTCCGCATAGGTCTGGTCAAAAGTCCGACCAGCAGGATCTAGCAAAATCACACGCGGCTGCTTCTTTTCAATGGCATCATAGGCATCAAAAAAATAGGTTGAGCCCGAAGCAACATCCCTTGACCACCGCCATAAGGCTCATCGTCCACATGGCGAGACTTCTCTGCATTTTTCTCGGAAGTTATGATAATTGATTTCCAAGAGACCTTTTTCTCGTGCTTTTCCTACGATAGAGTGCTCCAAGGGCGCAAACATCTCCGGAAAAAGAGTCAAAATATCAATTTTCATCGTCCAATCCTTCCGGTATCTCTACGTCAACCCGACCTTGCTCAATGTCGATTCCCAGTACCACTGGCGGAATATATGGCAACAGCAAATCACGCTTTCCTTTACGTTTGACAACCCAGACATCATTGGCTCCTCGGTTGCAGAATTTCCTTAATCGTACCAAGAAGAACATCATTTTCATAAACTTCAAGTCCGATGATTTCATGGTAGTAAAATTCTCCATCTTCTAGATCTGACAAATCCTCTTCAGCCACTTTCAGGCTAAAATCACGAAATTTCTCAATATCATTGATATGGTACATGCCCTTAAACTTGATAATATCAAAGTTTTTTTGACCTTGCGATGACTGGCAATCTCCACATCCATGACAAACTGATCTTTCTTGTCAAACAGGGCTAATCTATTGCCTTTTTTTAAAACGCTCTTCTGCAAAATCGGTCACTGACAAAACTCGCATTTCTCCTTGTAGACCTTGGGTATTGACAATTTTTTTCCAACATTAAAATAATTCATCTCGACTCCAACATATTATACTCTGCCTAGTATTTTTATCATGATATAGGGGAATGTACAAGGGAGATAAAATGAGAATTCCCTTGCCTATATTTATTTGATTAAAGTTGCTACTTAACGTATAATTATACATATAGAGCTTTTAACACTATAAACACCTGAGTGTGTTTACGCAAAAACTAGAAAGAAGTTGGTGACGACTATGGGGAAAAAGTTAAGTAAACTCCTGCTCTCTACTGCTATTCTAGCCGCAACAGCCACCAGTCTGACTGCTTTGACACAGGTCAAAAAGGCCAAGCAATGGAAAAATGAAACGAGAGAAACGAGAAAAGTCTCAGCCCTTGATGAAAAAAATTGCTCAAATTGACAATCCAACCATCAAGGCTTTTCTAGAATACTATGCTAGTCAGAACATGACCTCCGCATCCTCTCTTCCAATGATAGACGATCTGAGAGCTGATACTCGCATCATCGTTATTGAGATAGACTATGCAGATACAAGCCTACCACCAGCCATTGGAACATCAGTCGATGGATCCGAAGGGCCTGTCGGTGGAACTGTTGATGCTGATGGCAATTACATTGAGTTTGATACTAGTGACCATAGCAAATCCGCAACCGTTCAGGAAATTCGAGATGCGGTCGCACAAACCTAGGGTGATAAATTCCTAAAACAATGCTTACTCATTGGCCGAGTTTCTATCTCGGTCATTTTCTATTCCTAAAAATGTATCATATTACTGTAAATCTTGTTTTTTTCCTAAAAATCTATGCTAAGGTAATGGAAAAATATAAGAAGGAGGGTCTGCTGAGATGAGGAGGGCATCTTATTTACAAGGTAAAAATACCCTAATAGTAAAACAAAGCAATCTTTTATTGATCCAAATCTCAATTGAGCTCCTGAGAACTTCCTTTTAATAATCGCTGAAACGTCTATGTTTGATTTCAAAGTCGAAATAATTCTCCTCCTGAAGTCGGTGGAAAAATGTCTCGGTAGGCTTCTTCGTCAAAAGAACCCCTCGATAAAGAATTTCAAAAACTAAGATCGTCATATTCTAGAAATGCATTCGACGAGCGGAAACCCTTGCTGTGATAGAAATCCCAGCGAGCTTGACGCTGTTCAATATTATCACACGGCTCATCTAAGCGCTCGATTTCTAAAATCATGGTTCGCTGATAGAAATTGACCAGCTTTTCGATGATTTCACCGCCATAGCCATGGCTGCGCAGGTGGGGCATAATCGCAAAGAAACTAACATAAAAGGCTTGCGCGTTGGAAATGGCAAAGGCAAAACCAACAAATTCCTTTTCATGATAAAAAGGCGAAAAATTAGCATCTTCCTGTTCCTCATATCGTAAAAATTCACTGAGCGGTATCCTTTCCTCTTCTGGAAAAGCTTCATTATTCAAGGCTTCTACCTTATCCAAATCTGGAAAATCTGCTGTAATGATCTGGCTGGTTAAGCTCATAAAATCACTCCTTTTCTTGTGGTAGTATAACAAATTTTTACAACTGAGTTTCAAAAAGAGCCCTGAAAGAGCTCCTATGTATCGATTTTTTTCTTCATATAATAGAAAGGTGCCGAATGCCTCAGTTAGAATCGGTTGGACTCCCAGCGAAGAGGACTTATTCTAGCTGCTACTTCACTATTTCACGTAAATTATCCAAATGCTGGTTATCAGTCACAGCCATAATGCTGACACCTTCTTGCCAAACAAAGTCTGGAGTAAATTGGCTTTCCAAAAGGCTGATGTTTTTCAGACGGTAGCCGATAATATTAAGATGATAAAGCCTGCGAGCATCTACTTCACGGACCGTTTTCCCGACCCAGCTAGCAGGCAGTTCAAACTCAGCCACCACTACATCATCATCCAGCTGGAAAACCTCAATCGAATGATTAAAGAGAATGGTCTTGGCCAATGAAATACCAGCCTCCACTTCAGGAAGAATAACCAGATCAGCTCCCCACCTTTTCCAACACCTGCTGAGTTACTTCATCCTTGACCTTAGCAATGACATTTTTACACCCAATGCTTTGCAGTGCATGACCGCTAGGACGCTGGATTCCAGACTTTCTCCCGTCGCTACGACGACCGTATCACACGCCCCAACGTCTGACGCCTCTAAAAGCTCCATATCAGTAATGTCCCCGATCACACCAACGGCAATAATGTCTTCATACTGATTGATTGTCTCTTCGTGATTATCAATCGCAATGATTTCTACATCTTGAGAAATCAAGGCCTCAATGATACTCTGTCCAAAAATCCCCAAGCCGAGGATTCCAACTGTTTGATTTGCCATTTCTTTTTCTCCTATCCAATCATAATGTCCGCCTTGCTGTAATGCAAGGTTGCAGCATTCTTCGGTTGATAATGGTTAAGACTGACCATAAGCGTCAGCGGCCCCACCCGTCCAATAAACATTAGCAACATAATCACAATCATACCAGCTGTATTGAGGCTGGTAGTGATATTTGCCGTGACACCAACTGTAGCCAATGCCGACACAGTCTCAAATATCAGGTAAATAAAGCGATGACTACTATCGGTCACTAGCCCCAGTGCTAAAAGTCCGAGCAGAAATGTCAGCTGAAAAATCACTGTCACACCAAAAGCCTTCTGCACTAGCTGAGGAGACAGCGTTCTCCGCCCCATATTGGTATGAGGCAAGCCCAGAATTTCCTTTCGGGCAAAAAGCAAAAAGAACTAAGAAGGTCGTAATTTTCAGACCGCCCGCTGTACCACCCGGAGCCCCTCCTAGAAACATCTGAAGCAGATAGATAAACAGTGTTACCGGACGAGCAGCCGTATAATCTATGGAAGCAAACCCAGCTGTCCTCATACTGACTGTCTGGAAAAAGCTAACCAGTAGCTTATCGCCAAAGGAAAGATTGCCAATCGTTCCAGGATTATTGTACTCCGTCCAGAGACTCGTGACCGTCCCAAAAACGAGGAGACCAGCAGTCAGCAGCAAGACTACCTTAGTATGAAAGTGCAGCCCCTTCTGTTTTCCTCCCAATTTAGTCGCCAAGTCAAACCAGACCATAAAGCCCAGTCCTCCAGTAATGATGAGGAGAGCCAAGGTGATATTGACCAAAAACATCTGTCTGCAAGCCTAGTAGGCTATCATTACTAAAATTATCAAAGCCCGCATTACAAAATGCAGAAACAGCTAAAAAGATAGAATTAAAAATCCCTTTTCTCAGACCAAACTTGGGAATGAAGCGAATCATGAGAAGGAGCGCACCCAGTCCTTCGATAGCAAAAGTCGTGATAAAAATCGAACGGACAAATTGACCTAAGGTACGATTGTGACCATAACTAAAACTATCCCGCAGAATGCGGCGATCCTTGAGACTGAGCTTTTTCCGACTTTCCATGGTGAAAAAACCGATAAAGGTCAGGATTCCCAAACCACCAATCTGAATCAGTAACATACAAAGGAGTTGCCCCCAGACATTGTATGTATCCACGACCGATCGAGTAAAAAGCCCTGTCACACAGACCATCGAGACAACAGTAAAAAGATGATCCAGATAGCCTGCTTGGGAACTAGCCGTCTGCACCCAAGGCAGACTGAGTAGCAAGGAGTTACAGAATATCACCAGAAGAAAAGACAAGATAATCTTTTGCGCTGGTGACAAGCGTGAAAATAAATGCTTCATAAAGTTTCCTTTCTTGATCTAGTAAAAACAGAGGCTAGCTCTATCTGCCCTTTTCTTTCCTTGACAGCCAGCTGCAAATCATCCGGACTCTGCAAAGTTTCTGACTTTGATAGCATAATCCGCTGCGACAATAGCATGGCCCCGCATGTGGCCTGTTGCGACTGCTTGGGCAAAGACACGCGCAGCATATTTACCGATTTGTGATTGGGCTTGCTGCGACAGTTTGTTAGCCAAGAAACCAGCCGTCCTTAGTTCATAGGCAGATGCCCTCCCATCAAGTCGAGCTTTAAAACCTCACTTACCTGAGTCAAAATCTTCTGCTTTTTCAGACTCATCTTCCGCATCAATCAGAGGTATAAAGCTTGACGCCATTTTCATAGCCCATCGAGCCAGTTGCCCCTGAGGAAGCTGTTCCAAGACAAGCTCCAATTCCAATCTCTTCTCACCATCATCTAGGATTTTTCAGCTTGTAAGGACTCGGTAAAATCACTTGGCTATTCTCATAACACGTACGCTCATGAGCGTTCCAAGCATAATCTTCTGGCTTTCATATGTCCTCCAGTTTCGAATTTTTCTAAACTCGCCCCTGCATTTCGTTCTTCTCTTAAATGGAGTACCCAGTTCTCGGAGAGCTCGAACTGTATCAATGGTCCTAAACTCAACTGCGCCTAATAACTTGTTTCGGCAAGAAAATTAAGGAACGTAGTACTCGCGAAGCTCAAACTGCATCAATGGCCCTAAATTCAACTACGCCCTAACAGCTTGGTTCATTAATGATAATATGAGCGTAGTTCTCGCGGAGCTCGAACTGCATCTATTTCTCTAACCTCACTTGCGTGCTAGGCACTCAGTTCGCTAAGAGAAATAGAAAAAACGGGACACATGGTCCCGCTACTTCTTATTTCTCATCAATGACGATGCGAACTTTTTTATCTTCGGTTGGGACAGAGTAGACAATCGTTCTTATGGCAGAGATAGTACGACCTTTACGACCGATAACACGTCCAACGTCAGTTTGATCAAGATCGAGATGATATTCCATAAACTCTGGAGTATCTTCGATTCGGATAGTTAAGGCATCTGGTTGTGAAATCAAAGGTTTCACTATTGCAATAATTAGATTTTTCAATCGTGTCCATAGTCAACCCTACAATTCTATTATTTAGAGTATTTTGAATCGTGGAATTTCTTCAATACGCCTTCTTTTGAAAGGATGTTGCGAACTGTATCAGATGGTTGCGCACCATTTTCCAACCATGCAAGTACACGGTCTTCTTTTCAAAGTCACTTGGTTTTCAGCAACAAGTGGGTTGTAAGTACCAACTGTTTTCGATGAAACGACCATCACGTGGTGAACGTGAGTCTGCTACGTTGATACGGTAGTAAGGTTTCTTTTTAGAACCCATACGAGTCAAAACGGATTTTTAACTGCCATTTTTAAATTTCTCTTTCTGTTTTATATTTTTAGTAAATAACAAAGCTTATTTACTGACAGAAATTATCTTACCATAGTTTTTATGAAGGTGTCAAGAAAAACTTGACAGGATTTATACCGAGAAATTTCGCCATTCTTTTCGGATGTTTGAATTAATAAGCCTGCTTGATCCATTTCACGAATCAATTGTTTCATTTGAGATTCTTTTACCGTGTTTTTACAGTGATCGTATCGATGTGCCTTATGGCTGAATTATCCTGAATATCAACCAAGGTCAAAGCCTTCTCATAATATTTAATCCCTTTTTTTAGTCTTTCCTGATTGTTCCATTGTAGAATTGAGTAATTTACAGACTGATCTTTCCCAATTTCTATAGTAATCCCAACTTTTTTTCTTCTAAAAACTGATATAAACCAGTATTTAATAAATTTTTCCCTCGACCTCAGCATAAGAAATATCCTCTAGCTGTACAACATATACCTCAATTCGGTTGTTTGTCCGTTTGGGACTTTCTTTTAGAACAGGGTGACTCTGAATCATTTCTTCTGAAAAATGAACAGTAAATGTAAGTCCTCCACCTTCATAATGATAGCTTCCATCAGATTCAACTTTTTCCGGCTTCAAATCTAGAGAAGTGAAAAATTTTTTTCGATTTTTGTATTACCTTCCCTTATATCGCTAGGGGATGCCTTAAAAAGATTAAAAGTTAAGGGATTAAAAGTTGAAAAAAGTATCAAAAGTGAAATAGTTAGAAAAGCCGCAAAAGCAATCAAAATTGCTTTTAGGAGTACAGTTACTCTATCATTCATTTTTAACTCCTTTGAATCTACGATGAATCTCCAACTCGCTCCTATGCAAGAACTCAGACCATAAAATTGTCAGGACTTGGATTTTCCAGAAGGTCTTCTCAGACTATTAAAAGAAATAGCATATATATCGCATTTCCAATCATGAAAATCGTAAAGAGCCAAAAACCAGACAGCCATAAAAGCTGAACGAAAGCTTCCTCTCTCAGGTTTATTTGTCTTGATATAGACAGAAATCTCTTTGCGAAGACTGTATAGAAAATAAAGGGCTAGACCGCTCCCACCATAGAGTAAGATAACATGCACAAGTCCAACTAAAACTCCCGGTAAGTAGCTATAAAGCAATGCTAAGCCATCCCCAAGAACAAGATTGTTGAAAAATGTGAAGTCCAATTGCCCAAAATACTGAGTATTCCAGAGTGATGTAAGAGAAAAATGAAAACCAACAAAGGTAGCGAAAATGATCTGAGGCAAATTCCCATGAAAAATTCCAAATAAAAGGGAAGAGAAACTGATAGCAAATACTTTCCCGTATTTTTTTCAAATGTCCTTAGTCCTGCAACTCGGAAAAATCAGCTCTTCCGATATAGGACCGACAATAGCACTGTATAAAAACATCGTCCAGGTTGTCGAATCTGCGGAAGCAGCCTCAACTGAAGACATTATTGAGAGACCAAAAATATTCAAAAAGGATTCAAAGAACTGACTAAACAAGTTAAAAAAAGTCTGGGCTAGTAAAAAGCAAGCTAGTCAGAATAAGAAAAGCTTTTTGGTGTTATTGCTCTTTTTTTATGTCTAAGATCAGTGCTAAAAAGTTGCTTCTTACGATATAACCAGAAAATCAAGAGGCCAACAGGTACAGCAAAAAGATACATACCCCATCATTTGCTAGAAATTGTGATGCAGCTTCCTTTGCAGCTTGCAAATCGCCCCCCACCATGCTGGTAAATAAAAATTAGCAGGGTCACAATCGAATAAATAGTTACTACTGCAGACATGGCTAAAGTATACAAGAGACACAATCCTGAAAATCGAGAAACATCCTTGCGGATTTCTTGATTCGTTTTTACTTGTCATAAATATTTCCTTAATTAAGTTAGTCATTTAATCTTTTCTGCTCAGGAAAATACAAGGTTGAAAAATTCCCTCATAAAAGCAAAAGCAAAAAGAATAAAAAGCGTGCATGAAAAATTCTTCAGGTAGAATCCAAATGACTGATCCTTGGCAGGATCAAACAACCGTGTGCTATCACCAACAAAAAGAACTTGATGAAAGAGCGTAAAAAAATTGTTAAAACCAATCATGAAGATCAGTCCTGTTAGAACAAGTGGCAAAAGACTAATCATTAGAAAAAGCCCGTCTGTAGAGACCTAAAAATCCCTTTTTGACTACTTTTTTGATAAAGAAAAACAAAGCAGGCAGAGTTATTAGAAAAATAGCTTGCGCCAAGTGAAAAAGATATTTGACTGCCTGAAAAATGATACAGACCAGCTGCCGACGAACGGAAATCCGGCATCGCCAATTTTTTTGACTAAAAAGGATTGGTCAGGTAATTCATCAAAATATTAAAATTATACTGAATGGTCTCTGATTTTAAATATACTTTATCTGGCAGGTTGAAATAAGAAATCTCTATTGGGTATAAGAGCCAAGCCAGATAAATGGTTAACATGATAGCTGTTGCCATCAAGCACAAGACGCTGGCTGAAAAATCTTACCTTATCACGCATCGAAGTCCCACTCCGCTAGGCTAGACAAGACATGTGTCGGTTGGATCGGCAGATTTGGTACCTCTTCAGGCAGGGTAAAATCCTGTTGTAACTAAGAGGGTCGGAATGCCGTTATCGATTCCCGCTCGAATATCTGTCAGATAGTTATCACCCACCATGACCACTTCTTCACGCGCCAGTCCCAGATGCTCTATGGCTTTTTCCATAATGATAGCATTAGGCTTGCCGATAAAGGTTGGCTCAACCCGAGTGGCAGCTTCCAAGAGAGCATTGATAGCACCCGCTCCCGGCTGCAGACCTCGTTCAGTCGGAATATTGAGATCTGGATTGGTCCCGATAAAGTGAGCACCCTTTTGAATGGCTAAAGTTGCTATTGTTAGCTTCTCATAGTCCACTTCCCAATCCAACCCCACTACTACATAGTCAGGATTTTCTGTATCTTCTATATAGCCAGCTTCTTCAATGGCATGTTTAAGCCCGACATCTCCGATAACATAGACTTTCTTGCCCAGATTTTTCTCCTGCATGTAATCAATAGTAGCTAAAGTTGCTGTGTAAATGGTATCAAGTGGCGTCTCAATGTTAAAATTCTCAGCTAACATGGTTTGAACCATTTCTGGCGTGCGTGTAGTATTATTGGTCACAAAAGATAGGGAATACCGCGTTTCTGCAACTCATGCACAAAAAGCTTCGCCAGCCGGAATTCTGCTCTTGCCCTTATAAATCGTCCCGTCTAAATCAATCAAATATCCTTTATAAGTCATTTCTACTCTTCCTCATTCTCTTGTTTAAACTCCCTGCCATGTCACCAAAGCCTGGGCATTGACCTCGCCGTCACTGGAAATCTGGTGATTACTTTGTAGACCCTCTAGGTCATAGCTAGAAGCAATCATACCACCCGGTCGAACTTCCTTGACATACTTGAGATTGATTTTCTTAGGAATATACTTCATAAGGAAGTCCGCTCCCATAACCTCAAAGATCCAGTCCAGATACTTGCTATTATTGACATGCCCATTCATATCCAAGTCGTAAAAGCGCACATGGTAGTCCTTGCTGACAGGATTCTCCAAAGCTGGATACTTGGGACCGCGCAGTAATTTCTTGGAAAAAAATCAGACTGATAAGGAGCAACAATCTCTGGCTCAACTGCGTGAACCTTGCGGCTATCTCGATCCATAAGGACAAAGGTCGCCATCATCTGGATAATGGCCTCACCCTGCTTCACCAAAAAAATCGTAAAGCGACGGTAGCAAAAGAGCCGGTTGTAGCTCAGGGCTTCAGTCTCGATGGTAATTTCCTCTGCAAATCGTGGCAGACGTGTTACATCGATATCGTAATCCGTGATAATCCAAAACTAGGTTATACTGATCCAGCATATCCTTGTCACTGACGCCAAGCTTGATTGACTGCATCCCCGATACCTGCAAGGACAGCAGGATGACATCTGGAAGCTTGATATGGCCATTCATATCTGCCATATCAAAAGGAATTTTCATTTTCATTTGATAAGTTAAGCCCATGATTTACTCCAATATAAATTTCTCAGCAACCGTATCTCCCAAAAAGAGACCTTTCTTGGTCATACGAACGATGTCTCTGTCAGGCACTAGCAAGCCCTGCTCAGTCAGTTCAGCCACAACAGCTCCGTACTGATCTTCAAAGGAGAGACCGAATTTTTCCTCAAAGCGCTTTTTAGATACCCCCGACTTCTTACGCAGTCCGAGAAACATCTCTTCTTCCATCTTTTCATTCAGTGTCAGCACTTCTTCCTGCACACGGGGATTGCCCGCTTCAACCGCCTGCAGATAATGACGAATTGGGCCCGTGGTTTTTATAGCGAACACCATCGACATAGCCAGACGCTCCCTGCTCCAATACCATAATATTCCGCATTGTCCCAGTACATGAGGTTGTGGCGGCTCTCAAAGCCTGGTTTGGAAAAATTAGAAATCTCATAATGATCAAAAACCAGCCTTTTTCCAGCTCAGATATAATGTAGTCAAACATCTCCGCTTCCAAGTCTTCCTTGGGCAGAGGCAACTTCCCACGCCGCATCCGATTCATAAAAACCGTATGATTTTCCAGAATCAAGCTGTACAAACTCATGTGGGGAATGTCCAAGGCAATAGCCTTGGCAACATTGATTTTCACATCTTCCATAGTCTGCTTGGGCAGGGCATAAATCAAATCGATCGAGATATTGTCAAAACCAGCTTTTTTTGAGATTGACAATATTCTCATAGATGTCCCTTTTCCGAGTGACTGCGGCCAATCTGCTTGAGCATGCGGTCATTGAAGGTCTGTACGCCCAACGAAACCCGATTGACAGGCGAGTCTTTAAGTACAGCAATCTTCTCCTGATCCAAGTCCCCAGGATTGGCTTCAATAGTCAGCTCTTCTAGATAAGACAAGTCAAGCTTATCCGTCAGCCTTTTCCAGTAAAAAGCCAATTGAGGAGCAGATAGAGCGGTCGGAGTTCCGCCACCGATATAGAGGGTACGGAGCTTTTTGATGTCGTAAGAATCATACTCCTCAATCAAATGCTCCAGATAACTATCTACTGGCTGATTTTTGATAAAAACCTTGGAAAAATCGCAGTAATAACAAATCTGAGTACAAAAAGGAATGTGTACATAAGCAGAGGTTGGTTTGGTTTGCATAGTACTTATTATACCATATATTATAGACAGTCAAGTGAGAAAGTTATCTTATATTTGGTATTAGAAAAGTAGCAAACAAATAGCTTGCTACTTTTCTTATTACGATGTGAATTTCTTGTTAGCTAAGATATTTCTTTAACTTTACGTATTTATCCGCCAGCTGGCGGCTGTTTTTCTTTCTTGGATAAATTTGCTGTAGATACCTTTGTTTGGCCAGTAAGTCTTGGTGTTTGCCTTGCTCGACAATACGGCCTTGATCCAGCACCAAAATCTGATCTGCATGCTCAACCGTCTTGAGTCGGTGGGCAATCATGATAATGGTCTTATCACGAGTCAGAGCCTGAATAGCCTGCATGAGGGCTTCTTCGTTTTCTGGGTCAACATTGGCTGTTGCTTCATCCAGAATGATAATAGGTGCATCCTTGATAATAGCCCGAGCGATGGAAATGCGCTGGCGCTCACCTCCAGAAAGACTAGCACCTCCTTCACCTATCTTGGTATCATAGCCATCAGGCAGTGAGAGGATAAAGTCATGACAGGCCGCTTTCTTGGCAGCCTCTATCACTTCTTCCTGACTGGCCTCCGGCTTGCCAAAACGAATGTTATTGGCAATGGTATCCTCAAAGAGATAGACACTTTGGAAGACAAAGCTGAAATTACGAATCAGGCTGTCATAGCTGTAATCCCTGACATCATGCCCGTCCAGACTGATACTTCCCTGATCCACATCCCAGAAGCGGGCGATGAGGTTGCAGAGCGTTGTTTTGCCTGATCCAGATGGTCCGACCAGAGCAGTTGTTGTTTTTTCAGGAATGGTGAGGGAAACCCTGGTCAATGATTTTTCTTATTCCCATAAGAGAAGCTAACGTCTCTCAGCTCAATCCGACTGCTCTTAGGCTCAATATCCTGACCACTAATGTCCATCGGCTGGATAGCCAAGACTTGATTGACCATATCAACCGACAAATCAACAATACGCAGGAGAGAAGAGAAAGACCCAACGCCGTCTAGATTTTTCATAAATCATAAAAACCACTGACAATCATCATAATGGTTACCAGCAGCTCCATACTGCCATTGAGATAAAAAGTAGATCGAGAAAAGCCCCATAAAGAGACCGGTCAGCTTGATCACCATGCCCTGGAGGGCAATGTAAGGTGAGGTCACGAGTGTCATTTTGGTATCTAGCTGACTTTTGCCTTCAATAGCCTTGGACAGCTTCTTGGCAGAACGGTTGACCAGATTGTAGTTCTTAACCTCAGCAATCCCCTTGGCTGTACTCCAAAAACAACAGCTACCGTGTCCATATCCGCCTGATACTTGTCATCAGAAACCTTGCCAACTTGCCAACGCATGAGAGTATTTGGTAGGAGAAAGAGGACGAGACCCACCAAGAGAATCAGTCCAACCCGCCAGTCATAGAGAAAGACCAAAATAGTGATGAGGCCAGTCGTCAGAAATCCCTGCACAGTCATCATAACCACTCGCGTAGCTACATCAGACAACCCTTCCAGCGTATTAGTCGTAACACTGGTAATCTTGCCCAAGCTATTTTTGATTAAAGTAACCCATGGGCAGATAGCGCATGTGCTCGGCAATTTCAATCCGCTTCTGAGCACAGGTATGATAGCCCGCTTCCGTCTGCAGCATGGTGATTTTCAGTGTAATCCAGACGTTTAGCACAGTGGATACCAACATGATACCCAGAGCCAGCCAGAAGGTCTGCATAGAGAGATTCTTCTCAATCAGTCCCATAACAACTAGGCCGATTGCTGGAATACGTAGAGCGATAATAAAGGACTTGATGATACCCAGATAAATAGATTGATAAAAATTTCTTACGATCTTCTGCCGTACAGAAATCAAAGAATTTCTTCAGTATATTAAGCATGAGTCAGCCCTCCTTCCATCTCATCACTATCCCTAGTAGCTATATGGGCCTGCCACATGGAAGCATAAAGCGGACTTGCTGTCAGCAATTCTTCATGCCGACCTCTAGCTTCAATCCGACCATCATTGACCAGGACTATCTGGTCTGCACTCATAATCGTAGACAGCCTGTGGGCAATGACAATCAAGGTCCGTCCCTCAATCAAACGAGCTAGACTGGACTGAATCCGTGCTTCATTTTCCGGATCTGTATAAGCAGTCGCTTCATCCAAGATAAGAATCGGCGCATCCTTAAGCATGGCACGGGCGATGGCAATCCGCTGACGCTCCCCGCCAGATAGATGACCGCCGCCAGAGCCTACTTGAGTTTCAAAGCCGTTTTTCTAAGTTCATGATAAAGTCATAACAGCCGCAGCGACGGGCAATTTCGATGACCTCTTCGTCAGATGCTGCTGGATTTCCCATTCGGATATTTTCCATAATAGTCTCATCAAAGAGATAGTTATCCCGGGTCACGTAAGCAATCTGCCGACTGTAATAGTCTAGCGGAAGCTGGCGAATATCCAAGCCACCATAGGTAATCTGACCAGAACTGACATCCCAGAAAGAAGCCAGAAGCTTAGCAATTGTAGACTTACCTGAGCCTGATGGCCCAACTAAAGCATTGATGCTGCCAGCCTTAATATCTAGCGAAATGTCGTGCAGTACTTCCTCTTCATCTGTATAGCCAAAGCTGACATCCGTCATGACCAGATCCCTTCCTTTTGGAAGTTCTCGCAGCTCCTGAGGCCTTTTCAAATCAGGCTTTTCCAAAATATCAATGACTTGGCCAAAAATAGTCCCGATTTTCCGTAAATCGTCCATGTAACTAGCCACTAAAATCAGTGGAGTCAGAAGACTGAGCGAAAGAATAATCATTAGAATGAAATTGCCGGCACTCAAACTGCCTTGCAGATAGAAATAACAGCCAGCCGGCAGTAGAAAAGAGCAAGCCTGATGGCAGAAAAGCAGTCACAATGCCCATCTCCAGATTGAACTTGCGCATCCACTCAATAAAGCAGTCTGCTCCTTCTCTAGCAGCCGTCACAAACTTATCGTAAGAAAATTTTTCCTTGCCAAAAACCTTGATGACCTCAATCCCATTGATGTATTCCACCGCTGTATCATTGAGCTTTTTGGTCTTGACCAGAGTATTTTGATAGTCCGCTTCGCTATTGGCAGCCATCCGAACATAGGCCAGCGCCACAATGGGAATAGTTAGGAGGGACAGTAAGGTCAGCCGCCAATCGATAACCAGCATGGCAATAAGGACAATAATCGGACCAAAAATCCCAGCAGTAAACTCTGGAATCAGGTGAGCTAAGGTCGTTTCGGTCGCATCCACCCGCTCAACGATAATGTTTTTATAACTGCCTGATGACTGACTAAGCACTGTACCTAAAGGTAGCCCAGCCAGCTTGTCTGTCAGGCGGTGCCGCATTTCCGCTAAAATCTTAAAAAGTAGCCGTATGCGACAGCATGGTGGAGATACCGTGAAATCCCCAGTAGCCAATCCAGGCCATACCTGCCCAAGCCGACTGCTGCAGGTAAAAATCCCAGTTTTTATTGCCAGCCAAGAGCTGATTAATCATTCCACCAATAAAGAAATAAGGCAGAAATCCTGAAAGCACAGAGGCAAAAGGCAAAGATCAGACTGAGTACAAAAATATATCTTATGAAGGGAAACAAAGTCCCAGATCCAAGTAAGGACAGATTTTTTTCTTCATAGAATTTCCTTCTTTCTATCAAAAACCCTAGCAAACCTCCCCAGTCAAACAAGTCCATGATGGAATGGCAAAATTCCAGCGCCTGCTCTTGGGGCCAGTCTTGAGCCAAAGGCTCAAATACAGCTGTGTAATAAGCTGTCATGCACGATCGCAGAAACTCGTGTTTGACCAAATGGCTGATCTTTCCCTCTTTGTAAGCCAGCTCCAAATAGCGATAAGTCTCGTCTGCAGCCAAATGAGGCAGACGCTTCCTGAAAGTCCGCTTGCGAAGATCCCTGAGATTTTAAAGAGCAAGAGCTGCATAATATCCTTATGCTCATAGAGAATCCGCATCAGGGACTGGAGATCCTCTAAAGCGATGTACCCACATGTCAGATAGGTGTCCCTCTTCTAGGAAAGCATAGTCACGTCGCTTCTGCTCTTGCCCATACTGATCTAAGGCTATCAGAGTAGGCTCAAGCAGGGAAGTAAAGAGACTGTCCTTACCCTCATAGCGCTTATAAAGAGCACCAGTCGTCAAGCCAGCAGCGCGACAAATTCTCCGAAGTGAAGCATCCTGATAGCCATAAGTCAAGAACTCACTCCTTGCGCTTTCCAAGATTTTTTCGTTTAACTCATCTGTTTCTTTTTTCATGATTTTAATTCGATAACACCGTTATCACCTTTCTTCTTTTATTATAAATTCTGACAATTTAACTGTCAAGGAAAAACAAAAGAGACCGAGAAATATTTTTTTGTCGGTCCAGTACTATTCCTTTTCCTCTTGTAAACATGACAAAAGAGGCTGAGACAAAAGTCCCTAGCCTCTAAATTGTCTTTGGATTGTCGAGCAAGACGCAGTGGTTGAGTGGGCTCTACTACGCCGATTTCATCAGCTTTTTACAGCCCCTACTCAACTCAGTGTGGAGTGGGACGACGAAATCGAATTCTAACGAATTACCGATTTCTGTCCCACTCTCTCTAGAATTTCATTTTTATTAGGTGCATAAATCATGCCAGTACAGTCGAAATCTTCCTGTCGGCGAAAGCCGAGCTCTCTATAAAAAGCTAGATTTTTGTCTGACTGCTCCGTTGCCAGCTGGATTTGGTAAACATCCTTAAATCGTACCAGCGTCTGCTCAAGAAGACTCCGGCCAATCCCTCTGACGCTGATAGTGTGGACACACCAGCAAATCCTGAATAAAAGACAATGGTTAGTCCATCCCCAACCGCTCGGATCAAACCAACCAACTCTTCATCGTCATCATAGGCTGCCATTACAAACAAGGACTGATGGAAGGCTTGCTCTAACCGCCGAGGATGATTGGTGTAATTGCTCCAACTAACCGAAGCATAGAGATCTAGCACTGCTGCAAAATCTAGCTGTGGATTGCAAACATAACGGATCACACCAAACACCTCCTTCAAACTATAATTTCTCTAATCTTATAATTGTTCCAAGGCTAGCTTGAGATCTTCAATCAAGTCATCCACATTTTCCAAGCCGATAGAGAGACGGATTTGATTTGGTGTAATGCCTGCTGCCAGCTGAGCATCTGGCGACATCTGACCGTGAGTTGTCGTAGCTGGATGGACAACCAAGGACTTAGCATCTGCTACATTGGCCAAGTCAGAGAAAATCTCCAGGCTGTCAATAACCTTACGAGCTTCTTTCTCTCCGCCATTGACATTAAAGGTGAAGATAGAGCCCACGCCTTTAGGGAAATATTTTTCTGCCAAAGCATGATAAGGACTGTCAGCAAGCTTGGGATAATTGACCTGCTCGACCTTAGGATGCCCTGCTAAGAATTCCACAATCTTCTCGGCATTGGACACATGGCGCTCTACACGCAAAGAGAGAGTTTCCAACCCCTGCAAGAAGAGAAAGGAATTGAAGGGGGACATGGCAGCGCCTGTATCGCGCAAGAGCTGGGTCCGAACAGCAGTAACAAAGGCTGCTGCTCCGACATCGCGCGTATAACTGATATCATGATAGCTCGGGTCCGGGTCAACAAACTGTGGAAACTTGCCAGAAGCTTCCCAGTCGAAACGACCGCTGTCCACAATCACACCACCGATACTAGTTCCGTGACCACCGATAAACTTAGTCGCAGAATGCACCGCAATGTCCACTCCATGAGAAAAAAACATTGATCAGATAAGGTGTTGCAAAGGTATTGTCGGAAATCAGCGGAATTTTATGAGCATGGACCAACTCTGCCAAAGCATCAAAATCCGGGATATTAATCAGCGGATTGCCCAAGCTTTCAATCAGAACCAACTTGGTATTGTCCTGAATAGCTGCTTCTACTTCAGCTAGATTTTCAATATCGACAAAAGTCGTGGTAATGCCATAGCGAGGCAGGGTTTCCTTGAGCAGATTAAAGGTGCCACCGTAGATGGTGGAGGCTGCCACTACATGGTCGCCAGCATGGGCCAAAGCTAGAATGGTGTAGGTAACAGCCGCCATACCAGAAGCTGTTGCTAGAGCTCCGACTCCACCCTCCAAAGCCGCAATCCGCTCCTCAAAAGCAGACAATGTCGGATTGGTAATCCGAGTGTAGATATTGCCAGGCTTGCGTAGGGCAAAAAGATCTTCACCCTCCTGAGTATCGTCAAACACATAGGAAGTTGTCTGGTAAATAGGCAGAGCGCGCGACTTAGTTGTCGGGTCCACTGTCTGTCCGGCATGAAGCTGCAGGGTTTCAAATTTAAATTCACGTGTCATAAGGTCACCTCACTATAGTTATGTGATAAGTCTACCACTAAACGCCCCGCTTGACTAATAGAATTTCCTTATCAAAAGAAATAAAGAGAAGCTATATCTTATAGCTTCTCGATTATAATATCAAAAAGTCGCCTGATTGCTGGGCCAGTACAACTGCGACGAAACTTTTTCTAAAAGCTATCCACTGAGCTCCCACATGCTCATCAGAAATCTGGATGTCCTTCTGTTCAGTCAGAACTAGAAAGAGATTTTTTTATGGATGGACAGATTTTTCATCAATCTTTACCGTAAAATCTCCAAGACCCGTCAGGTTTGAACAAGCTAAGAGCAAGCCGATCTCCTCTTTTATTTCCCGAAGGCAGGCTTCTTCTGTACTCTCACCGCTCTCAATCCCACCAGTAATGGGCTGCCAAAAGGAAACTGGCTCATCCTCCACTTTCAAGAGCAAGATTTCCCTATCCTCTGGATGATAGATCCAGGCTTCAATCGACTGTCTCATCATGATTTTTTCTCAATCGGTGCTATGCTGGCCAGCACTTTCTTCAGACCGACTTCTGGGAAATTAATCTTAAGCTCTTGACTGTTGCCGCTGCCAGAGACTGCCAGAACTGTCCCATCGCCCCATTTCTTATGATGGGCAATATCTCCGATAGCCCAAGTAACGCCTGGCTTAGATGGCTGGTTCTGACTGCTCTTTCCAAAAGGCAGACTGCCTGTAGAAATGGAACTTGGTGCCGCTTGACGCTTCCGCTCTTGCAGGGCCTGTGCCAGACTCATGCCCTGACCGAATTTGCTAGTATCGCTATTGGTATAACTGACCTTAAAGGAGCTGTTTGCTGGCCTAGCTAGTCCCTGATAGTCTAGCAGGTCTGAGCTGATTTCTCTCAAGAAGCGACTAGGTTGATTATAGTTGGTTTTACCATAAAGCATACGGGAATTGGCATTGGTCAGATAGAGAATCTTCTCTGCTCGGGTGATGCCAACGTAAGCTAGGCGCCGTTCCTCTTCCAACTCATCCTCATCTTCAGAAGCCCGACTTAGAGGGAAGACATTTTTCCTCCATACCAATCAGAAAGACGACTGGAAATTCCAATCCCTTGGCTGCGTGGAAGGTCATCAGAGTCACTTCGGAACTCACCGTATCTCCGTCATCTGTATCTGCAATCAAGGCTAAGTCATTGAGAAAACGGCTAAGCTTTATCAAGGCCAGACTCATCACTAGAATTATCTGGACTTTCATCAAAGTTCTTAGTTACAGACAGGAATTCTTCGATATTTTTCAATCCGAGCTTGGCTCTCCAAGGTCGCTTGGGCTACCAAGGCTGCTGCATAACCTGTCTTTTCCAATACAGCCTCTACCAGCTCCGTCACTGTATAATCATCCAAGTGCTCCCGTAAATCCAGAAGCATATTGGCAAAATTATAGACCGCCTGAGCAGCCTTACCCTTGACTGGCGACAGCAGGATATTGGCCGATGCATCCAGTAAAGAGATTTCCTGACTGGACGCAAAATCTCGAATTTTCTCCACCGTTCCCCGGTCCAACACCACGCTTAGGCTCATTGACCACGCGCTCATAGCTGATATTATCGCTAGGATTTGCGATGAGATTGAGATAAGAAATAACATCGCGGATTTCCTTACGGCTGTAGAACTTGGTTCCACCGACCATGGTATAGGGAATATTGGACTTGAGCAGGGCTTCTTCCACCGTCCGTGACTGGGCATTGGTCCGGTAAAGAACTGCAAAATCCTTATGACTGTAACCTTCTCGGCTCAGCTGATCAATAGTCCGAGCGACAAAGAGAGCTTCGTCCTGCTCGTCATTAGCCCGATAGTAGACAATTTCCTCACCGTCTTCATTTTGAGTCCAGAGATTTTTAGGACGACGGTTGCGGTTGTTTCGGATGACTTCATTAGCCGCCTGAAGAATGGTCTTAGTCGAGCGATAGTTTTCCTCAAGCAGGACTACCTTAGCTTCTGGATAATCCTTTTCAAAGTCCAGGATATTCTGCATATCGGCTCCCCGCCAGCCGTAGATAGACTGGTCAGCGTCTCCGACCACACAGATATTCTTAAAAGCGGGAAGCCAAGAGCTTGACCAGCTGGTACTGGGCATGGTTGGTATCCTGATATTCATCCACATGAATGTACTGGTAACGTTGCTGATAGTAGGTCAGGACGTCAGGATTTTGATCAAAAAGCCGCAAGGTCAGCATGATTAAGTCGTCAAAGTCCATGGCCTCAGACTGGCGTAATTCCTTTTGATAGATCGTGTAACACTTAGCCACAATCTCTGTATACATATCACCAGCTAGATTCGCATAGGCTACCTCATCAATCAGGTCATTTTTAGCATTGAAATAGTCCCCAGAATGGCACGCTCATTCCACTTTTTGGGATCTAGATTGAGATTTTTGAGAATCCGCTTCATCAGAGTCCGCTGTTCGCCCGGATCAACGATGGTGAAGTTGCGGTTGTAGCCAATATGGTCTGCTTCTCGCCGTAGGATGCGTACACACATGGAGTGGAAGGTAGCGATTAAGCAATCTTGGGCCTCCATTTTAAGTTTTTCAGCCCTTTCTCTCATCTCCCGCGCCGCCTTATTGGTAAAGGTAATGGCGAGGATATTCCAAGGATTGACCATCTTTTCATCAATCAAATAGGCGATGCGGTGGGTCAGGACACGGGTCTTACCAGAACCAGCTCCCGCCATTATCAGTAAAGGCCCTTCTGTTGTTTGAACCGCCTCAGCCTGACGGTCATTCATACCGTTTAATAAAGGATGCATTTTTCTTCCTCTTTCAAAGTCAATGTTATTATTATACCAAAAAAATACCTTCAAAGGGTGTACTGAGTCAACAGAATCAAAAGATAAAAAAAGCAAGAAATTTACAACAATCTCCTAGCTCTTTATATACCAATGATTATTTGAAAAAAAGTCAAAAAAACGCTATAATGTACTATCTGAAAGGAGTAAGCATGAACAATCCCTCAAAAAATCTCAAACTGGCAGAGCAGGGTGCCTTGCTAGCTATTGTGACCTATATCCTTCTTTCTACTACCAAGTTGATTGCAGGCTCTATGCTACACTCTTCTAGTTTGACTGCTGATGGTTTCAATAACATTTCCGACATCGTCGCTAATATTGCAGTTCTTATTGGTCTGCGAATGGCTCGAAAACCAGCTGATATGGACCATAAGTTTGGTCACTGGAAGATTGAAGACCTGGCTAGTTTAATCACTTCCCTCATCATGTTTTTTTGTTGGACTGGACGTCTTATTCGAAACCGTTCAAAAAGATTATTTCCAAAACAAGTCACAGCCATCGATCCTCTAGGTGCAATCGTAGGTTTTTATCTCAGCCATCATCATGACTGGGGTTTATCTCTTTAATAAAAAAACTTGCAAAAAGAGCCAACTCTAAAGCCCTAGAAGCAGCGGCTAAAGACAATTTATCAGATGCTATCACTTCCCTTGGTACTTCAATTGCTATTATAGCGAGCGCCTTGAACTATCCCCTAGTTGACCAGCTGGTAGCCATTATTATTACTTTCTTCATCTTAAAAACTGCTTATGATATTTTTATGGAATCCTCCTTCAGTCTTTCTGATGGATTCGATGAAAGCCTCTTGCAAGATTATAAGCAAGCCATCCTTGAAATTCCTAAAATCACACAAGTTAAGTCCCAGCGAGGCCGCACTTATGGAAGCAATATCTATCTAGATATTATTCTTGAAATGAATCCGGACCTTTCCGTCTATGAGAGTCACGAAATTGCTGATCAAGTTGAAGAGATGTTAATGGAACGCTTTGGGATTTTTTTGACATTGATATTCACATTGAACCCGCTCCCATACCAGAAGATGAAATACTCGATAATGTCTATAAAAAACTCCTAATGCGTGAACAACTAGTTGACCAAGGAAGTCAGTTAGACAATTTACTTTCTGAAGAATTCTTCTACATTTCCCAAGATGGCCGTCAGCTAAATAAGGCTGAATTTCAGGCTGAAAAATCCTCAGAAAAAGTTCAAAAAATTTTGAACTGATTTCTATCAGCCACAAAACCAAGCTTATCCGTTATCAAATTGATGACGTTCTTCACACTAAAGCATCTGGCGACGTCACGAAAACTGGCAAAATATCTTCCACCAAGAAACCAGAAAAGGAGATTAAAGATTTCCTAAGTGACATAATCCTAGGCTTTAACTCAGATTGGTTTGAATAAGATCTAAATACTCCAAAAAGAAGAGACTTAGGCCTCTTCAATCTGTATCCCTTTTTATTTTTCTCAAATTCAGATTTTGGGATAGATTAGGAGATGATGGAACAAAATATTTTTTTGAAAAGATAAAAAGACAAACGCCAAAAATGACGTTTGTCTTCGATCTGAGAACAGTTTCAGCTGTTCTTTTTGTTTTTTAATTTTCATGAACCAACCACTACTATTATTTCTTTATCAATCCTCAAGCTGATGCCGAGACCTGATTTCAAACAAGTTTAAAAAATATCGAAAAGAAGCTTGATATTGAGAATGGTCAAGATGATTGAAACTGCGTAACCTAGGATTGTATTCCACTTGGCATTGGTAAATTCTCCCATCAGTGACTTCTTAGATGTCAAATAAATTAAGGGGAAAATTGAGAATGGAAGAGCGATTGAAAGAAAGACCTGCGAATAGACCAATAACTGATCCAAGGTTTTTTCTTGATGTCCAAACAAGACGGCGACTATAATCACAGGGAGCAAGGCAAAAATACGTGTCCCGATACGGATAATCCACTGAGGTAATTTCAGATGCAAGAAACCTTCCATAACAATCTGACCTGTCAAAGTGCCTGTAATGGTAGAATTCTGTCCACTTGCTAAGAGGGCCAGAGCAAATAAAGTTGACAGAGTTGAGCTAGCTATCGCTCCTGCTATTGTCGAATCCTGTAAAGCATTGTACATTTGAGAAAAGGCCGAAATTTCAGATGCATGACCAAAAAAGAGAGATGCCCCTAAAATAAGAAGCAAGGAATTGACAACAAAGGCTAAGGACAACTGAAGATTTGAATCCCAGGTCATAAAGCGCACTGCTTTCCGAACATCCTTCTTATCTTTGTGATTGATTTTCCTTGTTTGGGATAGGGAGGAATGGAGATAGAGATTATGAGGCATGACTGTCGCACCCTACAATCCCTAGAGCCAAGGTCAATTGACTTTCATGACCTGGTAACGGTGTTTCAAATAAAGTTGAAGTTGGTAAATAACCACCAATAATCCCCTGGATACTTGGATTGGATAAGGCCACAAGATAGGCAAAGATGGCTAATATGGTTAAAATAAGGGTCGTAACAATGGCTTCAATTTTTTTGAAACCAAATTTCATCAATAAAAGTAACAAAAATACATCTAAAACGGTTAGAAGAATAGCAATCATAATCGGTATTTTTAAACAAAAGATTTAAGGCAATTGCTGAACCTAAAAACTTCAGCCAAATCTGTCGCCATTAAAGCTAATTCTAAAATCACCCATAAACTATAGCGAAGCCACTTGGGAGCATGATGAGCTGTTGCCTGCGCTAGGTCCATCCTAGTCACGATACCGAGCTTTCCAGCCATCTGTTGTAACTGCATAGCAATGATGGATGAAATTAAAATAACAAATAAAAGGCTGTACTTGTAGGAGGCGCCACCAACCACGCTGGTGATCCAGTTTCCTGGATCCATATAACCAACCGCTACAAGAGCTCCAGGCCCTAAAAATGCTTTTAGATTTTGCCAAAAATGATTGTTATTCGGAGTTTCAATAGATTGATTGATCTCAGAAAGGGAGACCTTTTTGTAAGAAGACATAGGAATATTCACTTTCTAATCTTGTCTTTACATATTTCTTAATATAATATTTTTTTGAAAGAATGATGAAAAATAGTTTACCTATTTCCAATTCACCCTTATTATATCACATTTTTAGAATGATTCCTAATAAAAAGAAATGATAGTTAAATAGGCAATATCAGTATTGTAAAAGAGTCTGGGACAATAGTCCCTTTATCTCCAAAAAGAGTTTGGGACAAAAAGATTCCAATTTTTTAAAAACCTTAATTATTAATCCCTTCAAATCTATAATTAAATGCAAGAAGCGAACAAAGCAGAATTCTGAAAGAAGAGGCCTAGGCCTCTTCTTTTTTGTTTTCTACTTATTCTCAATAAAACCAAACTTCTTTAATGGGGAAATTCTGAATGAAATGACTCCCTGAATCTGCTTGCTAGTAATTAAACCAAACTCTCGACTATCTCTTGTATTCTGCCGATTATCATTTAATATCAAGTAGGAATCCTTCGGAATCTTACGAGTTTTTGAATCAGTCAGCGTCTGCAAGCTAAAGTCATGCGTAAAATAACCTGAGTTACCAGGTGTTGCCAGGTATTTTTCCTTTAAACTAGATAAGTAATTCTCAGTTTTAATCTTATTGTTCAGATATAAGACATCATCCATATAGATGAATGCATCATTTCCTTTGGCAATCACTCGTCCTACATATTCCTTACCATCTACTTCGTAAAGAACAAAATCTTCCCTCTGAATCTTTTCTCCTCTAATCGCTAATACAAAAATCATTCTCAGCAAGATAGTGATTTGAATCTTGTGATTTTATAGTATAGGGAGTAAAAACTAATAGACGCAAGGCAACAAAAATGAAAATTGCTATCACAAGGATCAGCAAATTACGAATCAAATCTCTCTTAACCATCATCTCTCCTTTTTCACCCTATTATACCATTTTTTACAGAATAAAAAAAGCCAATGATTACAAGAGAATCATTGGTTTTTATATATGTTTAGCGAACTGTGCGGATACGCATTGTGTTTGTACGAACAGCTTCTCCAACTGGTACACCAGCAACGATAACGATATCATCACCAGATTGTACAAGACCTGCTTCAACTGCTTTACGTTCAGCAATTTCAAACATGTCATCAGTTGATGATGGAGTGTCTGTCAACATCGGGATAACACCCCAGTTCAACATCAATCCACGCTCTGTTAATTCGTCAAATGTCAACGCCAAGATATCAGCATTTGGACGGTATTTAGAGATCAAGCGGGCTGTGTGTCCAGTCTTAGTAAGTGTTACAACCAATTTGATATCCATTGAGTTGGTAGCATCTTTAACTGCTGAAGCCATAACTTCTGTTTTAGAGTTACGTTCAAATGAATCTGAGTTCAAACGTCCGTATTCGTTAAGAAGAGTTTGAGCGTTCTTGTCGATTGTAGCCATTGTAGTTACTGACTCAAGTGGGTATTTACCATTTGCAGACTCACCTGAAAGCATTGTTGCATCAGTTCCGTCGATAACAGCGTTAAATACGTCTGAAACTTCTGAACGAGTTGCACGTGGTTTTTCAGTCATTGTTTCAAGCATGTTTGTAGCTGTGATAACAACTTTACCTGCAGCATTCACTTTAGTGATGATCATTTTTTTGGTAAACTGGAACCATTTCAAATGGTACTTCAATACCCATGTCACCACGAGCAATCATGATACCGTCAGCCGCTTCAATGATTTCATCCAAGTTGTCGATACCTTGTTGGTTTTCGATTTTAGCGAACAATTGAACGTGACCATTACCAGTTTCTTCACAGATTGCACGAACTTCGTCGACGTCTTTTTGCAGTACGTACGAATGAAATCGCGATGAAGTTGATTCCTTGCTCAAGACCGAAGCGGATATCAGCATTGTCGCGCTCAGCAAGTGCTGGGAAAGGAATTTTTAGTGTTTGGGATGTTTACACCTTTCTGCTTAGCAATGATACCGTCATTTTCAACGACTACTTCAAATTCACGAGTTGCATCGTCTTTTGCGAAAACACGAAGACCAAGTTTACCATCGTCAACCAAAAACTTGGTGACCAACTTCAACATCATCGTAGATGTCAAGGGCACCAGCAACGTTCAAAAGCAATCACTTCATGAGTTGATTTGATTCCCTTGTTTAGTTGCAACACGGATTTTTTTCACCAGTTTTGTATGAATATTCTTTTTGCGTCACCTTCAAACAATTCTGTACGGATTTCAGGTCCTTTTGTGTCAAGAAGGAAACCAACTTTTTGTCCAGCAATTTCTTCAGCAAGTTTAACAGTCGCCATACGCTCACCTTTGTTCTTGGTGGTCACCGTGTGAGAAGTTGAAACGGAAAGTGTTTGCTCCTGCTTCAATCAATTTAGCAATATTTTTGAGCTGAAGCTTCAACGTCAAGTTTTTTTCACCCCAGTATCCGTCTTCACCGAATTTTTTTACCACCACGGATTTCAACCGCAGGACCTAATGTTGCAACAATTTTTACGCGTTTGTTCATGATCTTATGAAACTCCTTTTTATATATTTGGCCATTCTGACCTTTATAACAAATTAAATAGAAATACTACGATTTAGACTAGACAAAGCAAGATCTGCCTTGTGCGGATTGTTGACGATAATCTTACCATCTTGCGCCAAGCTAAAGAGTGCACCCTCTTCTGCTGTTCCAAGAATTGGATTTTTCAACCATTTTTCTCATTGCGGATACCGACGGCTACACCACCGATTCCTTTTTTTAAGCAATTCAACAGCATGTGCTCCCATGCGAGAAGCAAGAACACGGTCACGAGCAGTTGGAGAACCACCACGTTGAATGTGACCAAGCTCAGTTACACGAAGGTCACTTGTATCACCAGCAGCTTTCAATTTTTCACCAAATTCATCCGCTGACATAACACCTTCTGCAAGAACAATGATATTGTGCTTCTTTACCTTCCTCATATCCACGTTTGATGCTAGCCACAATCTCTTCAAATTTGAAACCTTCTTCAGGAACAATAATCTCATCTGCACCAGTAGCAATACCTGCCCATAGCGCGATATCTCCAGCATTACGTCCCATTACTTCAACAACAAAAAGTACGACGGTGACTAGATGAAGTATCACGAATCTTGTCAATCGCATCCATTGCTGTTGTTACTGCTGTATCAAAACCAATTGTAAAATCAGTACCAACGATGTCATTATCGATTGTACCGGTACACCAACAGCCGGGAAGCCATGCTCTGTCAAACGCATAGCACCGTGGTAAGAACCGTCACCACCAATAACCACGACACCTTCAATTCCATGCTTTTTTCAATTGCTCAATTCCCTTAAGTTGCCCTTCTTTTTGCGCAAACTCAGGATAACGAGCAGAGTGAAGGAAAGTACCGCCTCGAGAAATGATATCCCCTACTGATGCAGCTGTTAATGGTTGAATCGAACCAGCAACCATACCAGCATATCCATCATAGATACCAAATACTTCCATTCCTTCAGAAATTGCTTTTACGAACTACTGCACGGATGGCAGCATTCATTCCGTGGGCATCTCCACCACTGGTCAAAACAGCAATACGTTTCATTCGTTTATGCTCCTTTTTCTTTTAACATTCTAACTGATTATACCACAATCTTAGGGAAAATTCTTCCTTTTTTTAGCGATAAATCGTTTTTCATTGTAAATTTTTGTAAATCCTCTTGCAAATCCTTTGATTTTTTTCCACTTGGAAATGCGGTGCAGCGATTGTTTTACCATCAATTTCGTAGTGTAAAACAACTGGAATCGATCCCGGAAATCGTTGGAGGATTTCTGCAATCTGAAGATCATGTTCATGGTTTTCTAGCTGAATCCAAAAACCGTTCTGAACTAGCTTCTACCGCCTCAGATAAAAATTATTTGCAAACGACCATCCCTTTCCTGAATACGCCCCGTTAAAAAAATAAATACCTTTTTTTCTTTTATACGATTCGCTAGTAACTTATAAGTTTCTGGGAACAGGGTCACATCCAGTTTCTTTTTGGTGTCAGTGACCTGCAAAAAGGCCATATTCTCACCATTTTTCGTCCGAATAACTTTGATAGACTGGACTTGAGCAAGAATTTTTGCCCTGCTGTTTTCAGCTAGATCTCCTATCCAAGAAAAGGATTCTGTTGTCGCTTTGGCAATGGTCATTAAAGGATGATCTGATAAGCCAACGCCAAGAATAGATTGTTCCAACTCAAACTTTTCAGACTGACTATAATCCTCAGCCTCTGTCCATGAATAACTGCTATCAGCAAAGAGACTTCCCAGCTCTTCCACAAAAAAATGAAGAGGTTTGTTAGATTGGAGATAATCTTTTGACGGTTAGACTCAAAACTATCAAAAAGGCCAATCTGAATCAGAGGAATCAAAGAAGACTCTTTCCTATACTGGGATGGTAAGCGTAGCAGAAAATCCTCAATTCCAGTAAAAGGTCGCTCTTCAATAATCCAGTAAGCTAGACCACGAGGAAGTCCCTTAATATTTTTCAGACCTAGAAAGATTTGATTTTCCTCAAATTTATCGCGATAAGGGACTGTATTGATGGTCAAGGGAGCAAGCTTAAATCCAAAGCTAAGTGCGTCCGTAACATAGTCACTGCTAGAATAATTTAAGAGAACATCAAAGAAAAACTTCTGGATAATGAGCCTTGAAATAGGCCAACTGAAAGGCTAAGGCTGAGTAAGCGTAAGCATGACTTCGGTTAAAGCCATAGCCAGCAAATTTCTCCATGATGGCAAAGACTTCTTTAGCTTTCTTTTCTGAGTGTCCAAGCTTCATTGCGCCTAAGACAAACTCTTCCTCCATCTTATGCATTTCTACAGCATTTTTCTTACCCATGGCTCGGCGTAAGATATCGGCTTTTCCTAGACTGAAGCCCCCAAAAGCGCTGGGCAACTTGCATGACCTGCTCCTGATAGAGCATGATACCATAGGTTGGAGACAGGATATCATCTAGGCTTTCATCAATTGAGACAACAGCTTCACGACCATGCTTTCTCTTGACAAAATTGTCAATATAATCACTAGCACCAGGTCGATTCAAAGAGGTTGTAGCGACTACTTCTTCAAAACAAACAGGCTGAACTCGCTTGAGTAAACTGATGGCTCCTGGCTGTTCAAATTGAAAGATTCCTTTGGTATCACCAGTAGCGAAAAGTTGTAAAGTTTTTTTATCCTCCAGATCAATGGACTCAATTTGGATGTCTATCTCATATTTCTTTATGACAGCTTCTTTCATTCGTTGGACAAAGGTTAAATTGCGCAAACCTAGAAAGTCCATCTTGAGAAGTCCATTGCTCTCGACTCCGTGGGCGTCATACTGAGTAATATACATATCCTCGCCATATTTGAGTGGTATCTGGTCTGTCAAATCATTGTCACTCATTACAACACCCGCCGCATGAACAGAGGTCTGGCGGGGGTTCCCTTCGATTTTTTTAGCAATGTCAAAGGCCTTTTGATACTCTAACTTGCTATTGATAATCTGTCGGAATGCAATATTCTTTTCATAGGCTGTACTCAGACTATCTCCAAAGCGAATCTTCTTAGTGATGTTGGTCAGCTCATACTCTGCGACACCAAAGCGTTTGAAAACATCACGAATGGCCTGCTTAGCTCCAAAGGTCGAATAAGTCACGATTTGGGCAGCATGAAGTGTACCATAACGATCACGGACATAACGAATAAATTCCGGCCGGTATACATCTGGAATATCGATATCAATATCAGGCATAGTGTAGCGTTCCAGATTTAGAAAGCGTTCAAAGAGTAGATTATTTTTTTGACAGGATCAATTCCTGTGATTTCTAAAGCATAAGCCACCAGACTTCCTACTGCAGAGCCTCGCCCCATTCCCATGTAATAACCCTGACTACGTCCAAAACGCAACAAATCCCATACGATGAGAAAATAATCATCAAAGCCCATCTGATGAATAACAGCAAGTTCCTGATTGAGGCGTTCCTGATAGAGAGAGCTTGTTAAGCCTCGTTTTTTCAGCCCAGCTTCTGAGCGCTCACGTAGTTCTTCCACTGCTGGACGCTCCGGATTAAAACGTGGCAATTTTAACTCTGTATCGATATCATAATGGACATCCTGAACTAGTCTTTCAAGATTTTTCCAAACTCTCTGGAAAGGTCTTCTCAAAAAGCGTCCCTAAGTTGCTCGGGTCGCAAAAAATGCTGACCGCTTGGCAAATCCCCTACCTCTCTCAGACTAACATTCTCTCGAATAGCCCTCAGCATCTGCAAGGTTTCCAAGTCTCCTGTATCAAAATAGCGGACAGTATAAAAGAGGTAGCGTAGGCCTTGAAAAATCTTGAAGAGGAGTCGTTGGAGAAACCCCAATGTAATAATCTTTTCCCAGATCTAAATCATCAATTCCGGGATAAGCAGGAACAATCAGAGCCAAACCTTGCATCAAATGCTGAATATCTGACCACTCTTTTTTTATCAAGCATGATGAGAGTTGAAACCTTCATCAAATTCCGATAACCTTGGCTGTTTATCGCCAACAATCGTAAGGACAAAGGCTGTCCATCTTTGACTAAGTTCAAATCCAGACCCTAAAAAGCCCCTGAATTCCAGCTACTTTTTGTTTCTTCTAAAAAAATGATAGGCTCCGTAGAGATTATCCATATCCATAATCCCTAAGTGACTATAACCAAATTCTTTCGCCTTTTTCCACATATTTTTTTAATTGAGACGAGGCTGTCCATAAAACTGTATACTGTTTTTAGTATCTAACTGTGCAATCACTGGCCTCTCCTTCGCTTGTAATCTTTAGTTCCTATTATACTAGAATTTAAAAAGAAGAAACCAATGACAAAAAGCCTTAGAGAATCTATGGAATCTCCGAACAAATTTGATTTTTTAACAAACTATATAATATCTTAAAAGCATATTGATTTTTTTAGCCCAAATAATACTAATTGTACTGGCAACTAAGAATCAAATCTAATATCAATACCGCATGATGCTGTCTTGTTAGCTTTGTATCTTTTAGGAGGTTTATATGTCAACTTCATCTTTGCTTCGTTTGGAGCATGTTCAAAAGAATTATGGAAAGACTGAAGCTCTTTCTGGTGTTAACTTGGATATCCAACCTGGACGTATTGTTGGTTTGCTAGGACCAAATGGTAGTGGAAAAAAACAACTATCATCAAACTTATCAATGGTCTTCTGCAACCGACTTCTGGACAGGTTCTTATCAACGGAGAAAAAAACCTTCTCCAAAAAAACGAAAAAGGCTGTCTCTTATCTACCAGATACAACTTATCTTGGTGATAATATGAAAATTAAAGAAGTATTTGCTATGTTCAAAGACTTCTATTCTGACTTTGATGAAGAAAAGGCCAACCACCTTTTAGAAGATCTCAATTTAGACGAAAAAAGTCGTTTGAAGAATCTTTCAAAAGGTAATAAAGAAAAGGTTCAATTGATCCTAGTTATGAGTCGAAAGGCTGATCTCTACGTTCTTGATGAACCAATTGGTGGTGTGGATCCGGCAGCCAGAGACTATATTTTGAAGACAATTATTCAAAAACCGTTCAGAGAATTCTTCTGTGTTGATCTCTACCCACTTGATTTCCGATATCGAAGATATTCTTGATGATGTCATCTTTATCAAAGATGGGGAAATCTTGTTGCAGGAAGATGCTAATGAGCTTCGCAGAAAACATGACAACACTATTGACCATATCTTCCGTGATCAGTTTAGAATTTAAAGGAGAGATTTATGTTTGGGAAATTATTAAAATATGAATTTAAAGCAGCCGGAAAAATTATATGGCGTCTTGTTCTTAATTCTGGCTATTGTCTCATCAATATTTGGTCTGATGCTGTCTAACAGTATATCTACTGGAATTACGTCAGATGATGCTGTCTCAGCAGTCTATTCATTCTTTACTATTGTATTCTTTTCAACCTGTACAGCACTTGTTATTTCTAACCTAGTCATTACCATTAGACGTTTCTATCAAAATATTTTTTTGGTCGTGAAGCATACTTGACTTGGACACTGCCCGCAAATGCCCACCAAATCATCCTTTCAAAAATGACAATGGCAACTATTTGGTATATTGCGAGCGTCTTGGGAATTTTCCTAAGCATCATCTGGATGGCTTTTCTTGTAGCTCTTGGTTCAGGGGTTGATGTCCTCAATAAAATTGGTCTTCTTCTTTCCTACATTCCATTGATTCCTACTCTTCAAATAGCCTTCTATTTGCTTCTAGGTTCGATTTCTTTTGTATTATTCCTATACTTGTCTATTTCCATTGGACAGCTTTTTCCAAAAATCATCGCATTTTAATGTCCTTTGTAGCAGCCTTTGTTCTATGGATTATAATAGGAGTACTGAATCGTCAGCTTTATTTCACAAATCCTTTCATCTATGCGATTACCTATGCACAATATGTTGGTTCTTATTCCCAACCGCCTATTCAGTTCTCATTCCTGTCTGCTTATACTTATGAGATTATAAAACTTCTTCTTTTCTATTTTGGGGTTTACTATATTACTCGAACTAAGCTAAACCTTGAATAAAAAAATCTTAATCATCAAAAGAACAATCAGAAATTTCTGATTGTTCTTTTACTCTAGTTTTTCAAGGGCGCTTATTCGTGTTACAATAAGACTGTATATTTTTATTTTAAAGGAGTTGCTTTCATGCAAAAAGAAATCAAAAGCTTCTGTTACGTCTTCACTAATCTGGGTCATTTTGGGGAGTCTTGGCCTGATATTTCTTCTTTTTAATCTCCCATCTGCTCTCCAAAAAGAATGACACTGTTGGACTTGTTTTTCTCTGGAATCTTTGGAATTATTCTTTTAGGAATCGTTATTGCTTTTTGGCCACTTAGCATTAAAAGCACCGCAAAAATCCGAGAAAAATATCAAAGCATTTACGAACGCTATCCTGAGCTTGCAGACCAGCACCAGCTCATCCAAGAAAAGGCACTCGTTAAAGATGATTTTAACTCTCTTTATCTCTACCGAGACGCTCTCTTTCTCGTTAAAAAGAGACTCCTTATGCCTGTTTACTTAGATGAAATTGAGTCCATCACTTTAAAGATAGAGTGGGTTCATGCTGGAAATGTAAAAAAACAAAAATTTCTTCCTTTATACAAAGAAGGAACAGAGCAGCAAAAGATTGGTTTGGGAATCATCGATCCCAACAAATACCAATACTTGATGGCTTTTTTTGAAAAGGTACTAGAATTGAAACCTAACCTAGTTTTCCAAAACGAGGTTGAAAATAAATAATATAAAACAAGTGACCGCATCTTTTATTGATGCCGTCACTTGTTTTTTTATGCTAAGTATTAAGTAAGACTTTTTTTCAGACCACCTTGAAATTCGCTTACTTAATCTTATGTTTATTCATCTTTTTCTTCAAAAATGCTTGTCATAATGGCGCGCAATTCTTCTCTTTCTTTGTCGGGAAGTTCGCCTTGTTGCTTAGCGACAGCGTATAGTTCAGGATATTGCTTAGCAACTCGTTCAACGGTCTTGGTCGTCGCATGCCCTCTCACGAAGAAAGGAATCCTCTTAATCCATTCCTCAGGCACGAGTGCCAGAATCTTTTTAGCAACTTCCTTATCGGAAATTTCTGCAGTGCTGAGCCCTTGATTGATCTGCTCCTGCTCTTTTTCTGTAAAAATCTTTTAATTCCATACGCTAAATCTCCATCTTCTATTTTCTTAATGCTAACAGAGCACACTATTTACCCTCTACCCACTTATCATTGTCCATGATAAAGGGCTTAGCCAAACCTTCCCTGTGTAGTCTTTTATATTTGGTCTGCAAGTATTTGTAGACATCTTCCTTGGTCGCAAATTTGATTGCCTGATAAGGCTCTTCAAAGGTCAGCTTTTCGATAAATAAATATCCTTCTTTATCTGGGACCAATACACCGACGTGACCTACAAAAAAGAGAATCGCCATCAAGATTATCATGAACAATGACTGATAGCATTCGAGCCTTTTCATTAAACTTGAACTGTTTGAAGTATTCTTCCATCTTCTTAGCATGGACTTTGACATCTTGAGTCGCTTCTGTCTTGACCCTTGAGAATAGAATATTGAACTTTTCCTTATCCTTAGCATCAAAGAGCTTCCCTTGTCAATCGAATCATTATCGATAAACAAAAGTTCGTCGTCTTTTTCACTTGAGGAATTTCGATGCTATTTTTTCAGCAAAAGTATAAGTATTAATCCGACAATTTGTCCCTGATAAAATCACCCTTCTTTGCCTGCCATAGGGGATTGATTTTTCTACATCATATTCAGTTTTGGTAAACTTAGTGAAATCGCCCCTTAATCCGGTCGATCCGACAAGGCCATTGTAATCATTGACTAGATTGACAAAGTTATCCACACTGTCTTTATCCAAATGAGCTGATAACAAACTCTTCACTTCTTCGACACTCTTTTTATTGTTTAGATTTGAATAAGTCGATGTAGTTTGACTTGTTTGATTATTTTTTCATGCGAACTAGCACATGCTGCCAGCCCAAAAGCTAAAAGCTAGGCAGGCGCAGGACAAGATTATTTTTGCTGTATTTTTTTCATATTTTATTTCTCTCTAATTCTTGTCTTCTACAGACTATTTTACCTTACAATTTTTTTCTGATGAGCCTTCAATTTTTTCAGAGCCCAGTCATAATGGCTGGAAGTAGCACTTACAAAAATAGGAACCTAGTACAGTCCCTCCGACTCATTTATAGACATTTTTTTGAAAATAATTCTTCGTTTGTAAATGTGTCTGCTAAGTCCAAAACATCTTGATGCGATTTCTGAAACATCTGAGTTGCCTCTTTTAGAGAAGTCTTTTGATGCTTCTGCCAAAATTCCAGATTCAACTCTCCATAAGTCTTCCAGTTATAGGGCGCAGGAAGAAAGGGCTGCTCTTGACCCTTTTGATTGGAATGCACCCAATTCAACAAGAGCTGATGCCATTCATAGAGATGAATCAAAACATCTCTTAGATTTTTTTATCTCGTCTCCAATGGGCCTCTTTTCTTCTTTTCATCCCCAGAAAAATCAAAGGGCCGTATTAACTCTTGATCAGACAATTTGGAAATAAGAGTTTGTAGCTTCTCAAAGTTTTCCTTAGCAGCTAGCATCAAATCTTCTTTAGTTTTCGGTCTTGGCATAAGATTGCGCTCCTTTGTAACTTTCAGCTCTTGGAAATCATCAGCATTATAAGATTTTTCTCAATTTCCTTTGCTATTTTACTCTTTTTTTCAATTTCCTATGTCTAAGGTATCTCCATAAAACAGCAGGATTCAAGCTGTAGGACAATTGCAGTAGATAGTAATTTACCCACTCTATAAGAGCAAACATCCAAATCGAAAAAAGAAATAATGAACGTGGAAACTTCTCCGTGATTCAATAATATCACAAAAAAATTCCAGTAGCTAGTAAAATAAAATCCAATTTCTTCAATATCTTGTAAATCTTTCCAGTATACTTTTCAGCAAATCTCGGATTGGAAATCCTCTTGATTAAAAATCCACCAAAAAAACGGATCCTTGTATCAAGATAAAAAGTTAGGAGAAACAAGGAGAAAAGAAATAGAAATGAAGGCTTTTAGTAGTGAGAATCCATTTTTAAGCAAGAAAAAAATTCATCCAAAATACTACAACAGCTGCCAATTCCCCGCTAGCTAGATTAGTCAACTTTTGCTTCAGAAGCTCTTTTGATTTCATCTTACACCACCATGAAAAAAATTCTAACATTTTAAAAAGAAGGTTTAAAGATCCTGTTTGTCCGAGTTCCTTTGTTTCTACTCCATTACTTTTTAGACTCATCACAATAAACTACAAATCCCTTTTGGTAAGATGACAAGTTGCTGGCCATCAGTTTGGCATCGACTCACCAAATCAGCTGAATCTTTGTCTAAGAGATAATTCTCTTTGGACTGATTAAAAATGGCTCGGATTACTTGATGATCATGTTGCCATTCTAAAGCCAGCACATCAGGAGCGATTTCTTCTAAGGTAAATTTCCCATGCTGAATAATGTCCGCAATTTCCTTGCGAAGCTGAATCAAGTCCTTCATAAAATTGAGCATGTCATTGCTATTAGAAACACGGTCCCAAGGCATGACCCTTCTACAATCCGGGTCCATACCTCCGCCCAATTCTAGCTCAGTCCCATAATAAATACAAGGCGCCCCTCTTTGTAAAAGAGAAAGACAAGCGCGGATTTGACCAGCTGGATATCCCCTTGAGCTGTCGTCAAAATGCGCTCTGTATCATGCGAATCCAAGAGATTAAACATAACTTCAGAAATCTGTTGCTTGTAGTACATGGACTGGCAATTCATCTCAGCTATGAATTGACTGGTCTTCTTGCTCCTGCTCAAAAAGTAGTCCTTGATACTATCGGATAGGGGATAATTCATGACAGCGTGAAACTCATCGCCTTTTAGCCAAGGCTGAGACGTATGCCAAACCTCTCCAAGAATGTAAAGGTCAGGCTTTTTTTGGCCAAAACAGCCTTGCGGAAATCTCGCCAGAATTGATGATCAACCTCATTAGCCACATCAAGCCGCCAAGCATCAATATCAAACTGTTCAATCCAATAGGTCGCAACGCTTAAGAGATAGTCTTTTCACCTCAGGATTTGCCGTATTCAACTTAGGCATATAGCTGGCAAAGGCAAAGGTATGATAAGGCAGTTCTTTGGGATTCACAAGCTTGTCATTCGTCACTGGGAACTCTTGAATGTGGAACCAGTCTTTGTAAGCTGACTTTTCACCATGCTTGAGAACATCCTGCCATTGAGCGGATTGATCGCCCATATGATTGAAAAACCGCGTCCAGCATGACCTTCATCCCACGCAGATGAGCTTGGTCCACCAGTTGACGGAAAGTCTCCTTATCCCCAAAGTGTCGATCAATTTCAAAGTAATCCGTCGTATTGTACTTATGATTACTTGGCGATTCAAAAGATGGGACAGAGGTAAAGCCCTGTAATACCTAGGTCTTGCAAATAATCCAGATGGTCAATAATTCCTTGTAAATCTCCACCAAAGAAATCACTACTTTTAGGTGTGATTGACGAATCCCAATCTAGAGCTCCTTCTGGCGTAAGTTCAGCATTTCCATTTGCAAAACGTTCTGGGAAAAATCTGATACCAGACCGTTTTTGAAACCCAGTCAGGAACCCGGCAGCCATCAATCTCATGAATATAAGGGAGTTTAAAGCCATTGCCTTCGTAATGAAGGTTTTCTGGACTATTGTCTGTGAAACCTTTGTCTCCATACAAGACGCTTTGCCCCTCTTTATCCTCAAGCTCAAAAAGATACTGGAGCCTAGCAAAGCGCACAGAGACAGCTACCTGCCAATAATCAAATAAGGCATCAGAGGTCACCTTGACCATCTCTTTCACGTCTTCATAGGAATCCTCAAGAAAGATAAAGGGGTCCCCCATAGTGCAAAAAGGATTTTTCTCTATATCCTCTTTCTTAGTCCTAATTCTGATATGCACTTGACCTTCTTTATAAAGGTAGGCATACTCCGACTCCGGTCTATGATAAATGGCTGTTAATTCCATACTTTTCATCTCCTAGACTTCTCTGTTTAAACTCATCGAAATTTTTATGCAAACGATTCCATGGTCTAGCCCTAGTATACTATTTTAAAAAAATGATTGCAAGCTATTGTTCAAGTTTGGGAATAGGAGGTATAGCAGAGAATATTAAAAAGCCTTGGAGACAAGGCTTTTTAGTTATTCAAGTTTTTAGAAAGATTCCTTACTTTTCTAAATCAAGTCATCTAGCCCACTTTTTTACTGATAGTGACCATTACCGTCCTAAAATGAAAATTCTTTATTAGCTAGATGACTTTAAAATCTTTCTAGATATACATCATTAGCAAAAGAATTCCTGTAGTATTTCCTAGAATATGAGAAAGTGCAGAAATCAAACAATTCCCAGACTTTTTTTATAAATCATTGCATAGATGATACTATCAACAAAAATCATAAAAATATCATAGCTTACAAGTCCAACACTTCCACTAGAAATATGGGCTATCGCAAACAATAAAGAAGATAGAATGGCACAAAGCCAAAATGGTAGAATTCTCATTGACTTACCAAGAAAGAAACCTCTCCATGCAATTTCTTCCCCCAAGGCTGCGATTACTATTTGAACCATAAGGAGTGGTACTTTATCAAAGGATAACATACCATTCGTTCTTCCCAGAACATGACTAGTAAAAAGCGCCCTTAAATACCATATCGCCGATAAGCAATGTTGCCACAGCGGATCCTACAGGAAACAAGACCAAAAGAATTACTCCTTGTTTTTTTAAGATCATCGAAAAATGATTTAAAAGCGCAAGCCCGATTCTATATGTGATTTTTTTATCAAAATGTTCAAGAACAAAGAAAAAGAGAATACCAATCAGTACGGTGAGACCTGATAAAGAAAGTTCAGGTATTATCTTTGTCAAAGACAATACTGCCATTAGAAACAAAACCAATGATAGTAGTATAAAAATACTTTTTTACCTATTTTTAGCAGAATCAGTCATAACAATATTGCTCCTTGATTTAGTAAGACGACATCAATATTTTTTTATCGAACAATATAAATTCCAATTTCCTAATCGGGATCAATAGCTGTGAACCTTACTTTATAACCATTATTTGTATATAGAAATTCTATTTGAAGTGTCATATCAAGTAATTCAGAATAACAATTCATTTGATAGCTATCGGCAACCTTTTAGTGATTAGGAACACTGGACTTATAATCCTCGATCCTGATTATATCATCATAATTATCTTCTGTAAATTTATGAGCAATTTCTATAATAGTGCAATTTTTGGGAATAAATCAGTGCACGAATTTCTTGAGCATTCATATCATCCAATGAAGCAGTCACTTCATCAACAAGTAAGATCGGCTTAAGTCTGAGCAAGCATCTCGCAATCTCTAATTTCATCATTTGACCACCAGATAAGTTTTGACCATTAAGTTGAGTCTCAAGATTATTCCCCATCTCTTCTAGAAGGTTCACTTTCTGCAAAACATCAAGCAAATTACTATCAGAAATTTCCTGAAATAACGTTAAATTATCTCTTAAACTACCATTAAATATATACGGCTTTTTGATGTATTAGAGACACCTTGTTATAGGATGGTTCATAACAAGTTCCTTTTTCATTTTCAAAATATAAATTTCCGGAAAATTCAGTATCTTCACCACTTAAAAATTTTTAAACAGGGTTGATTTTTCCACTACCACTCGCTCCTGACAGTAAAAATCTTTTTTTCCAAAAGGAATGTCCAAAGATAATCGTTCAAAAATGAGCTTATCTTCAAATGACTTACTAAGATTTCTACCATAAATCATCAATTTTTTCCTTTGAAGTTTTAATTTCTATTTCTTCATCATCATTATTTCTCATACTTAAAAATGAAAACCATCTTATCCCTAATAAACTTAGCTGACTGCAAGCTAGAGGTTCCTTCTAAAAAGTTGTTGTAATGGAGAAATTAAATTCATTGACGCAGTCATCATGGCTAGTAAAGTTGTAAGTGTGATAGAAGTTGACTTAATAAAAAACAAACCTATCATTAGTGGAATCACTAATCCAATTCCTTTTAGAGGACCCGTCCAAAAACATGACCAGATTATGACTAGTAAAATATCGGTATTGTTTTTCTCCGTATTCTTGATTTCGTCCAAAACATGAGATGAAAACTGTTTACTTGCTTTGATTACTACGAATTGTATCTATTCCTTTTTGTAAAATCTGTAATAGATGTCATACTATTTACTCTCGCTGTACTTAGCTCCTCTCCTCTCTTCTGTAACATTTTATTAAATATAAACTGAGGTATAATCATTAAAAATCCCCCTGATTGTAAATAGCAGACCTACTTGGATATTTTGTATGAGGAGATATGACACTGAAGCAAGAATAGATAATACGTAGATGGGATAAACTATCAAAGGAACTAAGTATTCCTGCCAAAACATTGGAATATCCTGTGTCAAAAAGGAGTTTAGCTCTTCAGAGGTATAATTTAATCTTTTTTTGATAAAAAATTTTCAATGGCCTTTTTTAGAAACTAGGACATTAAAATCTTCAATTATTGCACGTACTAGGATATTATTTATATACATACAAGCATAAACAAATATATATAACAGCACTCCTCCCAGTCCAAATAATAGAACCATCTGAGTATTATTCACGTCAATTTTCCCCTGCAATCTGTAAGGAGAAAAGACGTGAGTAGGCCTTGTAAAGAATAGAGCATGGAAAATAGTATATAGACAAACAATTTTAATTTTTGAGATATTCTCTAGAATTGTCTTCATATCATTCAACCTTTAATTCGTAGTTTACTTTATTAGATAAGATAGCGAGTTCAAAATTTTGTATAATATTTTTGTTGCATTCGTTTGCATTTTTCATCAAAGCTACGTTCGTTAAAAAAATATCACGCTTTGGACAAACGCGTATTAATAATTTCATTTACAACCATGCTTCTTCTCCTTTCATTTTTAATGCTTCTATTATATAATGTTAGAAACTTAAGAAGGAGAAATTTCGGAAATCCGAACATGAATAATCGAGAAAAAAATTTAAAGCTATTCGAAAACAAAAGAAAAACTATCCCTGAAAAACACTCGGCAAAATTGCTGGCTCTGCAACAAGTATTTCTGACTTTTGAAAACGGCCATACTAACCTTTCTAAAGATGTACTCTTTAAAACTGTTAGGATTCATGATAGTTGAAATTAATGAATTTTTGAGTGGAAGGATTTTCAGGATGATGATTTTTTACAAAAATAATACAACAAATAGAGGATGCTTTGAGTAATAACGATATTCAGACACTCTCTAAAAATAAAAAAAGAGCTTTTTGGAGTTATCTTCGAAAAAAAGAGCAATATATTTATCTTATTATCTCACTCGTTCTTGAGGTTATGATCTGTGAACTACAACAGGAGACAGTTAAACAAGAGGCCATACTTCAGTTGACAGACTACTTTTTTTCATTAGAATATTGGACGAACCTTGACGTAGGATTATTTGGAAATCTCGTCCCATATTTCACAACTGAAGCTCTGGTAGTATTTACTAATACCATTCTAGACAATATTCCTCAATCACCAAAAAAATAACCTTGATCGAATCAAGATTGATACAGTCCTAAACTGTCTTTTCTGCTTTTATTGAACGAAAAGAGCAAGGAGCAAGTCAAAAACTTTTATGCTTACTGTTCCAAAAGAAATATCCAAACTACTTTTTATTTGAAAAGCTTTATCTACATGAACTTCAGGCTATGTTTGACTATCTATGGGGGAATAGGGAAAAAGCCATAAAAACACATAGTACAATCCTAGAAACAGTTAATATCATTCTCAGTCCTGAAACGATGAATGAATGGGATTATTACTTTAAAAAAATCACTAGGCAAAATTCTAATTTGGGTTAGTGAAAAAAATCTTTTTAATTTCTAGCAATTATACTAGTTTACAAGTTGCAATCTCCTCCGATCTATTCATACTCAGCATAAAATAAATAGGCTACACTAAACTAGACTCCATATTCATATCCTATTCACTCAACTTGCAAAAAGAGCGGCCTCTGCCACTCCTTTTTTGTAAACTATGTATCATCTTATTTATCCAATTTTATCACCTTATCATAGTGCTTCAAGTCCTCTTCGCTGTAGTGATGAATCACTTCTACAAGTGCTTGTGGGAGAGAGAAGAGAAGCTGGCTGATTTTCTCTTGGTTTTTTAAGATCCAGATTGGCTTTGACCTCGTCAGCCGGGGATAAATTGGCGATTGTGATAGAGCGCGCGAGCAATTTCTAGCCGCTGCTTCTCACCGCCTGACAGAGTTTGGTTGCTAGGTGTTTTGCCTTGGAGACCTTTCAAACCGGTTTGCTGCAGGATTTCCTCCATCCCTAACGGAATCCAATTCTTGGCCCAAAGCGATATTTTTTCCTCCAGTGTCAATCCATCAAAGACATGACTAGACTGGAGAATGTAGGCCCCTGCCTGATAAAGTTCATCCGAGCTTAGCTCTTGTCCATGGTAGCGAATCCGACCTTGACTAGGGCTTTTATTTCTCTATAAATGAGGTTAAGTAAGGTTGTTTTCCCAGATCCGCTTTCTCCGATAATGGCAATCTTTTCCCCTTCCTCAATGGTAAGGTCGCAAGGAGATAGGATTTCTCGACCATCACGCTCTACGCTAACCTGCTCTAGCTGGATAGGAAAGACGGAACTTTCAAGAACAGAAGGCATCGTCAACTCATCTCCCAGCAGTTTTTGATATTTATCATAGAGAGACTTGGCTGATTTTTCTAGTATTGATAAAGTAAGATAGCTCCTGAAATTGGTAGCCGATATTATGCGATACTAGGTAAATCCCAACAAAGCTGGCTGCAGATAGGTAGTTATAATAGGTCATGAAACCACCAATGACAATAGGCGCAACCGAGCAAAAGGCATCAATCCCATTGATAAAGAGACTGTTTAGCGTCCGTTGCTTTTCATAGGCAATTTCTTGCTCTAAAGCCTTGTGTAAATCTTTGGAAAAACAGTTTGTAAAACATGCTTTGTCCCCGATAATACCGTATGGAACGAGCGCCAGCAATCATATTGGTCACCTGAGAGACATAGCCTTGGTTAGCCATGGACTTCTGCTTAGCAATCGCATCCAGACGTTTGGAACCTATGCTACTACAAAGAACAGGTATCGAATAAAAAATGATAAAGAGCAAGCCAAGATAAAAATTAGTCCAGAGTGCATAACAGATAGAAACTGTTGTAAATCCCAAAGAAGATATAATGATGACAGTCGGCTCAATATAATTATCTTCTAGCTGTTTTACATCATTTTTCCAGATCGGACAAAACCTCTTCATCCGCTATCCGACGGCTATATAAGAAAGTCTGAAAGATGGCTCGCTTAATGCCCGACTTGAAGTCCGTCAGCACTCGTGCATAGAAATAGCGTTTACCCGCTAAACCCAGCAAGAGAATCAAATTCCCCACAATCCCCCAAATCAAGACCTGCCACAGCAAAATGCAACTGGTGATTAGTAAAACTAGAGACAATATACTGAATCAAAGCTGGAGTAATGACAGCCTCCAGCCAAGTAATCATAATCGCCACAAAATAGAAGAATAAATACTTTTTAGTTACATAAGATCTAAGCATAGCCTATAAACCTCCTGAAGTTATTTACCAACTTAGATAGTCGTTTTTTTTAGACGGGGATATAAGGGCTTAATATTTTGTATAAAATGTGTATGAAAAACCAAAATCCTCGATTATCCTCCTGGAATGAACTTTTTCCATCGGCTAATTACATCCTTTAACGGTTCATCCAGATAAGAATAGGCCTTTTCCTTGATCCAATCAGGAATACCATATGACGCCCTCAGCTATGCTCCCAGTTATTGCAGCAAGTGTATCACTATCGCCACCAAGCGAGATGGCGTTTCTTATAGCATCTTCGAAGTCTCTACTTTCCAGAAAGGCAATAATGGCCTGTGGGACGGTTTCTTGACATGTTTCGTTGAAACGGTATGTAGGGCGAATTTCATCTAGAGTTTGAGATAGATTGTAGCCGTACTCCTGCTCAATATAATCCTTGATCCGTCTTTTACACTCTGTAGGATTGTCGTTGATTGGTTGCTCATAATCCCCACAGTAGCCTCCAAAGTAATAGCGACACATAAAGATAGCATCCGACGTTGCCATAGCTCCCTTGATGCCCTCTGGATGGTTATGAGTCGCCTCAGCAGAAAGTCGTGCGAGAGATCTTCTAGAAGGCCAGGCTCCTGTTCTCGCACAAAAACCACAGTCCATAACCCAAGCACAGGAGAAACACGCATAGCAGAACCATTCCCAAAACTATTGTAAGGCTCACGATTATCACTATTAATCCATGTACGAAATCTATTGCCATATCCAGCATCGGGATACATCTTACCATACTTTTTCATAGCATCGATAAAGTCATCTTTCTGACCACCCTTCATAATAGCCTCAGCAACAGCGCAGGTCATAACAGTGTCATCTGTGAAAAAGCTGTCTTCACGAAATAAAGGGAAATCCTTTGTCTTAATATTATCCCACTCATAGACAGAACCTACAATGTCTCCAATAATTGCTCCTAGCATGGTATCCTCCTTGTGAACTATTGGTTTAGATTGACTGAGCTACTTGCCATACTCTTTTATTTTATCGGCATATTTGGTCAAAAGATTTTTTGAATAAATTTTTTCATTACTTGAATTTCTAACTTCTTTCCATAGAATAGAGGCTACTTTTAGTTTATTCGAGTAATTACAATTATTTTCGTCTGCACAGAAATCCTTTAAAAATTGATTCCATTGACAAACCGAATGATCATACTTGGCATAGTCTGAATTTCCATAATAAACTTTTAGCATATCTTGAATGGTAAAACTTAAATCATGTTCTCTTTTTACTTTTCTCCAAGCAGTCGCCATATCAGCAGTAAATTTAAAGGGCGAAACATCTGTTAAAGTTGAGAAATATTCTCTAAAGTGTGAATTAAAGGAGAAAACACAATCAAGTAAGGGCGTGTCTAAGGTAACGACTTCCACTTGTTTCTTCTTACATGTTATTGATGATTTTTTAATCAAATTTCCCTTAAAGTACTGCTCAATAATATCATTGAGTTCTTGTTTTATACCTCTATTTTCAAGCCCTAATGACTTGCATATCTGTGAAAGTTCATCACGATACCAGTAGTATTTATTGAACTCATCAAATGATGTGATTGCATCAAACTCAGGTCTACTTTTTATCAAAAAAACACCTCTATAAAAACAGTTTAGTATGATATCTCTAAATAATGGAGTTTTACTCTCTATGTTTTGAGGATTATCCACGTTTCACTAACAAACTCACACATTCGACATGTGGTGCTAGCAAACTTCTATATTGTAGAATGAAAGTGAATGAATCAACATTTAAATAACACTTTTGAACGAAAAGTATACTGTCTTATTCCAAACACCCTAATAAAAATGAGGTAAAACTGTTTTGAAAGTTATTTCATAGTTTCTTATACAACTTACTACCAATTCTCCCTGCTGGGGTTCAATTTTAATATCGCCATAGTTGCTTGGCGAGTACTTGCTGTCATAAATGCTACACCAATCTTTCAAGACTTTCTGGTTGACGACTTCGTCGTAGTAAGAATCCAAGTCCTTTTAAAACACTCTTGACGCTAAAATCATCTAGCGCTTTATAGGATACCGAAGATAAAGTGTAGGATCTAACTTTTATTTCATCTCTATGAAGGTAGATGTAAGATTTCAACTTACTAAATAGCTCATTATAAAAAGTTTTTTCAATAAATGACTCAAGGAATTTATCACCCATAAATAGGACTCCTGCATTATATTTTGATTACTCTTAACATATACTCAAAAGCATGATTCCGTAACCAAATACTAGCTATTTGCAATATCATCTTCAGAATATAGCATTCCTAAAAACTCTTCAAATGTTTCTGAAACAAACTCTACACTAGGATGCCATTCGTATGAATCCTCACGCTTCCAATAACATACCTTGGGGTTCTGGGTCCCTTCTCTATAGTCTAAACATATAAAATCACCACCGAACAGTGTTGCTACTGGTAATAGTTCTACACCAACAGAATCTGGATCCACACTTAAAATTTCTAGTATTGGACTCCATATAACATCAATATCGTACATTCCTAGGGAATTCTCTTCAAAATCATCTAAAATACAAAGGAATCTTTCTATAACATACTCTTTATCATCACTGATTTTTAAAAAGATTCTTTTTAGGAATTATCCCATTATATCTGATTATGAATTCCTTAAAGGAACTCGGTAACTCAATGCACCATTCTTCCTCCTTTTCCTTAACCAATTCAATACTAGGCAAAGGGATGATTACCGTTCTAATATCTTCCACTTTCTAATTTTTTCCTTTCTTTTTTTATATTTAGAATGAATACCACATTCAATATATATTAGCAGCGCTATACAAGAATTACATACACCTCATTAAAAATCAATATCAGAATCATCTTGGTGCATATGCCCAAAGACCCGCTGATCGGCCACCATTATGCAATGTTATATTATGTATGCCATAGGGAACTAGCTCCATTTTTTTCCTGGTACTTCTGTGTGATGCCAAGTCATCCCTTCTCTAAATCTACCGATCTTTTTCATTTAACCACTTAAATTGTTCTCTATCAGTCTTTAACCAAAGTTCTTTGGGGAGCTGAACAGTTTCTTGCACTAGATTTGCTCCCTCAAAATCTGCAAATCCATACCTCATTCCTTCAGCCGGTGTTACTTTTTACTTTAGGTATATAACCTTCCTGTATAGCAAGATTTTTTTAATTAATTGCTTTTTGTCCTTTAGTAATTTTTATTGCTATTAACAAAATTTTTAGACCGAGTCCATTTTTCATTATTATTTACTAATTCAGCATACTCTTTAGCATAGTCTGATAAGACATCATCAAAGGATAATTCTCCTTTTCCAAATGCTTCAAATCTCTTATTTTTTTAGCAATGCCTTCAAAGAAGTCCTTTTCTTTAGCCACATACTCTTTAAAGTTTGACGATTCTCTCGCCAGTCGGCTCTCTTTAAGATTCTGAAGTAATCGTTCTTTATCAAAGGGCTTCTCTGCCACTCTCACAACATCATCCGCATGTTTACTTGAGAAGTGCATCACCTCACGTAGAGTCTTACTCTCAACGCTGAAGGTAGGCATGGTTCCCATACCTCCCGCAAAGGCAAATGCCTTTTTACGAATGCCGACTGGGATTCGAGTGTCTAATAATTTCTCCCCAAATTTTTCCAATGACATTATTGCTCTTCGCTAGGATATTGTCAACCTTTGAACCCCATTTTTTCAACATTTGCGAGGATTTTTGCCTTGGTACTGTTCTTGGCTAACTGAATCATCTCAGCTGCCTTAGCTCCGAGCTTCGTACCCTTAGCCATCTTACCTACAGCTGCTGGACCGACAAAAAGACTGGCAATCTCAAAGGTCAAGCCTCCTGTGGAATAGGCAGATTCCGTGTGCCCTCAACGACATCGCCCTCACCAGGAACCAATCTCATTCGAGCGATCCTTCAGCCGGGCTTGGATGGGGTGATGATGTGCCAGAATTCCTTATATGCTACGCTTGGTAATCGTATTCTGCGATACCAATAAACTCTAATGTCCCAGAACCATTGTTACTTACTTTTTAATTCTTCTTTAGAATAATCAAAATCATAAATCAAAAACAATTGTATTATAGGTCGATGATATTTTTAGGAAACTGCATAATAATCTCTTCATCGTATGAGAAACCTTCAAGCAAAACATCAATATTATTTTTCAGAAACATCAACCCAATCTTTTTTTCAACTAAATCTCTATCGTAGTACGACAAATGAAAGTCTGTCTCAAATTCTGAAGAAACGCTATCCCCATCCTCTTTATATGAAATTTTTGAAGTATTCTTGAAATTCTTCTTGACTGGCAAAATTACCAAGCCATAACGATACTTTTTTTGTTTCATTTTTAATACCTTCTCAATCCTTCTGGTAAATCTAAAATTCCATTTTTTTCATTCTTCGACTTGCCCATTCATTTAAGAGGAATCAATATCTATTCTTCAATCTCCAAATTCATTTTTCTTCGTCATCCAAGACAACTTCCCTGAACTTTCCCATTCTTCTTTTTGTTATTTCGCCACTTTGATACATGAAGTTTTTATTCAATTCAACTAAAAATATCATCAAAGTCATCAAAACAATCGATTATCCCCCTAATTCCAGTTAATAGATTATAGAAAGCAATAGTATAATCTGAATTCTCTGAAGAGGAAATTGTAGTAAGGTCTATCTTGTTAAACAATCTTAATCCTTCATAAAAACGATCTTCATATTTTTAGAAAGATATTTATCGTATTGTCTATATCTCTGATACTTTCTTCTCTAAGTAGCACACCTTTATTATTCTCATTAAGAATAGTCAATCGTTTCATTACATCTTTTAACTCTGAACTAATCATTTTAATCTCCTCCCAGAAGCTAAATTAAACTTTTTACTATTAGAAGTTCCATCAAGATTAAGAACATCCTTTACTTTTACCTCTTTTTATTGAATACCTCAAAAATGGTCTTTATGCAGACCATCTAAGTACAATTTATCTCCTTTTTTTCAAAAATATCATCTATATCTTTAGTCACCTCATAAACACTTTTGCCCGTCATATTGTTTCTTCGTCTTTCTAAGACTGTCCCTAATCTTTTTCCAAAGTCTGTCTCAAAAAAACTCCGACATATTATTGACAGCTTGTGTGACTCGCTCCGCCTTCCCAGAACCACCTACTCCTCGTACTACATCCTCCGCCGGACAAAATCTTTAATGCGTTTAGAAAAAAACAATAAATATCTATTCTTTAATTTCCAGATTCATCGTCCTCATCGTCTAAAATTATTTCATCTGAACTGACTAATTCCTCTTTGGTAATTTCTCCCATTTTAAATCTGCGTCTTTTGTTTAGATCAAAAATTATTTCATGCAAATCTGCAAAGTAAGAAGAAAAAGTTAGCCATCGAAGACAATAACTCGTAATAGAATTGACTGTATTGCTCATCAGCTATACTTTGATCAATTATTTCTTCCTTGAATGCTGAAATACCTGACATAAGCTCTTGAAAGTCATCAGATAGATTATCATCTATCAATTCTCTAAAAATCTTTCAATTTTTTTATTTTTCTTCTAACGAGTATCCTAGCCTCGAATTGAATCGTTTACACACCTCATAAAGTTTATAGATTTCTTCCTTCAATGTAATTTCCTTCCTTTAGCTTTTAATAACTTATCTGTGTTTAAAGTACCATCAAGATTAAGTACAGATTTCAAATTACCACGTTTATCAAAAACTTCAAAATGGTCCATATGTAAACCATCCAAATACAGGTAATCTCCTTTGCGCAAATTTCTATCAACCTTCTTCATCACTTCAGACTGTTAGATTTATACTTCACTCGAAAATTCAAAAAGGCCGAATATCAAGTCTTTTGTAAACCCTGAAACGGTGGGCTTTATCCCTTTCTCTCCAGCAGTCCTACAACCTCAACATGATGCGTCTGCGGAAATAAATCCACCGGCTGGACTTTCTTCAATTCATATCCTAATTCTTGGTAGAGTTTGATATCACGCGCCATGGTTGCCACATTACATGAAATATAAGCAATGCGGTCAGCTCCTGTTTGAGCGCTTGCTTTAATAAAGCTTTCTGTGAGGCCTTTTCTTGGTGGATCCACTAGAATAACACTTGGTTGAATCCCATCTTTAAGCCAGTTCTTCATGGCATTTTCAGCTGTGTAACAGACATAGTGGGCGTTGGTAATCCCGTTGATTGCCGCATTCTTTCGGCTATTTTCAACCGCTTCTGGAATCACTTCCACACCATAGACTTCCTTGACATGCTTAGCGACAGAGAGACCAATCGTTCCAATTCCTGAGTAGGCATCGATAACCACGTCATCTTCTTTTAATCCTGCAAAGTCAATGGCTGTCTGATAGAGTTTCTCCGCCATTTGAGTATTGACCTGGTAGAAGGCTGGTCCTGAAATTTGGAAATCATTTCCCAACATTTGGTCTGTAATATAGTCTTGACCATAAAGAGTCTTCCACTCCTTGCCAAAAAAATCGCATTGGTATTTTGGTCGTTGATATTTTGCATGACAGACACAATCTCTGGGAACTGCTTGATTAGTTGTTCAATCAATTGGTCAACACGGAAAACTTTAGGACGAGTTGTCACTAAAATGACCATGATTTGTCCTGAGTAGTGCCCGCGTCGCACAACGAGGTTCCGAATCAAGCCAGACTGTTCCTTTTCGTCATAAGGTTTCAAATCATAACGACGGAGCAGATCTCGAAGAGCTACTACGACTTGGTCAATGACAGGATCCTGGATAAAGAAATCTTCAAGGGGCATAAGGTCATGAGAATTCTTACGGAAAAAGCCAGTTTCCAAGACACCATTCACTCGACGAACGGGTACCTGCGCTTTATTACGATACTTGACTGGATCTTCCATACCAAGCGTTTCAGCAACTTCTACATCCGAAATTCCTGCAATCTTGTAGAGACTGTCTTTCACTTGCTTACTTTTAAACTTGAGCTGCTCTGGATAGGCAAGATGCCCCAAGTCAGCAATACCCGTACGTAGATAAGCGAGGTCTAGGTCTTGATTGCGGTGTGGGGATTGAGTAAGATAGTCCTCAACTTTCCCATAGCCAATCTTTTTATTGACTTTGAGGACTCGCATGAGGATTTTCTCAGTCGGTAGAGCATTTTCTACAAAGAAAACCAGGCCATCAACCTTGGCCACTCCTGCTCCCTCATGGGTCAAATCAACAATTTCAACTTCTACAATATCATTTTTTTCTTTAACATATTTTTTTCTCTTTCTGTTTTTATCGCTCTGCCATTTCCAAAAAGAAAAAGGTAGAAACTTGTCCTACCTTCCATTATATCATAGATATCTATCTCAAGCCCATTTGCTGTAATTTGGCCTTATAGGCTTCAAAGTCGATCAAGAGACCTTGGCCACCGTACATGTCATAGGCATCTTGCCAGTCGCCCTAAGTCAGGGATGGTGACACGTTCAACTCCACCCGCTGCACCACTCAAGAGTGACCAGCTATTGGTCAAAGGGAAAGTGTAAGGTAGATTTGTTGAGGTCATAGCATAGACCTTACCCAAAGCCTCTGAGCCTGAAAAGAGTTTCATTGGATTTTTGGATTGCTGAATCACAGCAGTCAATACTTCCTGCTGGCGACGAGTCCGACCGAAGTCACCTTCGTCGTCCTTACGAAAACGCGCATAGTTGAGCAAGGTTCTGCCATCCATCCGCTGCGGACCGACTTTAATCGTTTGATTGGGAACCACGCCATCCTTCATATTGAGGTCATCTGGGACTTCTACTTCCGTTACAGGCTGGCCATCAATCGTTGAAAATTGTGCATTCATCTCAACGCCTTCTGGAAAGAGCGTGTCAATAGCTGTCGCAAAGGTTGAAAAAGTCTACCAAGGCATAGTATTTGATATTGATATCAAAATTATCCTTGAGCATTTCACGCACCAATTCTGCCCCCTGGTGATTATTTTTTGCTCACCAATGGTATAGGCTGAGTTGAGCTTCTGATCATACTCACCAGGCTGACTGACACCTTCAATATTAACCAGAGTATCCCGCATGAAGCTGACTAATTTCAGTTTCTTGTCTTTGCCACCAACATTGAGAACCATGATAGTATCAGTTCTCGTTTCATCAGAAGTCTGCCCAACACGACCATCTGTCCCTAAAAATAAGGATATTGGTTCCATTTGGACTATCTTCACCATGAAAGACTTCAGCTGTCGGTTTGTTTTCAGCTGGTACTGACCAGACTCCTTTGATAAACATGACAAGCATTCCAGCTAATACGAGAACGATAAAAGTAAGCACCCATTTCAAGACACGACCAAAGGTCCATTTTTCTTGCGTTTTTTTGGGTTTCTTTTTCCTCTCCCTCGGGACCTGAGTCAGTCTGAATCGGCTTTTTCTATCCGCCGTTTTTTTAGGCTTCTCTACTTTTTTCGGACTGTTGCCGATCCTTTCTGCGGTTTGTTCTATTTGGGTAAACAGGTAAAGAGTCTTCCAACTTGTCAGAAACAGGCTTTTTCCTCTTCTCTGTAGCTAGGCTCAAAAATTTCTCCCTGAGCCTTACGCATCAGATAGTTATATTCTTCCTGTTCCCGCTCATTTAAATAATGAAAGTTTTTATATAAATAATCTAAACGTAATTGTTCATGATGGCTCAGATTGTCTTGTTGTTTCGCCATATTTCCCCCGACATTTATGCAATAAGATGGACACTGTATTGTCCTAAAATTTTATAAGTAATTCCGATGGCTTTTAATTCTTCCAGAGCAAATTGGAGCAGAGACTCCTGTTCACTATTGACATCAATGATAAAGAAATATTCTCCCAGTGCTGTCTTTAGAGGCCGACTTTCAATCTTGGTCAAGTCAATCCCTCGCCAAGCAAAGACAGACAAGGCCTTATAGAGAGCACCCGGTATATTGTCCGGCAAAGTCAAGCCCAAGGTCTTTTTGGGAGCAAGTTTTTCTAAAGCGAACTCCGGTCTCTTACAGCCTAAAACCCAAAAACGTGTGAAATTTTCACTCATTTCTTGGATATCTCTTGCCACAAGTTGCAAGCCATACTCCTCAGCAGCCGTTTCTGGTGCAATAGCAGCATAAGGCTCCTCTGGATGTTTTGCTACTAGACGCGCTGCTGCAGCTGTACTAGCAGTAACTTCCAACTGAACGTATGGATAATGCTCCTGAATATAAGTCTTAGACTGAGCAAGAGCTTGTGGGTGAGAAAAGATTGTCTCTATCGGTCCATCAGTCTGACAGGCTAGGAGCTGCTGCTTAATTGGTTGAATCAACTCTGCTACAGCTTGAATCTGCGCCTGATGAAAAAGATAATCCAAAGTCTCGTGAACACTGCCCTCAATCGAATTTTTCAACTGGAACAATTGATAGGTCTACCTGACCTCTTTCATAAGCCTTGATGACTTCTGTGATGTTTGGATAGGGCTCTAAATGTGCTTCTGGAAAAGCCTTCTGAGCCACTTGATGAGAAAAAAAGAGCCCTTGGGCCCCAAGATAGCCTACAAGCATCGAATCATCTCCGCAATTTCTTCTGGTGTTCTTCCTTCCACATCAATAATATGCGTGGCAACTTCTTCGTAGAGAGGCAAACGCTCTTCAAATATTTTCTTAAATTCTTCTCGTGTGTTGTTTAAGTAGAGTGGGCGCTGCATGGCAAGATCATTCTCAATGCGCTGATACAGAGTATCAAAATCCACTCGTAGATAAATATTGTATGGATTCTTTTCAAGTAGGTCTCGGTTATGTGGATTGACCACAATTCCTCCACCGGAGAAATGATTTCAGCCTGGTTCGTCAATAAATTCTCTAGCATCTCTGCTTCGATCTTTCGAAATGCGTCCTCACCTTTTACGGCAAAAAAATCATTGATTGACATACCAATCTGATTAACAATCAGCTCATCCATATCATGAAAATTGGGATCCAGAAGGCGACCGACAGTAGTCTTGCCTGCCCCCATAAATCCTAATAAAATTTTAGACATTCACTAAGTCCTCCAAATGAGCAAAAAAAGTCTGGATAGCTGGTATTGATTGCTTCTGCCCTCTCAAGCTCCACGTTTCCATCTTTTACTAAAAAAGTGCTGCAATGGCGGTCATCATACCGATACGATGGTCTCCATATGTATGAACAGAAGCTCCTTTTAAAGACGTTTTTCCTTGGATAATCATTCCATCAGCTGTCGGCTGGATGTCCGCTCCCATACTATTGAGTGCATCAGCTACAACCTGAATCCGGTCAGTCTCTTTAACTTTCAACTCCTCAGCGTCTCGGATCAGGGTTTGTCCCTCAGCTTGAGTCGCTAGCAGAGCAATGATAGGCAACTCATCGATTAAGCGAGGAATTAGTTCCCCACTGATTTCTGTTCCATGCAGGTCCGAGCTTTCAACAGTGATGGTTGCCGACTTGGCTACTTCATCAAGCTCAGACACTGATAACTTGCCTCCCATGGCTTGGATCACATCTAAGATGCCTGTCCGAGTCTCATTGATACCGACATTGGTTAGAGTAATTTTAGAGTTTGGAACAATCAAACCGGCTACAAGCCAGAAAGCTGCACTAGAAATATCTCCGGAACAACAACTTCCTGAGCTTGCAGTTCTTGTTTACCAACTACTCGGATCTCTTTGCCGTCAACTTTTAGCTGACCGCCAAATTGTAAGAGCATATCTTCCGTATGGTTTCGTGTCAAATCTTTTTCGATAATCAGCGACTCGCCCTGCGCTTGCAGAGCTGCAAAAATGAGGGCTGACTTCACCTGAGCCGAAGCAATAGGCAATTGATACTGAATGGGTTTTAGGTTTTTGATTGCCATGAATGGTCAAAGGAGGTAAATCCCGCTCTGTTTGACCAGCAATCTCAACTCCCATCTGTCGCAAAGGTAGGCTGATACGATCCATGGGTCTCTTTAGATAAGCTGTCATCTCCTACCATCTGAGCAGAGAAGTTCTGACCAGCCAAAACGCCGGCAATCAAGCGCATAGAGGTACCTGAATTCCCCATATCAAGTGGACGCTGAGGTTCCTGCAAACCATCAAAGCCACAGCCATGGATTTCAACAAGATCCCCTTATCCTCGATTTGAACTCCCATCTCGAAAAAAACCTGCATAGTTGAGAGGACATCCTCCCCACGCAAAAATATCATGAACTTTGGTGACACCCTTGGCCAAGCTCCCAAAAATAATGGAGCGATGGCTGATAGACTTATCACCCAGCACACGCAAACTTCCTCTTAAACCTTTTTGCATTTGTCCCTAGTTTCATAGAATACCTCGCACAATTGTTTCCTTTCATTTTAACACAAATAGAGCATGAAAACAAATGAAGATCAGCCTTTTCTAAAGACAAAAACACTCTAAATCTATTAGAGTGTTATAGGATTAGGTCTTTTTGACTGATTAAATATGTTCTGAAAACTTATCTTGAATAAATTGGGCCGAACGAGCTAATTTAGCTTCTTCCTCTTCTGTCAAAGTCAATTGCAACTGTTCGATAATGCCTGAACGACCAACAAGAGCAGGATAACTTAGATAAGTATCAAGCGGTGCATAGTAATTTGTCACAGGCAGTTCTTCATGGGCATCTGAAATGACAGCCAAAGCCAAACGGATAGCCGCACTAGCAATCCCGTAGGAAGTGTACTTTTTCCCGTAAAAGACGGTGTGACCACCCCTCATTGCTTCTGTAGCAATTTCTTCTAAAACTTCTTCTGAAGTCAGCTTGCTAATAGATTGCCCCTTAACTCGAACTTGGCTCCAAGCGGTAAACTGGGAATTTCCATGCTCGCCCAGATTATAGCCGTAAACGCTACGAGGATCGACTCCAAAAACGGACTCCAACTGCTCGCTTCATCCTAGCAGTATCCAGCAAAGGTACCTGTCCCAATCACTCTTTCTTTCGGAAGGCCTGTATAATGCTGGTATAGGCTGGTCACAACATCAACTGGGTTCGTGATGGCAATCAAAATCCCTTTAAAGCCTACTTCCTTGATTTTTTTGGAAACTTCAATCACCTCTTTTTGAAGTGAAAGGCAACTCTGCAAATCGGTCAGCATTTGGATTGTCTTGTAATTTGATATTCCCCAAAGCTGAAATAATAATATCAGCATCCGCTAAGGCTTCATAAGAATTAACTGTGATATTAGCATGATGATTGAGATTGGCTGCAGCATCTTGAAAGTCTAATGCATCAGCCTTGACCTTAGCTTCATTGGTATCAATCAACACATAATCATCAAAAAGCCCTTGTGCAATCAAACCATGAGCGACCGCAGCGCCAACATTTCCCATCCCAATAATAGCAACTTTTTCGTGACATAGAAATTCCTCTCATTTCCTTTTTCGTTATGATTCATTATACTCAGAAAGCATCAAAAATCAAGTCTTTAAAGCAAAAAGCCTGTTGACTCAGAAGAGAAAACAGACTGTCAGCTTTTATTTCATCAAATCTTGAATTGGCTCAAAGACAATACGTTCAATATCAGACAAGTAAACAGAAAGTTGTTGTTGCTTCGTGAAGAACTCAGTCACAATTGCATTGGCTTGGATTTTTTTCTCCGAATGACTTCATTTCTTCTTGCAACTCTGGTGTCGGCATTTGGCCTGTCTGCATTAATTGCTGGATTTTTCCTTGGAAAGCAATATAATCATCAAAAAGAGACTTGGCTTCACTATCTGCATCAATAGCTGCCTTGCTCTCCAAAACCGCCTTGTACTCAGGTAGCTCACGGAAAGTACGGTTGAGTTCATTAGCTAGATCATAAATATTTGACATAGTATTTCTCCATTTCTTTAATTTAAAAATACCTGATATCTTGTATTTTTCTCTTACTATTTTTAGCAGATTTTTCTAAATCTTGACGATTTTTAAAGGTGATTTGCAGAATACCGTTGATATCTTCACGGTTTTCCTCGTTGATACGAATGTTGACAACAGAGATCCCTCTCAGTAGTTCTAAGACGCTAAGAATGGCTCCTTCTTCATCAGGCACCTCGACAAAAAGATCGTAAAAGCTATCCACACCAGCTCGTTTATGAATTTCCATCTGTTTACGACTCTGCCGTCCTCGATCGAAAAAAATTCCCAGATTGCGGTCTCGTCCTTAGCCTCAATCGCTGCAGCTACCTTGTCTAGCTGGTTTTTAAAATCTTCCAGCCGCTCCAAAATGGCTTGCGGATTGGTCAAGAGGATAGAGGTCCACATACCCGGCTCACTCTCTGCAATTCGCGTCATATCACGAAAACCACCGGCTGCAAAAGACTGGGTCAGCTCATGCTCTTGGCTATAAGCTGCAGTTTGCTCCATAAGGCTGGAGGCTAGAATATGCGGAAAAATGACTGATTTGACTGGTCACTCGGTCGTGCTCGACTGCATCTACCTGGATAAAGCGGGCCTGGAGACCGCTCAGTAAGTCCTTCATTTCTTCAAGAGTACCAGGTTTGGTCAGGCTTGAGGGCGTGAAGATATAATAGGCATTTTCAAAGAGGGTGACATGGGCTGCCTTGGCTCCGGTCTTGTGACTTCCGGCCATTGGATGAGCTCCAACAAAGCGGACGGGCTTATTCTGCAGATACTTTTCTGCAGTTGCCACAATCTCGGCCTTGGTCGATCCAGCATCTGAGATGATAACATTTTCCTTCAGGTTCAGATCCGCTAGATCCTTGATAAATGCTATGGTCTGCTTGATGGGCACAGCCAGAATAATCACATCAGCCAATGGAGCAAAGGCCACAAAGTCATCCGTTACCCGGTCTACCATTCCACGTTCTAAAGCGACTCTGCGAGATTCTTCACTGCGATTGTAGCCGAGAATTTCAATCTCAGGATGAGCTCGCCTAATGCCCAGAGCCAAGGAAGCTCCAATCAGTCCCAGACCTGCGATATAGACTGTTTTTTCTCCATGCCCTTCTCCTTACTTCTAAAAGTTCTTGACAGACTCCCGATGGCGGGCTACCGCGTCCTTGAGTTCTTCCAGATTGTCCGAAGAGAATTTCTCCAGAACTTCGGTGGCTAAAACTGTCGCCACCACGCTTTCCATGACAACACCTGCTGCTGGCAGAGCCGTAGGATCACTCCGCTCTACTGTAGCCTTATAGGGCTCGTGGGTCTCAATATCTACACTCATCAGTGGCTTGTAAAGGGTTGGAATAGGCTTCATGACACCACGCACTACGATTGGCTGACCATTGGTCATACCGCCCTCAAAGCCGCCTAGATTATTGGTTCTGCGAGTGAAGCCATCTTCCTCAGACCAGAGGATTTCATCCATGACTTGACTACCCTTGAGACGGCCAGCTTCAAAGCCCACACAAACTCGACTCCCTTGAAAGCGTTGATGGACACGACTCCTTGAGCAATCTTGGCATCCAGCTTCTTGTCCCATTGGACATAGGAGCCCAGACCGACCGGCACACCGCCAACGACTGTCTCAATGACACCACCGATGGTATCCCCGTCTTTCTTAATTTGATCAATGTAGGCCTTGATTTCTTCTTCGCGCTCGGGATTGACAATGGAAACCTCTGACTGGGCAGCTCTTTCTTTGATTTCTGTTACAGTCAGATTGTTCGGGACATCAATATCAATGCCACCAAAGGTTACGATATGGCTGGCTACCTCTACACCGATTTCTTCCAGTAAACGCTTGGCTACTGCTCCGACTGCTACACGCATCGTCGTTTCGCGAGCAGAAGAACGCTCCAAAGAATTCCGCAAATCATCAAAGCGGTATTTCATACCTCCGACCAAGTCAGCATGGCCAGGGCGTGGTTTGGTAATCTTGCGCAGCCCTTTTTTCTTTTGGTCCACATCCGCCGCACTCATAATCTCCAGCCACTTCTGGTGATCCAGATTTGTAACATTGAGGGTAATCGGACCGCCCATGGTCAGTCCATGCCGAACCCCGGACGTAATCTCAACTGGTCGCTTTCAATCTTCATGCGGGCTCCACGGCCGTATCCACCCTGACGTCGCTTGAGCTCAGCATTGATGTATTCAGCGGTCAGAGGAAGACCAGCCGGCACTCCCTCAATAATAGCTGTCAGACGTGGTCCGTGGGATTCTCCTGCTGTTAAGTATCTCATACATTTTCTCCTATTCTGGGATGGAAAAAGCTGGACAGCCCTGTTTGTTTTCATCTAGACTCCCCAATTGTCTCAGCTTCCATCAAGCACTTATTTCTTTAGAAATTCTTTCATCTCTTCCAGCGGAATCTGGTGAATGCTTGCTGAACCTAGCTCGGGCACCAGTACTAGCTTGATAGAGTTGCCTCTAGCCTTCTTATCATGGGTCAAGGCCTGATAAAGAGCATTCTCATCCCAAGGCTGGTAATCCACCGGCAAGCCAAACTTCTGACACATATGGATGATGCTTTCAGTAATCCCAGCTGGCATAAGGCCTTGCTTTTCAGCGACACGAGAAACCTGTACCATGCCAATTGCCACAGCTTCACCGTGCATGACCTGACCATAGCCCGCTGTTGCTTCTATAGCGTGTCCAATGGTATGGCCGAAGTTCAGGTAGAGGCGGACGCCATTATCCAGCTCATCCTCAACCACAATCTTACGCTTGACATCACAAGAATGGTAAATGATGCTCTCCGCATGCTCCAAAATCGACTCTGGACTACCATCCATTTCTGACAGCTCATTCCAGAGTTCCTTGTCCTCAATCAAGCCGTACTTGACCACCTCGCCCATACCTGATCAATTCACGTTGCCCCAAGGTCTGCAAGACTTGAGGGTCAATCAGCACTCCGTCAGGCTGGGTGAAAGTGCCAACCATATTCTTGGCCCAAGGCGTATTGACACCTGTCTTACCACCAATAGAAGAATCCACTTGAGCTGTCAAACTGGTCGGAATCTGCACGAAATGAATGCCTCGCATGTAGGTCGAAGCAACAAAGCCTGCCAAATCACCAACAACTCCACCACCCAAGGCCACGATACCATCGCTGCGGGTTAGACCGACCTTTGCCAAAAATTCATAGGCTTTATTAACAGTTGTTAGATTTTTACTAGCTTCACCTTCAAGAAAATCAAAGGTAAAGACCTCAAAGCCAGCAGCTTCCAAACTCAATTTAACCTTCTCTGCGTAGAGTCTAGCCACCCGATTATCCGTGATAATAACTACCTTCTGAGGCTGCCAAAGCTGACTCAGCCAATTTCCAGCCTGAGATAATGCCCCATTTTTCGATGACGATATCATAGGGATGATGAGGAAGATTTACATTCAGTTTCATAAGCGCCTCCTTTATATATGAAAATGGACACCCAAAGCCTACAAAGTCCAAGAATGTCCCATACTATCAACTATAAATTATATTTCCAATTTTTCTAACAAGGCTTTTTTGATTTCTTCAGAAGGTATCTTTTTACCTGTCATCAGTTCAAATGCCTTTTCAGCCTGATAAAGCAACATCCCCAGACCATTTACAGTCTGTAGGCCTTGTTCTCTAGCCAAGCGCAAAAATGGTGTTTCAGCTGGACAATAAGTCATATCTGCCACTAGCAGTCCCTTAGGAAAAACAAAATCGCTTGGAATAGGCAGTGATTTTCCATCCATCCCCAGACCTGTCGCATTGATAAATAAATCTGATTGATTGACAGCATCAGAAAGTGCTTCTAGATCTTCAACAGCTAGTAATTGAATGGGATGACCCAGACGCCGAGACATCTGTCCCATTCTCTCTTGATGTCCTGCCAATCTATCTCTGAGGTCAAAAACACAGACCTTTTCTACACCATCCAGCATAGCCTGACCAATAATAGCTGAAGCTGCACCTCCAGCACCAAGGATTGTCAGATTTTTCCCCTTAATATGAAAGTTAGACAAACTTCTGAAAAAACCAAGCCCATCTGTATTGTATCCGATAAGTCGACCATTTTGATTGACTACTGTATTGACCGCGCCAATAAGCAAGGCTGATTCATCAAGCTCATCAAGATAAGTAATTACCTCTTGCTTATAGGGCATAGAAATATTTGCTCCCAACATCTGATGAAGACGAATATTTTCAACAGCCTGTTCCAGATTTTCCCTGTCCACCTCAAAAGCCAGATAAACCGCATTGGTATCTGTAAGGTCATAAGCCATATTATGAATAAAGGGCGAAATACTGTGCTTGATTGGCTTAGCTATGACAGCAGCCAAACGAGTGTGTCCATCAATTTTTCATTTAAAATATCCCGGATTTTTTTCATGCTGCTCAAAGAAATCTGCCCTGGTGCTGTTGCTTCGTCTAAACTAGCAAAAAGACCAAGAAGAACCCGTCAAATCAGATGCAATTCGTGAGATGCGTCCAACCCTTCCCATAGAAATAGTTACATACTCCTGCTCAGGATTTAAAGTCTTAAAGCCACGAGTATAGTTCATCAAGTCCAAAACATCCTGGCCACTATTTGCCATCACCGATACCTTGACAGCCTTAGGTGTTAAGCTAGTCAGCTCGGACAAGATTTCCATCATGTTTTCAGGGGTTTCTTCAAAGTTATGATAACTCAAGACCAGGTTTGGAAATTCCAACATTTCATCGATTTTGTCCTTGTGGGAGAAATACTCAAAGTCCACATAATCTGGTTGATAAAGTTGGGCTACCTTTTTATCATTTTCACATATTCGTCATCAGATAGCTGAATATGACCACCTTCATTCTTGGTTCGAAGTGTAAAAAAATCAGTTCACGGCCAGCAAATTTTTTTCAAAAAAATCGCTGGTGCAACCTTTTAAGATTTCTTCTTTTTTTCCAAGAAGTCTGCTCTCCACTCGATCAAATCCGCATCCACAAAAACGTTGCGCGTCGATCTGTTGAGCTTCTTCTAAATTTCTAGGGGTGACAGAGACAACTAACTTCATTCTTCTACCTTAATCGTAAAAACCTTTTAAGTAATTACTACTTTCGTCTTTCTTATTATAACTAAAGTCTGCTGGCAAAACCATATTCTTTGATATAACGATGGTGCTTTCCTGCAAAACCTTTTTCAATTTCTTTTCTTAAATTTAGCATGCGACACATTGGACGCATTGGTACTGGCAATCAGTACTCCTTTTTGGATTTAAAATTTCCAGTGATTCTTTGATAAAGCTTATGATAATCTTTCGCGACAGAAAAAAAGTCTGCTTTTTTATTACGGGCAAAGCTTGGTGGATCTAGGACAATAACATCATAGCTGAGGCCATTTCGCTTGGCATATTTGAAATAATCAAAAACATCCATAACCACAAACCTATGATTGTCCAAAGTCAACCCATTGGCTTTGAAAAATGAGCTTCGGACAGTTCCCGACTACGTTTTGCTAAATCAACTGAGGTCGTCTGGCTAGCACCTCCCATAGCAGCTGCAACAGAAAAAAAGCAGCTGTGTAGGAAAACATATTTAACAAGCTTTTCCCAAAGGCTAAGCCGTCAACAAGACTGGCCCGAACCTCATGTTGATCTAGAAAAATCCCAGTCATGAGACCATCATTTAGAAATACTTGATAAGCCACACCATTTTCTAAAACTTTAAAGACCTCTGGTGCTTCAGCACCATAGACATGGGCTGATTCATAGTCCAGCCCCTTAAAACGAATTTTTTCATAAGCTCCCATTAATTCTGGAAAGACTTCTTGAAAAGCTTGAAGGATTTCTTCCTTTAAAGAAAAGACAAAAGGATTGTACCAAGAAAAGAGAGCATAGTCCCCGTACTTGTCAACAGTCAATCCTGCAAAACCATCGCCCTCTTGATTAAAGAGGCGGTAAGCAGTTATATCCTCAGCTAGACGATAAAAACGACGTTTTTCCTTGGCGTTCTCAAATAAGGAAATAAAAATCTCTATCAAAAATCTACTCTTTGCTTAGAAACAAGCTAGCCAAGTCCCTTGTTCTGCTTTTGAAATATAACCGCAGCCCAGAAACTTTCCTTGGGTTGATACCAGCTCCACAGCTTGATGATCAAAAAGATAGCTCTGGAAAGTCTTCTTTTTTCTAAAAAGCAGGCTACCCTGCCGAATCTTTTTCTTCCCTTATAACGAGAAACCGTAAGCTTTTTCATATTCTAAATTATATCAAATATTGAGAAATATTTCAAAAATTACGTAAAAGCAAGCCCGTAGTAACATTAGCTCCCTCTATTTTTATCCTTCTACTTCCTCTTAACCAGCTTCCTCAGCAAATTCTGGTTGATTGTTAATTTAGACAAAGCATATACTTTTCGTTCACCCTATAAAAACAAAATGTGATATACTTAATACGATACAGAAAAATTTAGGAAATAAGACAAGGAAGTACTTTTTGTGAAAAATGACTAGGAAATTACTCAATTTCATGAGTACCAGACTAGGTTTTTGTCTTGACCTTGCTTTTGCTTCTACTGGTTAAAAAAACCATGTGGGCATACACTGTCGACTTTAATTTGGATATCCAAGGATTTTTATCAGGCCTTCTTAGCCTTTGTAAATCCTATCCCCTTAGGCTTATTATTTATTGGCTTAGCGCTTTATTTCAAAAGAAGCGCCATATTCTATGGATTTTCAATTTCTATTTATATTTTTGCTCTTTATCTGGCTGTTTTTCAAATGCCGTCTACTACCGCGAATTTAGTGACTTTTGTAACCGTCAATACCATGATGGCTTCCAGCAGTGTTTCTGCTGGTTTGGGTGAAGCTGCCCTCGGCCTATTTAGACCATGGGATATCATCTATCTGATTGATTTCCCGATTCTGGGCTACCTCATGTATAAAAAAAGCTCATCAGGGTTGACCATCGTCCATTTAATAAGAGAGCTAGCTTTGCCATCACAGCACTTTCTAGCATGCTTTTTACAGCCAATCTCTTTTTTTGGCGGAAATTGACCGTCCTCAGCTTTTGACCCGTGGTTTCTCAAACTACTATGTCGTTCGGGCACTGGGACTTCCAGCCTTTCTGGGCTACAGCGGAAATCAAACCTATCAAGCCAACAAAGAGGCGCTCCAAAGCCTCTGCTGAAGATTTAAAGCCTGTAGAAGAATACATTCAAAAATCACTATGCAGAACCTAACAAGGATTACTTTGGTATTGCCAAAGGTCGCAATGTTATCTATGTCCATCTGGAAAGCTTCCAGCAATTCCTGATCGACTATAAGCTTCAGGCAGATGGAAAAGAGTACGAGGTAACACCTTTTTCTCAACTCCCTCTACCACTCCAATTCGACTCTAGCTTTCTCAAATGTCTTCAACCAGAGTTAAAGGCTGGTAAGACTTCTGATGCTGAAACCATGATTGAAACTGGGCTCTTCGGTCTCAACCAAGGCTCCTTCATGGTTAACTACGGTGGTACTAATACCCAGCAAGCTGCACCTTTTATTCTTTCCAAAAAATGGCGGCTATACTTCTGCTGTTTTCCATGGTAATGCTGGAAGCTTCTGGAATCGTAATACAGCCTATAAACAATGGGGTTATAACTATTTCTTCGACGCGTCTTACTTTACTAAGCAGGACGACACTAACTCCTTCCAGTACGGCTTAAATGACAAGATTATGCTGAAAGATTCCATCAAATACCCGGAACGCCTACAGCAGCCCTTCTATGTTAAATATATCACGGTTTCAAACCACTATCCTTACACGACTAGCTTGATTGGTGACGAGATTGGATTCCCTCTGGCTAAGACCAAGGATGAGACCATCAATGGCTACTTTTGCTACTGCCAACTATTTAGATTCTTCTGTCAAGGCCTTGTTTGATTATCTCAAAAAAATCCGGCCTCTATGACAACTCTATTATCGTTCTCTATGGAGACCATTTTGGAATTTCCCAAACCCGTAATCCTAACTTGGCTCCTCTTGTAGGAAAGACTTCTGAGACTTGGTCCAACTACGACAATGCCATGATGCAACGCGTCCCTTACATGGTCGTAATTCCTGGCATGGACAAAGGAAAGATAATAGATACATACGGTGGTCAAGTAGATATGCTGCCAACATTGGAGCATTTGCTGGGTATTGACTCTAAAAACTACCTTCAGGTCGGCCAGGATATGCTATCAACTCAGCATCAGCAAATTACAGCTTTCCGATCCAGCAATAATTTTTGTCACACCAAAAATACACTAGCTTCAACGGACGGACTTACTACACTCAAACCGGTGAGGAAATTACCAATCCAGACGAAACCATCAAGAAAGAACTGGATGACATTCGTAATGCTGCCAATACTCAGTTGAAGATTAGTGACGCTATTCAAACTGGTGACTTGATTCGCTTCTACGAGGGTAATGACTTGGGCAAGGTAGATGTCAAGAAATACTCTTACAACCACTCTTTCAAAGCATTGAAGAAAATCGAGGAAGAAAAAAAGGAAACCAATCAACCAGTCTCTACAGCCAACGCAAGGGCGAATCGACCATTGACCTCTTTGATGCTCCAAGCTATCGAGCGCTCCACCCAGAACAATTTGAGAGCACCAGCTCCTCAGAAGACAGTTCTGAATCCAGCAGCGATAGCTCAAGCAGCTCAAGTTCTTCTTCTAGTAAGCAGTGATAGATAATGAAACAACCACCTGTTTAGGTGGTTATTTTTGATAGATTAATTGTAAAACTCATCGTGCTTTTTCAGCCTCTGATTTTTTCCGCAAAAATCATTTAATTTCTCAGCTGTAAGCAAAGACATCTTATCCATGCTAGTTTTTCCGTTTCTAAGGTCTGCTACTGTAGACCAAGGAACGCCTGCTCCTTTAGCGATTGCGCTTGTGCTTATATCGCTGTTTAATAACTTTTCTATCTGCTTTCTCATTTGAACTCCCCACCAACCTTTAGCTAGTATGGTTGAATTGAATTAAATCTTAATATCGTTTTGGAACCATTCGAAACAACACAGCTCTAAAAACCTCGTAGAGAAAATTTTTCTCACGAAATTTCGTAATTGCACCATTCGTCTCAGCCAGACTTCAGCTCGTCAGGTTCCCATTGTTACTCTTATTATACCATATTTTCAGGGTTCAAGAAATAGTCTTGATCCAGCACATACTGCGGGAAATTATAGACTTTTCGAGGTTCGACAAATAAAAACCCTTAGTTGATTGAGTTGGATATACTCTATCAGATTTACTAACTCATCCTTTGATAGATAGGCGGTCGCATTGATGAGAACAAGGAGTTTCTTTTTTTGAAAGATATTTAAAAACTTGGACAATTTCTAGTATCTTTTCACCGGATTCTCTCTCCATTTTTAACGCCCCAACATACTTTTCGTTAAAATCAAGCACATAATCTAAAAAGTTTTTGCAAATTCATCCCTATGTTTCTCAACATACTCTAAGTGTTCTGGTTCGAGTACCTTATTAATATTCTTAATTCATCTATGCTGATCTCTAACGCGCCAGCAATTTTCTTAACTGTGTTAAAATATAAATCTTTCACCTCTCCATCTCTTAGACGATAGATTCCGGCTGTACCAACGCCTGCTTTTTAAACAAAGTTTATAAACCGACCAATTTCTTTCTGCAAGTTTTTTTCGGATATTTTTCCCAAAGCATAGCCGTTTTTCTCCTTATCTAGCTTTATTTTTTTATGCTTTTTATTCTTATATGCGCTATCACACTATATATTGTGTCTGTTGTGGATTTATCCTCCTTTTTACACAATATATTGACAAACATTGTTCTTTAGCATATAATCTATTTTTGACTAGGACCTCTCACCGTTTTAGTCAAAAATTCAACAGAAAAGGAGTTTAATAACATGACTTTAGAATTCAACGGACTGGATGAGTTTTTCTAACCGACTTGATAAACTTTCAGAGAACGCTCGATCCATTGCCGGTACACACGAATACTCTTTTGAAGAAGTTTTCACTGATGAATTCATGATTGAAAACACAAACTTTTCAACCATAGATGAATTCTTGCTATCAAGTCCAGAAAAAAATCTCTAACGCAGAAGAATTCGAAAAAGCGAATGAAGCGATTCTTGACGTCTTTGTTTCTGAACAAACAAAGTTTGATAATTGGAAAGATATGATGTCTTTCGCAGCACAAATCCTAATCATGAAGAAGCTCGGTTTTTAATTCCAACTCAACTTCATTAAGCCGTTTAATTGCTCCTTGCAATTCTTCGGCTTTTTAGCTACTTCTTGAATAGCTTCTCTCAGTTCATCAATACCAGAAACCTCAACATTAAACTGATTCCTTATTGCTCTCATTTTTATCACCCCCCTTTTCAAATATGGTATAATCAAAATAAAATGATTGGAGAAATTTTATGGATTCTAATAAACTCTTCTGCTTGTTTTTGTGGTTGCTCTGTTCCAAAATCACAACGATACTTTTTCGAGAAGACGAGCACCACTTTTTTGATTCGTCGTCCATATTTTTTTCTAGCAAAAGAAAAATTTGAGTGACAAAATAACAATACAAACAATGAATTGTCCAAACTGTCATAAAGTTTCAATCGACATCGTGGGCGTAGGAAGTCAATTCCCAGATCGCATTATGCACTTCAATCCAATTTCTCTCGCTAAAAGCCTATCCAGACTACATCCCACAAACAATCAGAAGTGATTATGAAGAAGCTCACGCTATCTTAAATCTCAGCCCCAAAGCCTCCGCAACCCTCTCTAGACGTTGCCTACAGGGAATGATTAGGGATTTTTGGGGGATTTCGAAAGCGAGATTAGTAGATGAGATAGACGCTTTAAAAGACCTTGTTGACCCAAGTACTAAAAAGGTACTTGATGCCCTACGAAAACTTGGGAACATTGGAGCTCATCCAGAAAAAGATGTAAATCTTATAGTGGATATCGAGACCCAACGAGGCTCACATGTTACTGAAATTTATAGAATTACTTATGCAAAAATGGTATATTGAACGCCATGACAACGAGCAATTACTACAAGATATTTTAGATTTGGACAAAGATAAAACAAAAATCAACGCAAATCTAAAAATTCTTGATAATGTTGAGAGCAAGGATCTAATTCAAATATTAGATTGCCGTCCATATTGTAATATTGCTCGACAATTCGAATTTTTATCCGCTTCAGTTCCTTCGCCTCTCAAAAATTGAAAGGTGGATAACTTTTTTTCAACCTTCAATTCATCAGGTCTACCACGTCTATCGTGGTATTTTTTTCTTTTGCTCTAGCATTTTCATACTCCTTTCTCTTTTTTTCGCTCTATGAGCAATAACTAGGGAGGGAATCGCGCCCCTCTACGCTACCCTAGTTTCTTTCGCTCCTTCAACCTTTTCAAGAACCAAGATTATAATAGCCATTTCTTGAAAGTCTTTGTCGTCAAATCCAACCAGTAGCATGTAACAAGAAATCATCAACAGATATGCTCAAACACACGCTCAGGAAACTGTAGAAGAATTTAATGTTCATGTTAAGGCGGCAGTTTCTATGGCAGCTTACGAAGGTCTGATTACTAGAAATTTCTGCACATTCTCAAAAAGTCAACTCTCAAAACAAAGGAATTACAGCAGAAACCAAATTTCTTGAAGTTGAAGAATACCTCAAACTACTCGAAATTACTAGCAAAAACTAGAATACCAATCATACTTTATCATCTATATCATAGCTGTTACAGGGGGTCGATTGGGGGAGTGCCTTGGCTTTACTTGGGACGATATAGACAAGCAAGCAAAGACCGTATCTGTCAATAAAACATGGGATTATCATACTAATACTGGCTTCAAACCCACTAAAACCAAAAAGCAGTATCCGAAAAATCCCACTTGATCAACTTTACACTACTCTTGCTAGAAAAGTACAAAAATACTGGAAAGAAAATGATGAAAATCGCATTTTCTCAAAAATATCTAATAACGGAGTCAATAAGACTCTGAGAAACATTGTAGGCAGAGATGTTCATGCACATTCTCTCAGACACACATACGCTTCCTATCTCATTTCTAAGGAAGTAGACCTTATTTCCATTTCCAAAGTTTTAGGCCATGAAAATCTAACAATTACACTAGAAGTCTATGCCCATCAACTAGAGCAACAAGAAGAAAAAAATCATAATCGAATAAGAAATATCTTCGAAACTTTTTGGGCGGGTTTAGGGGAAAACAACAAAAACCCTTGTGAATCAAGGGTTTTTGTTGTTATTTAATGTCCCCTGCCGGAATCGAACCAGCAACTACTCCTTAGGAGGGAGTTGTTATATCCATTGAACTAAGGGGACTTAGAGAAAAACTCTGTCGATTGACAGAGTTTTCTGAGATTAACGACGGATTTCTTTGATACGAGCCGCTTTACCTTGCAATGCACGAAGGTAGTACAATTTAGCGCGACGCACTTTACCGTAACGAACGACTTCAATCTTATCAACACGTGGAGTGTGGATTGGGAAAGTACGTTCAACACCTACACCGTTAGAGATTTTTACGAACTGTGTAGTTTTCTGAGATACCAGCACCTTTACGAGCGATAACGACACCTTCAAATACCTGGATACGTTCGCGACTTCCTTCGACAACTTTCGCGTGAACGCGGACAGTGTCACCAGGACGGAATGCAGGGATATCAGTACGAAGTTGACCTTCAGTCAAGCTTTGGATTAATGGATTCATTTTTTACTCCTATCTTACTAATCTTATGATTCATGACCAAAGCGGATTAGTCGTTTTTTTGTGCTCCATTTGCACAAAGAATATTATATCAAAATTCCGGTAAATGTAAAGATTTTTAGATAAAAATTCCTAAAATAATAGCTAAAAATCCTAAACAATAAGTCAATATCAGATAATGGATGAATTTCTTCTTGTTGGAAAAAGAGAGCTACCAGCTCAGCATTGAAAGTTGATAGTGTCGTCAAGCCTCCGCAAAAAGCCAGTTACCAGGATAGTATAAAGTTGCTTGTCTTGAACATGGTTATAGAAATACCCAATCAAAAAAGCTCCTAGTAAATTGGCCATCAAAGTCCCTACTGGCAAAACAGCTCTGCTATTAACCTTAGAAAGAAAATAACGGACGAGAGCCCCCACCCCGCAAGCTGTAAGCATAAGCCAAATCATAGGCCCACCTTCTTTCCAGCCCACAAGGCAATCCACAAACTACCGCCAATGCTCAAGACTAGATAGAGGATAAAGTCCGTGTATAGTCCCTAGGTCCAGCAGTTTAATGGAGTCTAAAAGAAGACTTGAAAATGTAGTCAAGCCACCACAAAAGCCTGTCGATATGGCCAGGATAAAACGTTTAGATACTTGCTTGTTTGCTAGATAGCCCTTTACCAAATAAACCAGCATGAAGGTCCCCAAGTAGTTGACCAAGAGTGTGGCTAAGGGAAAATGTCCAGTGAAGGTGACGAAGGAAGAGATTAAGTAACGAAGCCAGCCACCAAGCATAGCAGCTAAGCAGATGGCAAGAGAATTTTTACTTCCTTCATGCTTTTTTCTTCTCCTGATAAGCACGGGAGTTTTTCAAGATATCCTTAAAGGTAGCAAGAATCGTATCTTTGTAGATTGGATTTTCAACATGATCAGCCACTCGACCCAAAATGACTTCTTCTCTTTCGTGTCCAGCACTGCCTTGCCTGTCTCCTGCTTGTAAGCAGCCACTTTAGTTCACGAGATTCATCCGTTTTTCCAGCAAGACTACGAGGTCATCGTCTATTTGATTGATTTCTTGTCTCAGTTTTTCTAGATTCATTCTGTTACCTCCTTATATTTTTACCTATCATATCAAAAATTCTGGATGTTTTTCTAGTTTTTCTTGGAAAGTAAGTCAAGTTTAGAAGCATTTTTGTAAGAAAGAGAACTCATAACGCGAGTCCTCTTTTATCATCACAATTGATTCTTTTCACGCAAATTTCAAGCTTCCGCGAATCTTAGATTAAAGAGAACTCGCAAGGGCGAGTTTTTTTATCTGCAACCTAAAAATACCCGTTAGGCTCGTCTCAAGGTAACTCGCCGGGCGAGTTTTTATCCGTAACCTAAAACAGTCCCCCGGACCTTAGATTAAGGGAACTCGCAAAAAGCGAGTTTTTTATCTGCAACCTAGAAAATACCCGTTAGGGTATTGTCTAGGTAAACCGACTACCGTCGGTTCTCATCCACAACCTAAAAACAATCCCCCGAACCTTAGATTAAGGGGAACTCGCAAAAACGAGTTTTTTTATCTGCAACCTAAAAAAATACCCGTTAGGCTCGTCTCAAGGTAAACCGACTAACGTCGGTTCTTATCTACAGATTAAAAAGGTCCACTGGACCTTGGATTAAGGGAACTCGCAAAAGCGAGTTTTTTTATCTGCAACCTAAAAATACCCGTTAGGCTCGTCTCAAGGTAAACCGACTAACGTCGGTTCTTATCTCACAGATTAAAAAGGTCCACTGGACCTTTTTAACCGACTGAGCCTTCCATGCTCATGTTGATGAGTTGGTTGAGTTCGACGGCGTATTCCATTGGGAGTTCTTTGGTGATGGGTTCCATAAAACCATTGATAATCATAGCTGTGGCTTCTTCTTCACTGATACCGCGACTCATCAGATAGTAGAGCTGGTCCTCAGATACTTTGGAAACCTTGGCTTCATGCTCTAGAGCGACATTGGAATTATGGATTTCATTAAAGGGAATGGTGTCGGAACTGGACTCACCATCCATCAGAATGGTATCGCACTCAATATGCGACTTGGAGCCAGCACTATTCTTACCAAAGCGAACCTGGCCACGATAGTCGGTCTTACCTCCATCCTTGGCCACTGATTTAGAAATCAAGGTACTGGAAGTCTTGGGTGCATTATGAAAGACCTTACAGCCTGCATCCAAGTGCTGGCCATAGTTGGCAAAGGACATAGAGAGGACAGAAGTTCGTGCATTACGGCCGTTGAGAATACTGCAAGGATATTTCATGTTAACCTTGCTACCTAGATTGCCATCAATCCACTCCAAGGTACCACCTTCTTCGACAGTGCCCCGCTCCGTTACTAGATTATAGACATTGTCTGACCAGTTTTGGATAGTCGTATAGCGGAAAAAAGCATCCTTTTTGACTATGATCTCAACAGTCGCAGCATGAAGACTATTGGTCGTATAGGTCGGTGCTGTACAACCCTCGATGTACTGAATGGAGCCACCCTCCTCGATAATCATGAGGGAGCGCTCAAACTGGCCTGCGTTTTCTCCATTGATACGAAAATAGGTCTGAACAGGAATTTGACAGTGCACGTTTTTAGGAACATATATGAAGGTTCCACCTGACCAGACTGCTCCATTTAAGGCTGCAAACTTATGTTCAGCATTTGACACGACTGTTCCAAAATATTGCTTGACTAGCTCTGGATACTCTTGAACTGCTGTATCCGTGTCAGTAAAAATAATCCCTAGCTTAGCAAACTCTTCCTTCATATTGTGGTAGACCACCTCAGACTCGTACTGGGCAACAGCACCAGATAGGAATTGCTTTTCTGCCTCTGGAATTCCCAGACGATCAAAGGTCCTTTTTATCTCCTCAGGAACGTCATCCCAACTACGAGCTGGCTCTCCGCTTAGTTTCTGGTAATAGATGACATCTTCAAAGCGAATACCTGACAAATCAGGACCAAAGTCCGGCATGGGCAATTTGTTAAATAGCTCTAAAGAGCGTAAGCGATAGTCTAGCATCCACTGGGGTTCCTTTTTTATGGCAGATATTTCACGAACAACAGCTTCTGTCAATCCTTTCCCAGTCGAATAAAGCGGTGCTATATCATCATGAAAACCGAAAGCATAATCACGTTGTGGCATAAAAGCCCCCTTTCTCCATACAGAAAGAATCACATGGGTTCCTACCCTTATTATACTCTTCTAGATTAGAATTGTCAGAAAATAAGAGCCGGTTGTTCCATTTGAAGTAGAAAAAAAGCAGAAGGGATCTAATTTTTCCCCATTCTGCTTCAATGATTTTATAAAGTAAGGTCATCTAAAGTGAATTAACTCAAGCTAAGATTTCAAAAACGCTAGCAGTTAAGTTCTCAACTTCTGTATTAATTTTGCTACGGTTATTGCTGACGACTAGTTTGAGCTTGTTCGCATTTTCCAAGCGATAAGGTGTGCCACTAGCATTAAAAATGACTAGATAATGCTTCTTGTCCTTGACTTCAAAAATGATAAGACCACTATTTGTCTGTGCTTGACGAACATAGACATGTTGGTAAATTTCTTCATATGTCGAGTAAGAAAATTCTTTCCTGGTCGTTTTTAGCTGAATAATCTTGCGGATAAAATTGACACTATCTTGATGTTTCGAAAGTAGATTCCAATCCACCCGGTTGACTTGGTCTGGCGCATTGTAGCTATTCATAGCTCTTTCTTTATCTGCTTGAGTCACCTGCCCATTTGGTCCAGTTCCCACCAACTTAGTTCGAGAAAACTCCTGTCCTAGCTCCATAAAAGCTAAGCCTTGCATGAGAATATTCATGGCAGTTGCCAGTTCAATCCGCTTGGTAAGCGTTTCTAGATCATCATGTGGATGGAATTCTTCTAGTAAGTCATGTAGATTATAATTATCATGAGCTTCGACATAATTGACGACCTGGTTTGGCATGAGGTAGCTACCCAATTCACTGCTTCCTAAAATAGCCTTGGCAATGATATTTTCCGTACCTTGTCCACTGACAAATCCAGCTTTCAAGGTTCCCAAATACCTCAGCACCTTTAATAGCATCTCGCTCATTGTCGTTGAAAAATCCAATGTCTAGAAGCTGATAGGCATTGTCTTTTTTGGCCTTATCTTGAGGCAGGAGGCATGTACCCATATCCCATCCTTCTCCGTAAGTCAGGATACGTGGGTCTACCTTGTCCAACTCATCTCGAATGATCTGCATGGTCTCTACATCGTGGATTCCCATCAAATCAAACCGGAAACCATCCACATTATACTCTTTGACCCAATACAAAAGTGAATCAATCATATACTTACGGAACATCTCATGCTCGCTCGCGGTTTCACTCCCGACTCCGGTTCCATTCTGGAAAGAGCCATCTGGATTCATCCGATAGTAATAATCGGGAACACTGGCTTGAAAAGGGGAGTCAAAGGTAGAGTAACTGTGATTATAGACTACATCAAGAATCACTCCGATACCAGCATCATGATAGGCTTGAATCAAGGTTTTTAAATCACGAATAGCCTGAGCTGGATCAGATGGGTTGCTGGAAAAGCTTGTTTCTGGCGCATTGTAGTTCTGCGGATCGTAGCCCCAGTTATAGGTTACCTGCCCATTTTCATCATAGTCCTTATGACGATCCGAGACAGGCTGGAGCTGTACATAATTTACACCCAAGTCACGAATATGATCAAAGGCTGTCGCTTGGCCAGTATCATTAGTTGTGCCTGTTTGACAAGCACCGAGGAAAGTTCCGCGATAAGCTGGTGCGACACCTGAGCTTTCTGACTGGCTTAGATCACGGATATGCATCTCATAGATAACTGCTTGACAGGCATTCTTCACGCGCCAGTGGGCTTCTTGTCCCTGCTTAACTTGAAATCCAAGTGGATTTCGTTCTTGGTCTGTCACGATAGCTGTTCGTTTACCATCAGGGCTAGTAGCCAGGCTATAAGGATCCCGTGTCAAGTATTCTTCGTGATCAAAGATCACCCGATATTGGTAAGCACGCTTGTCTAAATCTTCAGAAATACTCCCTTGCCACACCCCAATTGTATTCTTTGTGTGATCTGTTGAGAAATCTCGGCCTCTCTTTAGAGAAACAGTCTTCCAAATATCGGCTTGGTTGCTAGCATCTTCATAGATGACCACTTCAACCGCTTTTTGCTGTCGGTGCCCAAAGTTTTAAACTCAGTCTTGTCAGCTTGGTAAAAGACACCCTAAACTTCCCTGATAGCCCCAGTGACGGTCAAATTCCTTGGAAGAAACCGCCATATCAAAAGCGTGAGGATTTCTGTATTTGTAATAGTGGCTAGTGATTGCCGCCTGCCTAGAATAATAGACTTGATGGTCTCCCTCAAGAATCCAAACTTCCGTAACCAGGTGAGCCGGCAAGAGACGAATGGTATAATCAATGGTCTGGCTTGACCAGTCTGCTTTTTATAATCAAATGGACATAATCCAAGTTTGTCTCACTTTGGTAAGTAACAAGTCCACTTCGCCCAAAAATAATCAAAAATTAGAAAATGACGTTTCCTTTCCGATTTGGTTTTCCTGCCACTGCCATATATTGTACGAAAGGTAATCATCAGTGGGATTGTGGTAATGGACTAAGACCCGGTAGTCTGGCATTTTTTTATCTCCTAGGTTCATCATGATTTTTCTGAACAAAGAGCATCGTCGCTGATTTCATCGATATTGGCAAAAAAATTCTAAGTGATTGTGGAAGACTTCTAATTCAACTGGGGTGTCTCCACCATATTCGCCATCAAGATTAAGCATAAATGGTTCTTTTGCTGTCTAAAACTTCTAGTTTTTAGTTTGCTTGTTTTTAAATATTCGACATTGACATCTGTCACGTGTTGGCCACCGTTAATGGCCTGAATCATTAGAGCTAACATTTCGAAAAAGTTTGGCTGTTTTGACCAAGATCAAGGTAAAAGTTGCCATCGTCTAATTTTGGCATCAGGAGCGATTCGCTCAAAAGCCTCCAATTGAATTGGTCAGTGCTGCAAACATGAGTGAAATCTTACCTTCAAAAAAACACCATGATCATGAGTAATACGCACCTTGCGGAATTTAGAACGTGGCAACATTTCAGCACCTTTTGGCAACATAGGCAAAAGTAGCCCAAGCGAGATTTAGCTTCACTTGGAACACGATAGGTCAGCTCACTCAAAGTACCAGCCGCTGCGATGTTAATGAAATATTTTTTTGCCCAAAGGCACGGCCGATATCCATTTTGATGGTCTGATTTTTAGCAATGATTCTTGCAGCTTCGACAGGTTTTCCCATAGGAATCTTCAGCGCACGCGCATAGTCATTGGTTGTACCTGTCGGGATGAAGGCCAAGCAGGGGCCGATTTTCCAAGGTGCCACTCCATTTACGACTTCATTGATGGTGCCGTCCCCTCCTGCTGCGATAATCAAATCAAAACCAGCCTTAGCAGCCCGCTCTGCTTCTTTTTGCGCAGAAAGAGGCTCTGGCGTCGTTTGATAAGCACTGGTTTCATAGCCTACGTCCTCTAAAAACGTCCAGCACTTCCGCAATATTCTTTTTGATAATTTCCTGACCAGATGTCGGGTTGTAAATGAGTCTTGCTCGTTTTATTACATCTTTCATACAGTGCCTCTATAACTGTTCAAGCCATGTTTCATCTTGGATTTCGATTCCCAATTCTTGGGCCTTAGCCAATTTACTACCTGCATCCGCTCCAGCAATAACCAAGTCCGTTTTCTTGGAAACACTACCAGCAACATTGGCTCCTAAACGAAGAAGTTTTTTTCTTTAGCTTGTGTTCGTGTTAATGTTTCTAATTTTTCCTGTTAAAACAACTGTTTTACCCGATAGGACTGCATCTGCAGCCACTTTTTCACCAAGGTAGGCCAGATTAACTCCTGCTTCTTTTTAGCTCCTTCAGCAGGATCTGTGTTCCCTCTTGGGCAAAAATAGCTGTGCAGGCTTTTTAGCAATCACCATGCCAAGACTATCAATGCTGGCAATCTCTTCTTGCTCTGCCTGAGCAAGGCTTGGAATATCATGGAATTTCTCCAGTAAAATCCGACTAGCCTTACTACCAACATGGCGAATACCTAAGCCAAACAAGAGTTTTTCGGCTGAGTTTGACTTAGAAGCCTGAATAGCATTATATAACTTATTAGCTGATTTTTCCTTAAAGTTCTCTAACTGGAGTAAATCTTCTATGCTTAAGCGGTAAATGCCTGCCACATCTCGAACTAAATCCTTGGCAAAGAGCTTTTCAACCACTGCCGTTCCCAGGCCACTAATATTCATAGCATCACGACTAGCGAAGTGAGCCAAGCCTTCCATGATTTGGGCAGGACAGAGTGGATTGATACAACGTAAGGCAACCTCATCTTCAAAATGGAGCAAATCGCTCTGGCAACTCGGACACTGGCTTGGTACATCCAAGTGTTCATCTGAAACACGCTTGCTTTCTACCACACGCAAGACGGCTGGAATGATATCTCCAGCTTTATAGACAATAACTGTATCATCTTTGCGAATGTCCTTTTCCCTGATGTAATCAACATTGTGTAGAGTCGCACGGCTAACAGTTGTCCCTGCCAACTGAACTGGTGTTAAATTAGCTGTAGGTGTTACTACTCCAGTCCGACCCACTGTCCAGTCTACAGATAAAAGCTGAGCCTCTTTTTTTCTTCTGCAGGAAACTTATAAGCGATGGCCCACTTAGGTGCCTTAACAGTAAAAACCAAGTTCTTCTTGCGCAGCCAAAAGATTGACCTTGATAACGATTCCGTCGATTTCATATGGAAGCTTGTCCCGTTCCTGACCCACCTTTTTCGATAAAGTCCCAGACTTGGTCTATAGTGCTAGCCAGTACCCGTTTTTCATTAACAGAAAAAGCCAAGTTGACTTAGTTTTTTTGGAGAACATTCTCCTGAGTCGCTTCAGATGTTGGGCTGGCTTCCTGATAGAGAAATGTTGCTAGGTTGCGCTTGGCTACAACTGATGTGTCTAGCTGACGCAAGGTTCCTGCTGCAGCATTTCTTGGATTGGCAAATTCTGCCTCCCCATTTTCCTGACGAAGCTGGTTTACCGCATCAAAAGATGCCTTTGGCATATAGCATTCCCCCACGTACTATAATAGTCAAGGGTTCTGGTAAGGTCAAAGGAATATCCTTGACGCGTTTGAGATTCTCCGTAATGTTCTCACCAATGGATCCGTCACCACGAGTCGCTCCTGCTACCAAAAATACCATTTTCATATGCCAGTGAAATAGATAGACCATCAATTTTCAGTTCACAAAGGTAGGACGCATCTGGAAATTCTTTTCTTACTCGTTCATCAAAGGCAACTAATTCTGCACGTGAAAAAGCATCCTGCAAACTATAGAGAGGATACTGGTGTTGGTATTTTTCAAAACCATCTAAAAACTTTTTCCACCCACTCGGTGAGTCGGGCTCTCTGGTAAAATCTCGTCTGGATATTGCTCTTCCAATGAAACCAGTTCCCTGTAAAGCTGATCATACTCACTATCCGACACACTTGGCGCATCTTTTTGTATAATATTCATGAGCATAACGATTGAGCAGGGAAACTAACTCAGACATTCTATTTTTTTCATACTCTTATTTTATCATAAATATCTCTATTCGCCCTATTTTTTTCCCTTAAAAAGCGAAGAAAAAGGCCTATCAATCAAAGTTTCTCTTAGCCTTAACGGCAAGAAAAAGGCCTCAGATTTCACAAACCTAATAAGCCTTTTTCGTTTTTATTGGGTTAGGTCAACGCGCTTACTGATTTTTATCAATCAAGATAGCTCCGACAAGTAGAGATGCACATTCTCCAATAGCTGTTGTAAAACCATGTAAGTAAGAATGGTGCTCCAGTAACAATATTCAATTCAATAGCAATTGTCACCATTGAAATCGAAAAGAAAATTGAGAATAAAAAGAAGTCTTTTTCGAAGCCAACCGTTGAGCAGATAGCCCGGCTTAACTTTGCTGAATAGGACAACCCCAAGAGTTAGAAAAACTAAAGTTGAACCCCCTCCGACAAAAACATCTAAGATACCAAAGCTAAAGAAATTGGAAATCATACAAACTGATTGTTACACCAATAATGTATTTACGATTGTAAAAGGCCATAAAAGTTCATCATTTCAGAAATTCTAAACTGATAGGCACCAAAGCTGATCGCATTGAAGGGTGGTGTGATTGTAAGTGCAATGTAAATAGCTGCTACAAGAGCAATTTGCACCATATCACGGGCAGTTAATTTTTTTCATCAAATTCTCCTTTAGCGGTTTTACCGCGTGTAATATGCTTGGCGAAAGAAGCTAAGCGCCAAGGGTTGCTAGGAATAAGAAGAAAGACAAGCCTCTCCCTTACAAACTCGGCAACTCAACTAGTATAGCATAAATATTTGAAAATATGATAGACTATCTTTATGAAATCTTTAATAAAAAAATTCTTTGATAATGAGATTCTATCCTATCTCTTCTTTGGTGTGGCAACAACTATCGTTTCTGTTGCCAGCAGGATGATCTGTTATGAATTAACTAGCAATGAAATCTTGGCAACCGTCATTGGTGATGTTCTTGGTATTCTCTTTTGCCTTTTGCAACCAATGACACCATCGTTTTTAAGCAAAAAAAGAAAGGGCTGGCCTGCTAGATTAGTCAAGTTTTTCACAGCTCGATTGGCTACGATGGGTCTAAATTTACTCTTGACCTTTATCTTTGTGACTAGCTTCCCGCAGATTATCGGCCAGTTTGTTAATCATAATATCAAAATGGTCAACACTATTGAAACCCTTATCGCTCAGGTGCTTATTATCGTTCTAAACTACGTTTTCAGCAAACTCTTTGTCTTTGAGAAAAAGAACTAAAGACCTCGAAAAAGAGCTCCATGGAGGCAGAAATGAACTTTAAATTTGAAAATGGTGACTCAGCTAAAAGAGAAGAACTGAGAAACTTACTCAGAACCTATAACCGCTCAAAAGAGAACCGTCAGAAAGCCAAGCTCTGGACATTTATTTAGAGGATGAAGAAGGAAATCTCATAGCTGGCTTGACCGGAGAAACTTTTTGGAAATTGGCTTGAAATCGAATATCTATTTGTCAAAGAAGACCTTCGCGGGCAAGGTATTGGATCAAAAATTTTGGATCAAGCTGAAAAAGAGGCTCGAGTCAGAAACTGTACCTATTCATCTCGTCAATACCTATCAGTTTCAGGCGCCTGATTTTTATAAAAAGACATGGATACCAAGAAGTGTTTACCCTAAAAGAATATCCTTATAATGGAAAGAGGTACTATTTTTACGAAAGACTTAGGACCTGAGAACTGATGATAAGGGTGGCATTCTGGCAACTATTTATAGGAGCCACCCTACATAAATTAATCTGGACCAGATAATTCTGATCCAGATTTTTTTGTGTTTTTAAATTTCCAGATTGGGATGTTCAGCAGTCAGATGGGTGATTTCACCTTTAACGCCAAAATAGTCCTCAATCAAGGTCTGGAGTTCTGACATCGCTGCTCGAGCACGCACTGCTTGCTCTTTATTGATGGCCTCAATGACCAAGATAGCATCCTTGGTCTCCTCTGTTAGCATGGTACGCTGGGCTTCTCGCCAGTTAAGACAACGACAGACAGCTCCCTCTTCATCGTAGTAGATGATTTCTTCTGGCAGTGCCGGTGCGTCACTCTCAGCGCCCAATGGGAAAAAAAGGCTTCCCCACCCTTGGCTTTTTCCTAGATGAAGACCTCCGACAATCTTATCCAAATCCTCTCCGCCACATGGAACCGCATAAGAGAGCGAGACACTGTTGTAGATATCAACCAAAGGATTGATTGGCTGGAACCCTCGTCCCTGACTAACCCGCTTGAGCAGAGCTTCGATAGAGGAACGCGCTCCTTTCTTGGTCTTGAATTTGCTGAAGGCCTGCCGCCACTCTTGAATGACTTCATTTTGAGTGAAGTTCTCATCTAAAATAAAGTCCTCAGCTCGTTTCGCTCCCCTTATCTAGTAAGGATTTGAAATATGGATCCTTACTTTCATCCACTCGATTATCCAGTCCTTTGACTACTAAAAACACTAATCTGAGCTTCTGGAAATACTTGCCAAAAATGCTTTTTCAACTGTAACTTTCATGATGCACCTCTTTAATCTTAATAGTTTCTTTTTGTCCTTTTTGACTGCTTCCCAGTCACCTGTGATATTTTCACGCACTCGTACCAGCATTTTCTCCAAGGCTTTAACTTCCGCCTGAGAAAAGCCCTGCAGGATGTCTCTTCAGAATAGTTATTCTCTGCTAGGATAAAAAGGATAAAGTTTTTTCTCCTTTTTCCGTCACAAACCATTCCTTGTTCTTCTTGTTGCCCTTGGCTGCCTTCTGCTGAACCAAGCCCTTGGACTCTAGCTTCTTGACAGAACGGGCGACCGTTGAGCGATCCACCTTGAGCAGCTCCGATAGCTCCTCTTGGATAATTCCCTGGATTCTCCGCGATTCTTACCAAATAAAAGATATTGCCCCCGCGCCAGCTCTATGTCACGGAACTCAATATTAGCAATGGAATCCAAAGCTCAGTGCGATAATCCCAATTTCCCGCAATACTGACATATCCCTCCTTTAAAACTTTTTATTTGAATCTATTATACCACATTTTATTGCAAATGCAATAAAATAGAATGAAAAAGAAAAAGAGGAAAATTCCTCTTTAAGAAATCAATATCAAAATCCTTACAAGTAAAGGAGTTTCTTATTCTTATTAAGATTAGTAATGATACTAGAGAAAAATGCAGAATTCAGTTCTTGACCATCCGTTAGGTTGCCATTTAGCTAGTTCTTCTTTTTAAAGGAAAAACTTCCTATTCTGTCTAGTTGGAACTCCGACTCAGAACAACTTTGAATACTCGCATTGAGAATAGCACCGATAATCAATATTTTTAGAAACAATGATAAACCATAACATAATGATGATCACAACTACTGATCCGAAAAAAACGGACATTAATAAAGTGGTGCATATACGCTTCTAAATAGGCACTAAATAAATTCAGTAGGCCAAAGAGAATTCCCACTACAAAGATGGTTCCTGGCAAGACGTACCGAAGTTTGTTTATCTTAACATTAGGCAAAAGATAATAGAGGGCAACTAAGGTTAGAAAGAGAACCAGGAAAACAAGTCCCTCAGTTATAGTAGTGATTTGTCTATAGAAAGAGACATCTAAATCAAAAACATTGTAAACCACAGTTAGGATACTTCGACCAAAAAAACAGATAGAATCATAGAAAGAATCAAGAGGATCTGTAAAACCGATACTCACCACAAAACTAAACAGACGGTTTCGAAGCAGGCCATGCCCTTTTGTAACACCATAAGCCTTTATTAAAAGCTTTTTTTGCAAAAATGAGATACATTTGGAAAAAAAGCCCAGAGAGCTGATAAGATGGAGAAACCTAGTAAAACCAGAAGACGGCTGACCAAAAACGGCTCTCACAGCTTTAGCTACCATGGGGTAAAAGCGAATCTGGTAGTATTTCGCTTAACAAATTCAAGAGAGCGTCCGTTTGGACTTGAAAATAGGGTAAAATATTGGCTAAAACCAGCAATAAAGGAAAGGGCTGAAATCAAAAAAATAGTAGGCTACAGCTATACTGGTCATACCTATTTCAGACTTATCATAAAATTCTATAAAAAGCCCGTAAAAACTGCTGTTGTTTTTAGTTTTTTTCGACTATTTTTTTCATGAGCTTCCTTTCTAAAAACTAGGGCAAAGGCCCATCATTTATTTCTTTTTTTATTTTCTAATAGCAAGAAGTCTTTTTTGCTACGGTTCTCAGTCTCTACCGGACAAAGTTAAGAGGCTAGGAACGCCTTATCCCAACCTCCTATGTTTTTTAATAAGTTCCTTCTTCACCCTGACTGGTCAAAATCACTGGGCCATCTTTTGTAATCACAAACTGATGTTCGTATTGGCAAGATAAGCCACCATCTAAGGTTTTATGAGCCCAGCCAGTTTTAAAAATCAGTGTCAATTTCCCAAGTACCGGTATTGATCATTGGTTCAATGGTTAATACCATTCCTTCTCTTAAGCGCAAGCCACGTCCTGCACGTCCATAGTGGGGTACCATTGGTTCCTCGTGCATAGTTGGACCAACTCCGTGACCAACCAAATCTCGCACAACGCCATAACCGTGACTTTCAGCATATTCTTGAATCGCTGCACCAATATCGCCAATACGATTACCAACTTGTGCTGCTTCAATTCCTCGGTAAAGACATTCTTTGGTCACATCCATGAGTTGCTGTGCTTCTGGACTGACTTTCCCAACTGCATAAGCCCAGCAAGAATCCGCAACACCGCCACGAAAAACTTTCTGTGTATTTTTTTAACTTCTGAGACCTTATTAAAATCCAGTTTTGAAACATCTAATTCAGCCTTATCAACCAATCCGACAACCATATCTACACAGATAATGTCACCTTCTACCAGCTTTTGATGACGGGGAAAAGCATGAGCCACTTCATCATTTAGAGAGCAGCAAGTAGCATACGGATAGTCCATGATGCTGCCTTCTACACCAATCTGCAAGGGCAAAGCATTTTGCTTCTTTACAGCGTTTGCGGACGTATTCTTCAATATCCCACATATCGATCCCCTGGCTTTAATCAAGTCTCTCAAACCTCGATGAATAGAAGCGAGAAACTCCCCACTTTTTGCCATTAAATCAATTTCGCGTTGCGATTTTATTGTAATCATTCTTAGATTTTATTCCTCTTCTTAGTTTATTTTTCACTGTCATAGTTGCCTTAGCTACTAATTGATGGTCTAAATAGACATCGTAATCTATAATTGCTGAACGTCTTGTTTCATGCACCACACGGGAAGTCAAAGTCAAGTAGTCATCCAATTGAACAGCCTGTAAAAAGTATATCATCATCTGTTCAATAATTAAACTTCGTCCATTAGAAGCTACCAGCTGATGAGTTGCAGTATTTAAGATTTCTGTTAGAACTCCATGCGATAAAACCCCGTTATTTTTCCAGCATAAAAGGCTCTACTGTAAAGGAGAAACCATTAGCGTTCTGGACTAACTTCTGAGCAATCTGGTCACTAAAGGTTGGCAGACTCGATACCTGCTCCCGACTCATTTTTTTCCAAAATATCCCGCCGAGTAATGACTCCTAGCAAAGGTTTGATTGCTTCGTATAACAGGAATCATCTCAAAATCTTCTGCAATCATCCTTTGACTAATATTGGCAATATTCGTCTTCAAGCCTGTCATAAAAGGATTTTTTGTCATGATTTTATCAAGATTTGTATGGGGCGATTTATCTCCAGCGTCACGCATTGTCACTACTCCAACTACCATTTGATGTTGGTTAATGACCGGAAAAGCGACTGAAACGATTTTTACGCACCAGCTCCAAATAATCACGAACTGTATCCGTTTCCCTTTAAAAAGCCATATTCATGACTAGAACGATAGACCTGTTCAACTGTTAAAATATCTGTTTTTTATTTGAATATTGGAAAGCGCACGATTAATGATTGTCGCTACTGTATAGGTATCATGCTGGGTCCGCATGACCGGGATTCCCATCTGATCTGCAAGAGTTAAAATATCCTCTTCAACTCGAAATCCCCCTGTAACCAAGACAGCATTTTCATTCTTTAGAGCTAAGCGTTGAATCTCTGTCCGATCTCCGACAATCAAGAGACCTCCTTCAGTCAGATAACGCATAATATTTTGCTCTGTCATAGCCCCAATAGAGAACTTACTGAATTCCTTATCTAAACCAGCCTGTCCAGCTAATACTTCTGAACGAGTAATTTCAGCGATTTCATGATAGGTCAGATGCTCTAGAACAACTTTTTTAGATTTCACTCGAACAGTACCGCTACGAGGACGAGTCTCAACCAATCCTCTGTTTTCAGCTTCCTTAATCGCTCGGTAAGCCGTTCCATCACTGACTCCTAGATAGTTCGAAATACTACGAACACTGACTCTTTTACCAATAGGAAGTTTCTCCAAATAAGCGATAATTTCCTGGTGTTTACTCATAAAAATCACCTCTTTCATAGCGAAATTCGATATAGTCTCTCATCTTGCGTGTATAGCGGTCACTTCCTTTAAATTGTCGACACATTTTAAAACCCGCCTTTTGAGCAACACGCTGACTAGCCAGATTTTCCAAATGAGTGACAACGCTTAGCCTTTTTAGGTCAAATTCGCTAAAAGATAGAAAGAGAATCTCTTTGACACATTCAGTCATTAGTCCTCTTCCCCAATAATCCTTTTTTTAAAAAAATAGCCCAGCTCAGCTTCTTGCTTAATTTCATCTAACTTTTTCAAACTTGATAGAACCGATCATTTGCTGGCTCTCTTTATCACAGATTGCCCAAACACCAAGAGGATTCTTCATAAAAAGTTAGCCACTACATACTGGCTCTCCTGCAGACTGGATTGACTTGGAAAGATAAACTCCAGATTCTGTGGATTAGAGGCTATAGCATAGAAAATCTTCTGCATCCCTGGTAAGAGAAGGGTCTTAGTAGCAGGCGGTCTGTTTCAATAAAAGCAAATTCAGCTAGTTTTGTCCAAATATTCATAAGCTACCTTTAGACAATACTTTCGTATATATCCTATTCTTGTATCCTTACGCTTCCTCAACCAACTCAATATCGGCACCCAAACTTTTCAGCTTCTCAATAATATTAGAATAGCCACGAAGGATAAACTCAATATTGGTAATCTCTGTCCGGCCTTTAGCCATCAAACCTGCAATAACCAATGCCGCTCCCTGCGCGTAAGTCAGTAGCTTTTTACGGCAGCACCATGTAGCTGATTTGGTCCTTCATAGATAATTTGATGACTGGTTGATGAGATTTTAGCTGTCATTTTAGCAAGCTCAGGCACATGATTAATTCTCTTCTCATAAATCGTATCCATTATCATGCCCCGTCCTTTGGCTTTCAACAAAAGCGGAGTGATTGGTTGCTGTAAGTCAGTAGCAAACCCTGGATATGGAGCAGTTTTAATATTGATAGCTCTGAGTTCTCTTTGCTCTTCAACATAGATACTGTCTTCTGAGACAGTCATTCTAACACCCATTTCTTCTAGCTTAGCGATAAAACCTTCCAAGTGCTCATACAAGACATTATTAATCTGAACCCCTTGGCCGACTGCTGCTGCCAGTGAAATGTAAGTCCCTGCTTCGATTCGATCTGGAATAACCTGATGACGAGTCCCATGAAGCTTATCTACACCTTCGATTGTGATAATATCTGTACCAGCACCACGAATATGGGCACCCATATTATTCAAAAAGAGTAGCAACATCAATAATTTCAGGTTCACGGGCTGCATTTTTCAATAACTGTCCGACCGGATGCTCGAACAGCAGCTAACATAGTATTAATCGTCGCACCGACACTTACTGTATCCATGTAAATGCTTGCTCCTCGCATGCGTCCAGTCTCGGCTTCCAGATGCATGGCATTGCCTTCTTGAGTCATCTGAGCTCCCATAGCTTCGAAAGCTTTCAAATGAAGGTCAATCGGACGCGGTCCAAGGTCACATCCACCGGAAGACTGACTGTTGCTTTTTCCAAAAGCGCCCTAAAAGACTTCCGTAGAAATAATAGGAAGCGCGGAGGCTATTGATTTTTACCATAAGGCATCGCCATACTTTGAACCTGGCGCGGATCAATCTCAAGACTGTCTCCATCCCGCTTCACACTAGCTCCCATGGTTACCATGATGTCAATCAAGCTATCAACGTCTGAAATAGCTGGCACTCCATCTAAAGTCACAATGCCATCTGCCAAAATAATAGCTGGAATTAAAGCTACAACACTATTTTTTGCACCACTAATCGTAACCTCACCTTTTTAAAGGACGGCCACCATTTATCACTATTTTTTTCTCATTTTATTTCTCTCTCAAGCTTTTTCATACATAGAATTCCTATCTATTATATCACAGATACCTGTTTTTTTGCCTATTCTTTTCTCATAAGCTAGAGATTTTAAAAAGAGAGAAGACTCTTTCTTCTCTCTTGAATAACAATTAGGTAAACTGGCACTTTTTAGAATGACCTATTTCATATTTTTGTTTCTTTATTAGCATAGGCAGGTCTAACAGATGTCAGATAAGCTCATCTTCCCCAATTTCAAAGGCTTCCAAGATTTTTCTGGATCTGATTGAAAACCCAGCCTAAAATGCTCCAGCTTGTGGCCATCTGATCCCACTGAAAAAGCGCTGGCCACCCAGCTCCTTGACTAGAG
>BNJT01000287.1_pt1 | contig 105693 bp, 207 predicted proteins | sample 8540491 | NCBI WGS metagenome assembly BNJT01 (sample SAMD00202455, study PRJDB9452) | human saliva metagenome | host: Homo sapiens
ATGATGTTTTTATCTAAAGTTACTACCGCTGAATTTGCTGCTTCTGTTGTAGTTTCATGTTTTTTCAATTCGAGATTTATCCTCATTATCTTTTGCCACTGGGTTTTGTTACAGTTGTTTGATCTCCATTTACTGCTTGAACTTCACTTGCAGAAACTGCTGCATTCCCCATTAATAAATATAAGGCTGATATCGCTACTGATGCAGCCCCAAAACTTACTTTTTCTAATCGAATAACGTAGTTGTTTTTTTCTTTATATTCTTTACGTTTAAACAATTTTACATCTCCTTTTCCTAAATAAAATAGCCTATTTATTATAACAAATTTTTACAGTTCAACTCAAATAAAAACCCAATTTTTAACTTATGATAAAATCCGAATAATATCTATGTGCTTCTTATAATTTTTTTATCTTTTTTTAAAAATAACATAATGGTTAAAAAAATACCTACTTTCAAGAAAAAAATACTTTTTTAAACTTTCCACACAATTTTTTTATTTCACCCTGTAGAATAATCCTATAAATATCCTTTTTCTCAAAACTTAGATATACAGAATAATTATACCCCCCGAAATTTTTTTGTCAAATTATATCCCTCAACATTGTGAATAAAGTTGTTCTTTTAAGTTTCATCTAAAGTTTCATACTAATTTCTAGTTAAGTATCAAAACTAGAAGTTAGTATAAATCTATATTTTTGGTAAATTCTCAATCTAAATTCTAGTTTTAAAAGTTGTTGAATTTAGTCTAAGAACATTTTGAAAAAAATCAGGGAATTTGTCCTAAACTAAGTTCTAGCCATTGAAAAAAAACAACAGAAATCAAGATTTCAGGATTTGTCGAACAACCCAAAATAAAAAAAGGAAGGAGATAGCCGAAACTATTTCCTTCCTTTTTTTCGGCTCATCGACAAATTCTGTTGGTGAATCAAATTTAACACCAAATTAAGTCTTTAATTTTTAAATGAACAAGGTGGGAGAAAAATTAAATATTTAGTCTATTTAATAATCTACCACAAACATAACTATGAATAAAATCTAGTTTTAACTTTATAATGAGCAGGGGCATGTTATCCGCGATTAGCGGTTTTGGGGGCTGTGAAATTTAATCTTATTTTTTTCGCTTCCCCCAATTCAACATGCCCATAGAGGCTCATTGTCAAGTTAAAACGACTCTATACAACCTTTCTTAAATCATAATGACTTTCTATTGACCGGGGTAAAGAAACACCCTTTGATAATCTTAATTCTTAATTTCATATTCTCAAAAATTTCGATATCCATATGCCACACGTTTAATCACTTTAATGAAATTATTCGTTCCTTCAATAGCTCCATTGGAATATCCTGTCGTAAATGCTTGATAAATCCCATCCTTAAAACGTTTGAATACTTCAAACTTCTTCTTAAATTCATAAGGTAATTGTCTTGGAATCTCCTTTATACATGTCATAAATGCCTCATAATCTTTCTTCTTGTAGGCTTTTCTAAGTTCTTGGATGAAATCATATGCATCTGATAACACTTCGTTAAAACTCAATAATTTATCTACTAATTGTGCTTGAGTAAGATAGGTTTTTGAAGTGATAATTATACCTTAATTTTTTTCTTCATCTAATTCATCGCTTGGTTTTTAACAGCAGTTTCCAATAGCGTTTCAATGTCTTCTGTTGTGTTGATTTAGCAGAGAATTGCTTCATAATTACAACTCGAAGTTGATTAAAATTACGATTCATATGTTGAACGATATGGAATCGATCTACGACGATAACAGCGTTTGGAAATACTGTTTTAATAAGGTTTTTGATAAGAAGCATTCATATCCATCACTAAATATTTTTACTTTTTAAACGTTGTTTACGGGAGAACTTCATAAAGAAAGAAATCAATTCATGAAGTGTTCTCCCAGGTAAAATATCAATTAATTGACGATTTTTCACCATCTAAACAAATGAAATTCATTTTTCCCTTGTTGCGTTTTTAACGCCTCTAAATTCATCTAAACAAAGCACTTTTAGGTAAATAGTTATATCGTTGCATTGTTTTTTTACTTTAAACTTCTTCATCACTCTTTCAACAGTCTTATCAGAAATAGAAAGAAGTTTAGCGATTGTTTTTTCTAGAGAAATTTTCTTTTAAATACAACATAATTTGGCACTCTAAATCATAAGAAATATTACTGTTTTTTTAGGAACAAGAGGGCAATCTGCAACCCAAGTTTTACGACAATCTTTACAGATAAATCGTTGTACCTTTTAGGGTCTAAAAATAGTCTTACTACCGAATAGGTGTGGAATTCTAATTTTTATGTTCCATAGGAGAATGTTTAATGACATTTTCACTAGAACAATACAGACAAGAAGTACAAGAATCGGTCCAAGTTCCTTTAATTTTTATGAACTGTTTCATGATTTTTCTGTCACTATTTCTAACCAATTTTCATCCGTAATAAAAATTTTCTTCTGTTAATCTTAGTAATTTTCGTATACAATAGTCCATGAGAGAAATCCTCCTTTGATTTGTTTTCGTCGACTTAATCATAACTCAGATTTCTCTTTTTTTGCATGTAAAAAAATCCTGTCGGTGATTTCTCACCAACAGGATTTGTCGAACAACCCCTTTTTTTCTTATTAAACTTCTTGTTTCAGATGAAAGAATCATCGAAAAATTAAGTTTTAATCTTCTTTTTTTCTTACCTGGAATTGCAATTCCTAATCCTGCAAGAATTGAAGCCGCAGCTGCTCCGAAGATTGTAAACTCATCTCCAGTACCAGTATTTGGTAATTCATTCTTATGTTCTTGAACAGTTGTTGGTGTTTCCACTTTAGATTCAGAATGAACAACTTGACGATATACATGACGTACATTGCCATTTGAATCTTCTTCTGTTCTTACAAATTCATATCCTAGAATATTTTTCTTTTTGGTTGTTTTTCCTTTCTTAGTTGAACGGATTTCTTTTACCATTTTCATCTACATATGAAGTTTCTTTTTCCTTCACTTCAGGAGTTGATGAAGTTACTTTTACGATAAATATGAACAGTATTTCCTTCTTTATCTTTTTTTCTGTACGTACAAATTCATATCCTGGAATTGAAGATTTATCCTTCGTACCATTTTTCTCTAGGTTTTAGAGTTTCCCCATCAACTGATTTCCAAATTGTAGATTTAGATTCATCTGTATTTGGTGTTTCTGGAGTTGGTTTTGGTGTTTCCGGAGTTGAAGAAGACTTCTTAGTATATACATGGATTGTATTTCCATCTTTATCTTTCTTCGTTTGTTTGAACGTATATCCAGAAATTTCTTTCTTATCTTTCGTTCCTTTGTCTGAAGGGTTAATTTCTTTGCCTTCTTCATCTACATAACTTGTTACGACTTGACGGTATACATGCGTTGTATTGCCTTTCTCGTCTTTCTTCGTTTCTTTGTAAATGTACTCTGGAATGTCTTTCTTATCTTTCGTTCCCTTTGTCTGAAGGGTTAATTTCTTTGCCTTCTTCATCCACATAACTTGTTACGACTTGACGATATACATGCGTTGTATTGCCTTTCTCGTCTTTCTTCGTTTCTTTGTAAATGTACTCTGGAATATCTTTCTTATCTTTCGTTCCTTTGTCTGAAGGGTTAATTTCTTTGCCTTCTTCATCTACATAACTTGTTACGACTTGACGGTATACATGCGTTGTATTGCCTTTTTCGTCTTTCTTAGTTTCTTTGTAAATGTACTCTGGAATGTCTTTCTTATCTTTCGTTCCTTTATCTGAAGGATTAATTTCTTTGCCTTCTTCATCTACATAACTTGTTACGACTTGACGGTATACGTGAATTGTATTTCCTTTTTCGTCTTTCTTCGTTTCTTTGTAAATGTACTCTGGAATATCTTTCTTATCCTTCGTTCCTTTATCAGATGGATTAATTTCTTTTCCTGTTTCATCTACATAAGTTGTTACGACTTTACGGTAAACATACTCAACTGTTGTAACTCCTTCATTCACTTTTTCCTGTTTCAGAAGCTGATGTTTCAGATTTTTTTCACGAATTCATAAACATCGCCATTGGCAGTTGTGATTGTTTCTGGTTTTTAATTCAGGTGTATTTGTGTTGTAATCTGTACCAGTTGCGCTTTGGTTTTCAGCTTTAACACTTGGTTTACCTTCAATTTCATTACCTTCAGTATCTCTATAATTTACTGTTACGTCACCTTTTTGTAATTCGTATTTATACGTTACTTCTGTTGGTTCAACTGTTACTTTACCATTTTTCTTTACCAACAGTTTGTTCTGGAACTAATTTATAAACTTTTTCCACTTGTTGTTGTAATGGTAGTTGGTTTTAATTCAGGTGTATTTGTGTTGTAATCTGTACCAGTTGCGCTTTGGTTTTCAGCTTTAACACTTGGTTTACCTTCAATTTCATTACCTTCAGTATCTCTATAATTTACTGTAACATCACCTTTTTGTAATTCGTATTTATACGTTACTTCTGTTGGTTCAACTGTTACTTTTACCATTTTCTTTACCAACAGTTTGTTCTGGAACTAATTTATAAACTTTTCCACTTGTTGTTGTAATGGTAGTTGGTTTTAATTCAGGTGTATTTGTGTTGTAATCTGTACCAGTTGCGCTTTTGGTTTTCAACTTTAACACTTGGTTTACCTTCAATTTCATTACCTTCAGTATCTCTATAATTTACTGTAACATCACCTTTTTGAAGTTCGTACTTATACGTCACTTCTGTTGGTTCAACTGTTACTTTACCATTTTTCTTTACCAACAGTTTGTTCTGGAACTAATTTATAAACTTTTCCACTTGTTGTTGTAATGGTAGTTGGTTTTTAATTCAGGTGTATTTGTGTTGTAATCTGTACCAGTTGCGCTTTGGTTTTCAGCTTTAACACTTGGTTTACCTTCAATTTCATTACCTTCAGTATCTCTATAATTTACTGTAACATCACCTTTTTTTGAAGTTCGTACTTATACGTCACTTCTGTTGGTTCAACTGTTACTTTACCATTTTTCTTTACCAACAGTTTGTTCTGGAACTAATTTATAAACTTTTTCCACTTGTTGTTGTAATGGTAGTTGGTTTTTAATTCAGGTGTATTTGTGTTGTAATCTGTACCAGTTGCGCTTTGGTTTTCAACTTTAACACTTGGTTTACCTTCAATTTCATTACCTTCAGTATCTCTATAATTTACTGTAACATCACCTTTTTTGAAGTTCGTACTTATACGTCACTTCTGTTGGTTCAACTGTTACTTTACCATTTTTCTTTACCAACAGTTTGTTCTGGAACTAATTTATAAACTTTTCCACTTGTTGTTGTAATGGTAGTTGGTTTTTAATTCAGGTGTATTTGTGTTGTAATCTGTACCAGTTGCGCTTTGGTTTTCAGCTTTAACACTTGGTTTACCTTCAATTTCATTACCTTCAGTATCTCTATAATTTACTGTAACATCACCTTTTTGAAGTTCGTACTTATACGTCACTTCTGTTGGTTCAACTGTTACTTTACCATTTTTCTTTACCAACAGTTTGTTCTGGAACTAATTTATAAACTTTTCCACTTGTTGTTGTAATGGTAGTTGGTTTTTAATTCAGGTGTATTTGTGTTGTAATCTGTACCAGTTGCGCTTTGGTTTTCAGCTTTAACACTTGGTTTACCTTCAATTTCATTACCTTCAGTATCTCTATAATTTACTGTAACATCACCTTTTTGAAGTTCGTACTTATACGTCACTTCTGTTGGTTCAACTGTTACTTTACCATTTTCTTTACCAACAGTTTGTTCTGGAACTAATTTATAAACTTTTCCACTTGTTGTTGTAATGGTAGTTGGTTTTTAATTCAGGTGTATTTGTGTTGTAATCTGTACCAGTTGCGCTTTGGTTTTCAGCTTTAACACTTGGTTTACCTTCAATTTCATTACCTTCAGTATCTCTATAATTTACTGTAACGTCACCTTTTTGTAATTCGTATTTATACGTTACTTCTGTTGGTTCAACCGTTACTTTACCATTTTCCTTACCGACTGTTTGATCTGGAACTAGTTTATAAACTTTACCACTTGTTGTTGTAATGGTAGTTGGTTTTAATTCAGGTGTATTTGTGTTGTAATCTGTACCAGTTGCGCTTTGGTTTTCAGCTTTAACACTTGGTTTTACCTTCAATTTCATTACCTTCAGTATCTCTATAATTTACTGTAACATCACCTTTTTTGAAGTTCGTACTTATACGTCACTTCTGTTGGTTCAACTGTTACTTTACCATTTTCTTTACCAACAGTTTGTTCTGGAACTAATTTATAAACTTTTCCACTTGTTGTTGTAATGGTAGTTGGTTTTTAATTCAGGTGTATTTGTGTTGTAATCTGTACCAGTTGCGCTTTGGTTTTCAGCTTTAACACTTGGTTTTACCTTCAATTTCATTACCTTCAGTATCTCTATAATTTACTGTAACGTCACCTTTTTTTGTAATTCGTATTTATACGTTACTTCTGTTGGTTCAACTGTTACTTTACCATTTTCTTTACCAACAGTTTGTTCTGGAACTAATTTATAAACTTTTCCACTTGTTGTTGTAATGGTAGTTGGTTTTTAATTCAGGTGTATTTGTGTTGTAATCTGTACCAGTTGCGCTTTGGTTTTCAGCTTTAACACTTGGTTTACCTTCAATTTCATTACCTTCAGTATCTCTATAATTTACTGTAACATCACCTTTTTTTGAAGTTCGTACTTATACGTCACTTCTGTTGGCTCAACTGTTACTTTACCATTTTTCTTTACCAACAGTTTGTTCTGGAACTAATTTATAAACTTTTCCACTTGTTGTTGTAATGGTAGTTGGTTTTTAATTCAGGTGTATTTGTGTTGTAATCTGTACCAGTTGCGCTTTGGTTTTCAGCTTTAACACTTGGTTTACCTTCAATTTCATTACCTTCAGTATCTCTATAATTTACTGTAACATCACCTTTTTGAAGTTCGTATTTATACGTTACTTCTGTTGGTTCAACTGTTACTTTACCATTTTTCTTTACCAACAGTTTGTTCTGGAACTAATTTATAAACTTTTTCCACTTGTTGTTGTAATGGTAGTTGGTTTTTAATTCAGGTGTATTTGTGTTGTAATCTGTACCAGTTGCGCTTTGGTTTTCAACTTTAACACTTGGTTTTACCTTCAATTTCATTACCTTCAGTATCTCTATAATTTACTGTAACATCACCTTTTTGAAGTTCGTACTTATACGTCACTTCTGTTGGTTCAACTGTTACTTTACCATTTTTCTTTACCAACAGTTTGTTCTGGAACTAATTTATAAACTTTTTCCACTTGTTGTTGTAATGGTAGTTGGTTTTTAATTCAGGTGTATTTGTGTTGTAATCTGTACCAGTTGCGCTTTGGTTTTCAGCTTTAACACTTGGTTTTACCTTCAATTTCATTACCTTCAGTATCTCTATAATTTACTGTAACATCACCTTTTTGAAGTTCGTACTTATACGTCACTTCTGTTGGTTCAACTGTTACTTTACCATTTTCTTTACCAACAGTTTTGTTCTGGAACTAATTTATAAACTTTTCCATTTTTGTTGTAATGGTAGTTGGTTTTTAATTCGGGTGTATTTGTGTTGTAATCTGTACCAGTTGCGCTTTGGTTTTCATTTGTTCTGAACTAATTTATAAACTTTTTCCACTTGTTGTTGTAATGGTAGTTGGTTTTTAATTCAGGTGTATTTGTGTTGTAATCTGTACCAGTTGCGCTTTGGTTTTCAGCTTTAACACTTGGTTTACCTTCAATTTCATTACCTTCAGTATCTCTATAATTTACTGTAACATCACCTTTTTTTGAAGTTCGTACTTATACGTCACTTCTGTTGGTTCAACTGTTACTTTTACCATTTTCTTTACCAACAGTTTGTTCTGGAACTAATTTATAAACTTTTCCACTTGTTGTTGTAATGGTAGTTGGTTTTAATTCAGGTGTATTTGTGTTGTAATCTGTACCAGTTGCGCTTTGGTTTTTCAGCTTTAACACTTGGTTTACCTTCAATTTCATTACCTTCAGTATCTCTATAATTTACTGTAACATCACCTTTTTGAAGTTCGTACTTATACGTCACTTCTGTTGGTTCAACTGTTACTTTACCATTTTCTTTACCAACAGTTTGTTCTGGAACTAATTTATAAACTTTTTCCACTTGTTGTTGTAATGGTAGTTGGTTTTTAATTCAGGTGTATTTGTGTTGTAATCTGTACCAGTTGCGCTTTTGGTTTTCAGCTTTAACACTTGGTTTACCTTCAATTTCATTACCTTCAGTATCTCTATAATTTACTGTAACATCACCTTTTTGAAGTTCGTACTTATACGTCACTTCTGTTGGTTCAACTGTTACTTTACCATTTTCTTTACCAACAGTTTGTTCTGGAACTAATTTATAAACTTTTTCCACTTGTTGTTGTAATGGTAGTTGGTTTTTAATTCAGGTGTATTTGTGTTGTAATCTGTACCAGTTGCGCTTTTGGTTTTCAACTTTAACACTTGGTTTACCTTCAATTTCATTACCTTCAGTATCTCTATAATTTACTGTAACATCACCTTTTTGAAGTTCGTACTTATACGTCACTTCTGTTGGTTCAACTGTTACTTTACCATTTTTCTTTACCAACAGTTTGTTCTGGAACCAATTTATAAACTTTTCCACTTGTTGTTGTAATGGTAGTTGGTTTTTAATTCAGGTGTATTTGTGTTGTAATCTGTACCAGTTGCGCTTTTGGTTTTCAACTTTAACACTTGGTTTTACCTTCAATTTCATTACCTTCAGTATCTCTATAATTTACTGTAACATCACCTTTTTTTGAAGTTCGTACTTATACGTCACTTCTGTTGGTTCAACTGTTACTTTACCATTTTCTTTACCAACAGTTTGTTCTGGAACTAATTTATAAACTTTTCCACTTGTTGTTGTAATGGTAGTTGGTTTTTAATTCAGGTGTATTTGTGTTGTAATCTGTACCAGTTGCGCTTTTGGTTTTCAGCTTTAACACTTGGTTTACCTTCAATTTCATTACCTTCAGTATCTCTATAATTTACTGTAACATCACCTTTTTGAAGTTCGTACTTATACGTCACTTCTGTTGGTTCAACTGTTACTTTACCATTTTTCTTTACCAACAGTTTGTTCTGGAACTAATTTATAAACTTTTCCACTTGTTGTTGTAATGGTAGTTGGTTTTTAATTCAGGTGTATTTGTGTTGTAATCTGTACCAGTTGCGCTTTGGTTTTCAGCTTTAACACTTGGTTTACCTTCAATTTCATTACCTTCAGTATCTCTATAATTTACTGTAACATCACCTTTTTGAAGTTCGTACTTATACGTCACTTCTGTTGGTTCAACTGTTACTTTACCATTTTCTTTACCAACAGTTTGTTCTGGAACTAATTTATAAACTTTTTCCACTTGTTGTTGTAATGGTAGTTGGTTTTAATTCAGGTGTATTTGTGTTGTAATCTGTACCAGTTGCGCTTTGGTTTTCAGCTTTAACACTTGGTTTACCTTCAATTTCATTACCTTCAGTATCTCTATAATTTACTGTAACGTCACCTTTTTGTAACTCATACTCATAAGTAACTGTTTGTTTTTCTGTAGTTACTTTACCAGTTTCACCAGCTGAACCTGTTTTTAGTCCATTATTTGCTGCAACAAGTTTATAAACTCTTCCATCTTCTTTTGTAATAGTTGCATCTTTTGTCGCAGTGTAGTCACTTCCTACTTGTCTACCTGTTACTAATGTTACTGGATCTTTTAGGTTTTCTTCTGTTCCTGCGATGACGTACTTAACTTCTACATCTCCACCTATTTTTGGTGCGTACTCATAAACTACTTCTTGTTTATCTGCTGTAACTGTACCCGTTTCTGCAGCTGATGTAGTTTTATGACCTTTATATACATAAACTTTTCCATCAGTAGCTGTTAATTCTTCACCTGCTGCTGGCGCTGTTGAAGTATATTCTTTTCCAACTTTTTAATCCCTTTAGCAACATCTGTTGATGGTTTTTAATTCAGTTGTTGTTCCTTCGATAACATATTTTGCAACTACATCTCCACCAACTGGAATAATTTTTTTCATAATATACATTTTTCAACTACATTACCGTTATTAATCAGTTCTTGAGAAACCAATACTCTATCGATAACTTCTCTATCTGGAGCTTCAAAAATTAGGTACTCTAGGTGAATTTGTTCTTGGCCAATTTGGTTGATAAGCATCAGTGCTATATTCCCATGGACCTTCTACTACTCGGCCTGTTTCTTTACCTGTGTATACTTTTCTCTTAACTGTAATATTTTTGTACAACAGGATTAGCAACTACATTACTCTCATTATTCTTTTTCAAGATAATTTATTGTACGAGTAATCGTTTTACTTTCTTCTTTAAATATTGCTTCCTCATAGACATAAGTAACTTTTTCGTTACTTGTTTTTTTCATAAGTTCCTGTTTCTGGAGCTGAATCTACTTGGATTTCTTTAAATAAATATGGTAATCCCGACCAATGACCTCGAGGAATGACATCTTCTTTTTGTCGTAGTATATGGTTGTCCTGCAAATTCTTTTTTTCAGTAATTTTTGGAAGAATATCGTCTTTTTCTAGTATTGATATAACGGACTTCTAATTTTTCCTCGTACGTCTTCTGTTCTTAATCCAACAGTATTCGATTCTAACCATACATTTTTGATTATTCTTCAAGAAAAATTTGCGATGTACTTTGAACAAAGTTTGGATTATCAGCATCAACTCGAAGATTAAAGTTATGCGTAAAGCCATGTTCTTTTTGTTACCATATAATCCTTTTTTTAAATTTATATTTAACGGCAGTAACATCTTTCCAATTTGTGATTTTTATCTGCAGTTACATAAGTTCCTGTAGTTTTGTCAGTTGCAGTTGATGTCGTATATTCTATATCAAACTCATCTGAATTCTCAACAATAGGTCCTTCTAAATACGTTACCGCTTCACTCTTAGGAATTAAAACAACTGCTTCTTTTGATTTTTTTGAGGTGTATCTGTTAAGTTCTCAACTTGAGGTGTTAGAGTAACTTTTTGTCCATTCTTCACGTCAATAATTCCACGTGTACCTGTTGTCCCTGGTTTAGAAATCGTTAATGATGTTGAATACTCGATAACATTATTCATCGTAACATTAATATTTGCTTTTTGCAATTGTTCGACCTGATTCATGTCCTTCTACATAATCTGCATTTAAAGAACGATCATTCCCAAATAAAGTTTCAGCATTACTATTCCACACAAGATAAGATTCAATATTATAAGTTCCACTTTCAATTTGACCATTATTTTTCTACTTCAAATGTAAGTGCTACTGGACTATATGTTCCACCTTTAATCCAACCATCTTTATTTAAATCATAACTAGATAATCCTAAATCTTTTTGAGTCGAAAATATAGGCACGCTTACCTGTTCCCTTATAATTCTCAATAATACGTGTTGGATTAACAGTATCATAAGTTTCTTTTAATCTGATTATAGCCATCTTTTGCAGCACTACCATTTTCCCCCAAAATATAAGGTGTTTTTTTGATAATAAGCGATTATCAGCAGTTAATCTGAAATCTTTTAAAAGGAACCTTAGGATCAGCTAGTAACATTACACTTGTTTTATTAATATTTGGATCTAATTTGTCTAAATCATAAACTTTTTATACCATTTGTTTCAGATTCAGCTAATTTAAAATAATCCGGTGCATTATATAGAACTGTAATTGGTACACTCTTTCCTCTTGTTAAGTTATCTTTCGTTAACTCTCGGTCTCCAATTTGTGCCATTGATAAACTTAAAGTTGTTGGTTCTTTAGTATGAACAGCAGGGGTACTACTACCAGTATTTGGTCGTTCAGTAGCTACAGCACTTTCAATTGTATTATTAGCCGCTAAAACTTGAGAAATTTTTATTTTCATAACGAGTAATAGTAGGATCTTTTGCTTTTTCTTTCCAAGTACCTACCGTTACGTCTAAATCAGCCCTCATTCCAAGAATCGTTTTAGAAGCTTTCTTTCTATCTTGAACTTCATCAACAATTCCAGGAGTTTTTTTAAAATTAAATGAGTAAATTTCTTTTCAGGATTAATAGCAACTTCATCAAATGTTTCATCAACAGAATTAAATTCTTTAATTAACTCAGGTTGGTTATTTTTCATTAACTCCGTATAATTTAAAGTTTTCTTTAAATTGTCCTTGTAAATCTTTATAACCTGCATGATATCCTCTTATTCCAGCATTCCCATTTTTCTAATTCATTCGTTGCAATTTCTATTAATTTAAATTTTTGTAAAAATAATTTCCTACTTGATCTTTTTGGAATGAAATAGTTCAAATACTGACTCGGTAACGTTCCACCATCAGCTTTTAATTTATTAAATGGAACTCTGTAAATTGCTGCAAAAAGTGTCTACATTACTTGCATTTGAAAAATAGTCTTTGGTCAGTAGCTGCGTTAATACGATCTTCCATCATACCAATTGAAGGAGCACCATCACCCGCATAGATTCTAAAACCATCAGGATCTTCTAGAGTTTGTGTGAATGATGAACCGTCTGGTCTATGTCCTACAGCTTTATAAACAATTTTTAGCACTATAACCTTTTTGTTCCATTCGTCTCAATAACTTTTTGCAATTTCTTCAGGTGTACTTAAGGCACCCTCTTTTTAATTTTTAATACAGGACCTGCATAATATAACAATTGGTCAATTCCACGAGTTTGATCTGGATGTAATGTAGCTACTCCATTCTCTAATGTCCATTTTGAATTTCTAGGAGAATTAGGGTCTAATTCTAGAAACTCTGGAATTCCACTAATCGTATAATCATAACTTATTAATCGACCATTACCATTTTGATTCCACCCATCAGCTTCTCCATTATTAAAGAATGGATCATTTGTCATAATTAATGGAATTCTAAAAGGAGTTTTTACAGGAGTTAATTTACCATCAACAACAGAACCGAGTTTGTATTCACGTTGTTCCTGAGATACATAATTTTTTTACTAACTTTTCTGTTGTGTCCCTTTTCACGATAAATAATCTCTGATAGATAGTCAAAAGTAGCTGTTGCTGTTTTTGTAGATAAGACATTTTCACCACTGATAAACTCTGTCTTCACTGGTAGTGAATCATCTTTTGATGGTGCATTCTTTATAGATGTTCCTACATAAAGTTTTTAATAAACTTTCCGCAACAGATCCACCAGCCATTGGATTTAAATTTAAATCATAAACATAATCAGTAGCTGTAGAACGGTCATCTGTACTTTTTAACAAAAGATGAATTTGTAAATACTGGTTTTTTTGTCAGAATGAAGAAAAGCCTTTGGAATAGTTACACGTACTTTACCATCTGTAACTGTATCATTTGAAGAAGCTGAATAAGTAATCGCCATATTAATGACACGTTCACCGTCACCATTATTTGCTACCGGAATTCGTTTTTTTCTGTTGGCCCTTTCGATGTATCAAAATGAATTGATCCTGTCAAAGCTTGGGCTGTTACTCCTCCAGTACGGAAACCAGTTCCTTCTTCCATCTTTTTTTACCATTACGGCTATCTTGATTTTTTTGTTTTTCTTTAGGTGTTTCTTCAACTTTGATCGATTTTTAAAATAGAAGTTAACGAGCTAATTTCTTTTGCTTTTAGCATCTACTTCTGGTTGTGTCGCAGACGATGAATTTTGTAAAACTTTTGCTTCTTCTAATAATTTTTCAGCTTTCTCAACAAGTTTTTTGCTTTTTCATTTGAGCGAACACGATCTACTTGTTCTTGTAAAGCTGTCATTTTTTTCAGTTAAATGAGTTTTTTTCAACTGTAGCTTTCTTCTCATCAGTTGGCTGTTCTGCTTTTTTTCTACGATAGTAGAAGGTTGTTCTTCTGCTGGAGTTGCTTTTTTTCTGTTACAACAGTAGCATTTTTTTCTTCCACTAATTTAGTGTCAACAGATGGAGTCTCTTGATTTGTTTTTCTCTTCATTTGTTGTAACTACCTTTTGGAGCTTCACTCGCTTTTTTTCTTTTTTTGATCCTTTGGTGATGAACTTACAACTTCATTTGTTGCTGGTTCATTCACTTCACTAGCTTCAACATGGAAGCCTAAAAAAAGAAGCCAGCTCCAACTAGTACACTTGCAGCTCCAACTTTTTAATTTTTTTGATAGAATATTTTTTTCAAATTTTCTACCGGACTTTTTTGATTCATGAATTTGTTATTTTTTTACTTAACATCCTATTTTTCCTTTCTATGATTTTCATTTTCCATATTATTATGATTAAAAACAATTATATACGTATCCATCTTATTATATTTAAATTATATCGTCAAATAAATAGATTACAAAATATAAACAATTATTTTTACAAATTTGTAAAAGATATACTCACCCCAAAGGTTAGACATAAACCATGTAACTTTTTGGGGGAGTTCAATTTTTATCCAATCATTCTCTATATCAAAAATTATTAATTATTTTTCAGCTTCTGCTTGTTTTTTTACGTTTATTTGCTTTTTTTCACGCTCACCTTTATTTAAGATTTGTTTTTCTTAAACGAATCGTTTCTGGTGTGATTTCGCAATATTCATCATCTGATAAGAATTCTAATGATTCTTCTAATGATAATTTCTTCGGTGTTTTTAATCACAGAAGTTTGGTCTTTCGTTGCTGAACGAATATTTGTTTGTTGTTTAGCTTTCGTGATGTTAACCGCTAAGTCATTTTTCACGAGAGTGTTCCCCAACAATCATTCCTTCATAAATTTCTGTACCGGGTTCAGTGAAAATTACTCCACGGTCTTCAACACCCATAATTCCGTAAGTTGTTGATTTACCAGTATCTGTAGAAACTAATGCACCATTTCTACGTCCGCCAATATTTGCAGCAATGTATGGTAAATATTGATCGAATGTGTGGTTCATAATTCCGTATCCACGAGTCATTGATAAGAACTCAGTTGTATATCCTAATAATCCACGAGCTGGTACTAAGAATACGATACGAACTTGTCCATTTTCACTATGTTGCATATCTTGCATTTCACCTTTACGGTTACTTAATGATTCAATAATTGAACCCATATATTCTTCTGGAGTATCAATTTGTACACGTTCAAATGGTTCACATTTTACGCCATCAATTTCTTTAATAATTACTTCTGGACGAGATACTTGTAATTCATATCCTTCACGACGCATATTTTCAATTAAGATTGATAAGTGTAATTCTCCACGTCCTGATACAATCCATGCATCTGGTGAATCTGTTGGTTCTACTTTTTAGAGATACGTCTGTTTGTAATTCACGCATTAAACGTTCTTCGATTTTTACGTGCTGTTACGTATTTTCCTTCACGTCCTGCAAATGGTGAGTTATTTGTCAAGAATGTCATTTGTAATGTTGGTTCATCAATGTGTAACACTGGTAATGATTCTTGTGCATCTACTGGTGTTACAGTTTCCCCAACGAAGATATCTTCCATCCCTGAAACAGCGATTAAGTCCCCTGCTTTTTGCTTCATTGATTTCTAAACGATTTAATCCGAAGAAACCAAATAATTTTTGTAACACGGAAGTTTTTTTCTTAGTTCCATCTAATTTTTAATAGAGATACTTGGTCACCAACTTTTACAGTTCCACGGAATACACGACCGATACCGATACGTCCTACATAATCATTATAGTCTAATAATGATACTTGGAATTGTAAAGGCTCATCTGAATTATCAACTGGTGCAGGAATATGTTCGATAATTGTATCGAATAAATAGTCCATTGTTTGTTCTTGATCCGCAGGATTATCTGACATACTAGAAGTTCCGTTTAATGCTGAAGCATAAACTACAGGGAATTCTAATTGATCATCATCTGCTCCTAATTCGATAAATAATTCTAATACTTCATCAACCACTTCTTCTGGGCGAGCAGCATCACGGTCGATTTTATTCACTACTACGATTGGTGTTAAATGTTGTTCTAATGCTTTTTTTAATACGAAACGTGTTTTGAGGCATTGTTCCTTCATAAGCATCAACTACTAAAAACTACACCGTCCACCATTTTTCATGATACGCTCAACTTCTCCACCGAAGTCGGCGTGTCCTGGTGTATCCATAATGTTAATACGAGTACCTTTATATTGAACAGCCGTATTTTTTTCGCTAAAATCGTAATACCACGTTCACGTTCAATATCGTTTGAGTCCATTGCACGTTCAGATAACTCTGTACGTGCATCTAATGTTTCTGATTGTTTTAATAATTCGTCTACTAATGTTGTTTTTACCATGGTCAACGTGAGCGATAATGGCAATATTACGAATATCATTTCTTAATTTCATGTTTTTCCTCCAATTTGTAACAAAATGAAAGTGATGGAATACATTTTAATAGGGAATTTCCATCACTTAAACCTCTTTTAAACTCTAAAATTGTACTACAAAGAGCTCAAAAAAATCAATTTAAATAATTATTTAACACATAGATTTGTACTATTTTCTTCACATCGAGTAAGAATTGATTCCCTTTTAATTTCTTTACTTACCTAATTCTTCTGTTCTTTGTTTAGCACATCTGGCTGCTTGGATTACACTTGAACGAAATCCTGTTTGTTCTAATGAAACCACTCCAGCAATTGTTGAACCACCTGGACTGCAAACTTTTTTTCTTTTAAAACGGCAGGATGTTCTTTTGTTTCACCCACCATACTTGCAGATCCTTTAACCGTTTGAGTCGCTAATTGCAGTGCTACTTCTCTCGATAAACCCATACTCACGCCTGCTTCTGCTAATGCTTCAATAAAAATATAAACAAAAAGCTGGTCCACAACCTGCTAATGCTGTAGCAGCATCTATTTGAGCTTCCGGTAAATCAACTACAGTTCCAGCCGATTGTAATAACGAAACAAATACTTCTTTATCTTGCAGCGTTGCTTTTTTTCCCCAAGAGAAAAAAACTAATCACACCTTCTGCTACTTCTAATGGTGTATTTGGCATCATACGAATCCAACGATGACGAGTATCTGTCATGGATTGTAATTGTTTTAAAGTCACTCCTGCAGCCATACTAATTAATAGAATGGACTCTCGTCGCTCTAGGATATTTTTTTGTTTTCTTCTAATAACGCATGAATTTGATTGGGTTTTACTCCAAGGAAAAATCACATTTGCCTGTTCAAAAAAACTTGGCTATTCGTAACTGCTGTCGCATTCAAGTTCTCTGCTAACTTCACTGCCTTTTTCATGAGTACGGTTCGCTAGTAATACTGGATAAGTTTCATGTTTTGCAATAATGGTCGCAATCACGCTTCCCATATTTCCTAAACCAATGATTCCAATGGTTTTTCATCTTATCTCACCTGACCTTCTCCATACACAATGTATTTATAAGTTGTCATTTCTTTTAAGCCCATTGGTCCTCTAGCATGTAATTTTTGAGTAGAAATACCCATTTCACATCCTAAACCAAATTCTCCACCATCGGTAAATCGTGTCGAAGCATTCACATAAACTGCTGCACTATCGACTCTTGTTGTAAAGAATTCAATCGCATCATCTGATTCAGAAATAATCGCATCCGAATGATGAGTACTATGATTTTCAATATGGGTAACTGCTTCTTCTATCGAAGTCACAACTTTAACAGCCATTATGTAATCAGAAAACTCTGTATCAAAATCTTCTTTTTGAGCTTTCTCTCCTGAAATGTATTGAGCTGCTTTTTTTCATCAACTCTTAACTCAACAGCTGGAGTATGATTGTCTCACTAAAGTTTCTTTTTAATAACGGTAAAAAAATTGAGGCGCAATTGCTTCATGTACCACACAAACTTCCATAGCATTACATACGGATGGACGACTCATTTTAGCATTTTCTACAATCTTTATTGCTTTTAGCTAAATCAGCATCTTTATCAATATAAATATGCACAATTCCAGTACCTGTTTCTATAACAGGTACAATGGCATTTTTCAATGACTGCACGAATTAATCCAGCTCCACCACGAGGAATTAACACATCAATAAAGCCTTTTGCTTTCATTAATGCCATCGCACTTTCTCGACTTGTATCACTCACTAATTGAATACATTCTGGAGAAATTGATGTTTTTAGCTAATCCCTTTTTCAAGGCTGTCACAATCGCAAAAGCACTTTGATAAGCTTCCTTCCCACCTCTTAATACGACTGCATTACCACTCTTAATCGATAATGCTACTGCATCAGACGTCACATTAGGTCTGCTTTCATAAATAATTCCAATTACACCAAATGGCACTCTCTTCTTCTTAATTTGAATATTTTTGTGCACCAACTGTTTCTTCCATCAATTCTCCAACTGGGTCTGGTAATTGAGCGACTTGTCGAATACCTTCAGCCATTGCTTGGATTCTAGCTTCATCTAATTTCAAACGATCCAACATTACTTCTGAGATATGTCCCTTGGCTTTTTCTAAGTCTAATGCATTTGCTTTTTAAAAATAGCATAAGTATCTTCTAATAATGCAAGAGCCATTGCTTCTAGTGCTTCATTTTTTTGACGTTGTTGAAGCAATATTGATTTCTTTTTAAAACGATTAACCGTTTCTAACAATTGTTGTGTCGTCAATATGCATCCCTCCTTAAAAATTCTTGTTCTAATAGTTCTAACTCTCCGGAAATAGTCATCCAATCATCTCGATGAATGACAATTCCTTTTTCGATTATTTTTTTCGATAATTGTTGTGCAATAGCGTATTTACTCAGACGAGTTTGTCCTTTTTCCAATTACTTGATACTGTTCATCGACAACTGTCACAATTTCGGATTCATAAAACTCTCCCTCAACAGCTTTTTACTCCTGAAATTAATAAGCTCTTTCCTTCTTCTTGTAAAAGCTTGTTTTTGCTCCAGCATCAACGACTAATTTCCCTTTACTTTTTTTGCATATAAAGCAAGCCATTGTTTATGAGTTTTTCATAACTTTTTTTCTTGCGCTGTAAAATATGTTCCATCAACCGTTTGGTGAGCAGCTTCGATCAGTGCTTGTTCTTTTTAAAGATGAACAAATATAAACAGGAACACCCGCCATTGTCGCAATCGTTGCTGCTTTAATTTTTCGTATACATCCCGCCTGTTCCATTGCTAGAACCAGCTCCTCCTGCCATTTCGACTAATTCTTTTCGTGATTTCATCAATCTTATCAAAACGTTTTTGCCTTTGGATTTTTTTCGAAGGATTGTCATTATATACTCCATCTACATCTGTTAATAAAACTAATAAGTCTGCTTGTACCATTGCAGCTACTTGCGCACTTAATGTATCATTATCGCCCACTTTTTAATTCCTCAATTGAAACTGTATCATTTTCATTAATAACTGGAATTGCATGACGTGTTAATAATACAGATAACGCTTGGTGAGCATTATTGTAACGACGTTTATCCACAAAATCATCTTGCGTTAATAAAATTTGCGCAGAAACAATGCCTTTTCATTAATAAATTAGACGTATATTCTTCTAATAATAAGCCTTGACCTACCGCAGCAGAAGCTTGTTTATCGGCAATCTTTGTTGGACGTTTTTTTAAATCCTAACGAAGAGAATCCTGCAGCAATCGCACCAGAAGAAACTAAAATTAATTCATGTCCCTCTTCATGTAAAGTAGCCAGTTGTTGTGTAATAGCCTTAACTTTTTGCACGTGATAAGCTTCCATCAGGATTTGTTAATGAACTTGTTCCTACTTTAAACACAATTCTTTTTATGCTTCATTCTTTTTTTCCTTTCTACTAAATAATCAACCTATTTTTGCTTCATACCAGTTATTGCCAATATTACTATCTGCTTTTTAGTGGCACGGATAAACTTACCGCATTTTTCCATGACTTCTTCGACTAAGCTTTGTAATCTTTCCACTTCTTCTTCTGGCACTTCAAAAAAATCAATTCATCGTGTACTTGTAATAATAATTTCGCTTGGAATTTTCGTTCTTGCATTTCTCGATCTAATTCAATCATTGCTACTTTCAAAATATCAGCAGCTGTTCCTTGAATCGGTGAATTCATCGCTGTTCTTTCTGCAAATGAACGAATATTAAAAATTACTTGCATGAATTTCTGGTAAATAACGACGTCGATGGAATAATGTCTCCACATAATCTTTTTGACGAGCTTCTGCTACGATATTTTTCCATATATTCTTTGACGCCTTTGAATTCTTCTAAGTAACGGTCAATAAATTCTTTTGCTTGTTTACGAGAAATATTCAGATTTTGAGAGAGTCCATAATCACTAATTCCATACACAATTCCAAAGTTAACAGCTTTGGCTTGTCGTCTCATACTGCTTGTCACTTCTTCAGGATTTTTGAATCCCAAACACACGCATTGCTGTATTTGTGTGAATATCCATATTATTTTTTTAAACGCTTCAATCATATGAACGTCATTTGCCATATGCGCTAATACTCGTAATTCGATTTGAGAATAGTCACTTGATAATATCTTCCAATCAGGACGACTTGGTAAAAAAATGCCGAACGAACTTGGCGCCCTTCTTCTGTACGAATTGGAATATTTTTGTAAGTTAGGATCTTGAGAACTTAAGCGACCAGTTTGCGTCAAGTTCTGTACGAATCGTGTATGAATTTTTGCCATCTTCAAGGATATATGCTTGTAAGCCGTCAATATACGTTGTCGTTAATTTCTTTAATTGACGATATTCTAATAGAGACTCAACCATTGGAGATTGGTTTGCTAATTTTTTTCTAATACATCCACCGCTGTTGAATACCCTGTTTTTTTGTTTTCTTAATCACTGGTAAATTCATTTTTCTCAAATAAAATAACACCCAACTGTTTTTGGAGAATTAATATTAAATTCTTCGCCAGCAAATTCATAAATCGTTTGTTCAATTTCTTTGAGACGTGATTCGAATTGTTCACCCATTTCGATTAATCGGTTCTGATCCACTCGAATTCCTTCAATTTCCATTCGAGCTAAAAATATCACTCAATGGTAATTCCATTTCCCAATAGAGATGAATTTGTTCATTTTTCCTCCAATTGTTTCAATAAACGTTTTTGGAGAAGTCGCTAATACATAAATTTTAGCAGCTAAATGATTCCAAAAATACTTCTTTTTCTTTTTGGCACTTTAATTTTAACGCCTTTTCCATACACTTCTTCATCAGTCTTCAAGATTGAAATGCCAAATCGTTTCGCTACATCATAAATTTCATTTACGATTTCATTAGCATCCACTAAGTAAGCTAATAGAGAAACATCGTATTTCGCACCTGCTACTGTTAGTCCAAAACGATTTGCGAATACTTTCATTGCTTTCGTATCAAACATACTTTTTCTCAATTGTTTCATCCGCTAACCATTGTTTGAACGCTTCTGATTGAACAGCTACTTCAATAGAAGTAACATACACTTGTTTCTCATTACCGAATGCGACTGCCAAGACTGGCGCAACATGATAGTTGTTATCAAATGTTTCAAAATGAAGGGTTGTTGCATCTTGTAGTTCTTTTTCTGTGACTGTTTCAATCCATTGAACCTTTTTGAATTTCAAACCGTTTCTTCCTGAACGATTTGCCCACCTTTTTTTATTCAAGTAGTCTTTTTGAAATGATTGGAAACTCATTTCTTTATAGAAGGCTATTAGTTCTTCAACATTTTTCTTCTTTTCGAAGTGTATCTGCTACAGTAATTTCCAATGGAGAGTTGATATCGATTCTTGCTAATTTTTTTACTTAAAAAGGCTAATTCTTTATCTTGAATTAAATTGTCTTTTAAGCTTACTTTTTTTCATTTCATCGACATGTTCATAAATGCCTTCCACACTTCCGTATTCTTGGAGTAATTTAATAGCGGTTTTTTCACCCACTTTTGTTACACCTGGGTAATTATCTGATGAATCACCCATTAGTCCTTTCATGTCGATAATTTGTTCTGGTGTTAGTCCATATTTTTCGTTGATAAATGCAGGAGTATATTCGACTAATTCGCTTACTCCTTTTGTAGTTATTTTTAACGGTAATTTCTGGAGTCGCTAATTGAATTAAGTCTTTATCTCCGGATAAGACGACTACTTCAAAGCCTTCTTTGGCTGCTTGGTGGGCTAATGTTCCGATAATGTCATCAGCTTCGTATTGATTTAAGCGATAATGTGGATTCCCCATGCGTCTAATAAGACGTTAAAAGTATGGCATTTGTTCTTTTGAATTCTGATGGTGTTTTTTGCTCTGCCGCCTTTTGTATTCTGCGTACATTTCTGTACGGAAAGTTGTTTTGCCTGCAGTCCCAAGCTACTAATATGTGGGTAGGATTTTCTTGTTCTAAGATTGTTTTTAAACATTCGGTGGAATGAATATAATGCGTTTGTATGTAATCCATTTTGGTTTTTAAATCGGTTTAGATCTAAGATGGAATAGAAAGCACGAAATGCTAAGCTGCTGCCATCTACTAGTAATAATTTTTGTTTCACGATTGGCTCCTCAATTCTTCACAATGTTATTTTTCAGTGTACCATATTTTTTTATAAAAAAATTTGCATTGATAGCCATTTACTGGAACGTAATAAAGCAAGAAGCAAAAAAATCTTTTTGGTTGTGAGGTCGCCAGTAGCCCCTGCAGGGTCTCTTGGCTAAAAATTGAGCCTCGGTCTCAATTTTTTTACCTGTAATGGAAGCCAGCCTTGGCTTCCATTACTTTCACCTACAAAAATTTTTTTGCTTCTTGCTTTTATATGGTTTGGGTGTCTTTCACTGACAATATTTACTAACGTATTAAAAGTAAGATAGGAAAACAACTTTTGTTTGTGCGGTCGCCAGTAGTCCCCTTACGGGTTTCTTAGATAAAAAAATTGAGCCCTCGGCCTCAATCTTTTACCGGTAATGGAAGTCAACCATGGCTTCCATTACTTTCACTACAAAAAAATTTTTTTGCTTCTTGCTTTTTATATGGGATTGGTGTCTTTCAGTAACGTTTATTTAAACGAAACAATCATGACAAAAAAACTCTAGCACAGACTTTTTCCCGTAGTTGTAGTAATAGAAACTGGGTTACCAGTTTCTATTACCGGAAAAATTTGAGACCTTAGGCTCAAATTTTTAGCAATGAGACTCGCCAATGCGAGGCTGCTTGCGACGTTGCTACAAACGAAAAAGTCGGAGCTAGAGTTTTTATCTACGTCCAGAACATAAGAAAAAAATATAAAAACGAAACAAACATAATAGCAACCCTAGCCTAAACTTTTCCCGTAGCTGTAGTAATAGAAACTGGGTTACCAGATTCTGTTACCGGAAAATTTGAGACCTTAGGCTCAAATTTTAGTAATGAGACTCGCTAAAAGCGAGGCTGCTTTGCGACGTTGCTACATTTGAAAAGTTTAGTCTAGGATTTCTGTAATCATGCAAAAAAAGCATGGAACAATGATTCCATGCTTTCGTTATTTTTTTCCGATTAAGCTTCCATTAAAAGCTTGGTTAGCTGTAATGATTGCTAATTTATAAACATCTTCCTCGTTACATCCACGAGATAAATCTGAAATTGGTTTGTTTAACCCTTGTAAGATTGGTCCAATTGCTTCGAAGTTACCAAAACGTTGTGCAATTTTATAACCAATATTTCCAGATTGAATTTCTGGGAATACGAATACTGTTGCTTCACCTGCTACTGTTGAATCTGGTGCTTTTTGTTTACCAACACTTGGTACAAACGCTGCATCAAATTGTAATTCCCCATCAATATTGTAGTTAGGAGCTAATTCCTTAGCAATACGAGCAGCTTCCGCTACTTTTTAATGCTTCTTCAGATTTTGCAGAACCTTTAGTTGAGAAACTTAATAAAGCAACATTTGGTTCAATACCAAATAATCCAGCCGTTTTTAGCTGATTCAACAGCAATTTCAGCTAATTCTTGCGCATTTGGATTAATGTTAATAGCACAATCAGAGAATAAATATTTCTTAGATTTATCACTATTAATCATGATAAATGCACCACTTGTACGTGATACACCTGGTTTAGTTTTTAATAATTTGTAACGCTGGACGTACAGTGTCTCCTGTAGAGTGAACTGCACCAGATACTAAAACCATCTGCTAAGCCCATGTATACCATCATTGTACCAAAATAAGTTACATCTTTTAATAATTCACGAGCAGCTTCTGGAGTTGCTTTTTCCTTTACGACGTTCTACAAAACTTTCCACAACAGCTTCAAAGTTTTTCGTAAGTTTCTGGATCAATTACAGTAATGTCATGTAGTTAAATCCACGTTTTTTTGAGCTACTTCTTCAATTTCATCTTTTTCCCTAATAAAATAGGTTGACATAATTCATCTGCTTTTTAAACGTACAACAGCACCTAAAAATACGAGGTTCGCTTCCTTCAGGGAAAAACAATTTTCAAACCTTTCCCTTTAATTTTTCCTGATAATTCTTCAAATAGTTCCACAACTATCCCTCCAATAATTTTCTATAACTATGATACAACAAATTTCTTCTAAAAAAACAGTACTAAGTTGAATATTAAGAGAATATTCTTTAAAAATTCACACCTGTTATAGTCTAATGATTAACACAGTTAAATGGAAAGACTTGTTTACACTCCTTAAACTTATGGTATACTAAATATATTAAGTATTAAAGGAGATTCATCATGCGAGAATACGCTAAAAAAATTGATGGATACTGCCATGTTAGCAGGTCAAATTATGTTAGAATGCAATGCAGAAAGTTATCGAGTAGAAGAAACGATGAATTATATTTTTATCCACTTCTCATTTTTGCTAACTTGCGAAGCATTTGCGAATGCTACTGGAATCTTTGCAACATTAGATGACGACTGCATTGATTGTATTACTGAAATCCGTCGTGTCCCTAATCGAGATACAAATTTAAAAACGAATTTATAAAAGTCAATAGTATTTCACGTCAATTAGTTAGTGGAGAAATCGATTTAGATACAGCCTATCAACAATTTCAAAACTTAAAAAGAATCTGATTATCCTTCTTGGTTAAAAGATATTGGGTTAGTCATCATGTGCGGATGTTATGCAGCCCTTTATGGTGCTACCTTACTAGAAATGTTTGTTGCCGGAATTGCAGCTATTGTACTTCCATTAGTCTATAAATTAGATGCCAAATTAGGATTAGGAATGTTTATCACCAATTTAGTTTCTATTATCCCAATGGTTATTATTATCTGCTATTTACAAGAAACGATATTTCCAAGTATTCATATTGGTATTCCGATTATCGGAGCAATTATGCCTGCAGTACCGGGAACTGCTATTACAAATGCCATTCGTGATACTCTACGAGGCGATTATAACTCCGGAACTGCTCGTGCAGTAGAAGCTGCTGTTACCGCTCTATCTATTTCTATTGCTGTAGTGATTGGTTTATTAATTGAGGAGGTGTCAATCCATTATGATGTTTCAAGTGATTAGCTCTGTTATTGCAGTTTATTTTTAGTAGTATTGTATTCGAAGTTCCAAAACGATTGATTAAATACACTGCTTTAATTGGAGGAATTGGTTGGTGGATTTATCTTTTTATTTTTAGATAATGCTGGAATGGAGTTATCCACCCTATTATAGTGGACTCACTGTAGCTTTTTCTTTCCCACTTAGCAGCCAGATTTTTTTAAAGCTCCCGTAACGGTATTTTTTTCATTCCTGGATTTTTTTCCCATTAGTACCAGGAGCTGGAATGTATCGAACTGCCTATGCCTTTTTAACAGGAGATGCTGTTAAAGCTCATTATTATTTATCTAGCACCATAGCTGTAGCAGGCATGATTGCTCTAGCAATTTTTCACTGTTGACTCACTTTTTTTCGATTACATTCCATTTGGAAAAAAATTACACAAAAACGTGATACTGATGCTGTATCACGTTTTTTTGATTATTCAAATCCACCTACAGTGATAACTTCATCTGTTGGAAGAATAATTTCTGTGTATTTTGTTTACTTTCTTCAGCACTTGGAGTAAACGTAGGAGTTACTTCCGGTGTAATTAATTGTTCATTCTTCTTAGCACGTCCTGCTAAAATTGAATCGATTGATGGTGCAGATACTTCAATTTTTAGAATGACTATTTAATAATAAATCCCATTCTTCATTTTTTTAATCATTTCTAATTGAGATTCCACCATAATTTGTAATCTTTGACGGAACATACGTGTTTCTTTTCTTCAACACATCTGTTTCACGATTAATTTCTGTTGCTTTTTTTCAGCTGCTTCTTTTTAATAATCTTTCCGCTTCTTTTTCAGCTTCAAAAATAATAATTTCTGCATCTTTACGAGCATTTTTCTTTTAAGCGATCAGCTGCTTCCTGCGCAACAATAATTGATTTATTAAGTGTTTCTTGAATTGAATTAAAGTATGATACTTTTTTCTTCATTGAATTTTACACGTTTTTTTCTAAATCTTTATTTTCACGAATTAATTGTTCAACCGTACGAATGACTTCATCTAAATAATCATTTACTTCTTCAGGATCATAACCTTTAAATTTTTGTAGAAAAATTCCTTATTATGAATTTCGATTGGTGTTAACATAATTCCAACTCCTCTTATTTGTTTTTTTCTCGAGCAGACCTATTTCAAGTTTTTATTTTATCCTTTTTGTCCGTCCCTCTATATTTTTTTATCTGTATTCTACCATAACCTCTAATGGAAATAATATCAAGTAATTCAATCATAAAATCAGGACGAATTTCTTCAGCCCAATTAACCTTCACTTTATTACTCTCCACTAATTCCTTCGAGCGTTGTCTAGAAATGTGAAAAAAATGGATGCAATTAATGTATCTAATCGTAAGGACGACACAATTGCTGTTGTATATGTCCAATGATCAATCGGAACAATCAATTCCGTATATTCTCTTTCCTCAATTCGAATACTAATTTTTTTCCAACTTTTTGAAAATTTTGTTTCAAATAAGGTAACATTTGTTTCGACAACAATAATTGCCAACGAATCCCATCAGAAATAATATCTCCTAATTGGTCACGGTCTATCCCTAAGCCTACCAAAGAACCAAGGATTTGTCCATGACTTATTGAAGAAAATTTAATTGGATAATGAATTTCTATCAATTCAACATCGAATTCATCTGTTGTCGGTGTATAAAAAAATCTGGATAAATCATACATCTTTTTCGTTCAGCAGCAATATAACCACCTTCAAATTGATATTTGATTTCATCATACTGACCTACGATTGCTTCAACGATAAATTGTTGACGTGGATCTAAAAATGGCGTCAATATAGGGGCATATTGTTCTTGACAAGAAACGACCCAAGACTCTACTTTACGAATAAAATCTTGTTCTTCTTTTCTAAAATGTTGAAATATAGACGTATCCATAACTATCACCTATTAAAGTAAAAAAATTTAACGATTTGAATAATACCTAGTTTTTAAAAACTGTAAAAATAAAATTCCAAAAAAATAGCAGAAAAACCAAACATCCCAATTCGAATTCGATCGAAATAAGATAAATACGGTTCACACAATGCCTGAAGCCATTTAGCTAATTTAGTATTTTTGCGCTTGTGGAAACCAAGTTAATACAAACATAAATCGTAATTAATAATATATAAAGATCAATTGCCCGTAATAATAAACGGATTAATTGAAATAATAACATATCTTTCTCCTTAACTATTTAATAAATTTTAATAAGAAGAATACTCATCCTCAACAAAGGATCCTTGTACTTGGAAATTTGGTGGCGAACAAATATAAATATCTTCTCGAATTTGTTGAACATCTCCGTTAATAGCATAAGTAACCCCTACAACGAAGTCAATCACTCTTTTTTGCATCAGTAACTTCCATTTTTCTAAAGTTAATAATCACTGCTTCACCTTTTTAACAAAGCATCTGCCACACGTTCTGCTTCTGTATAAACCGTTGGTTCCATCACAAAAACTTTTTGAAACTTTTTTTATTTTTGTTGTGCTTGTTGAAAACTAACAACATTAGAGGGAGTTCTTCGGTAATCTTGTACAGTTGACTGAAGATTTTCCTCTTCATACATTTCTTCATCGATTGGTTCATACCCATCATCTGGATCTAAAAATGTTTTAACGTGATTCCAAAATCCCATACTACTCCTCCTCTTCAAACCATGCGGTTCCTATTCTAATAAAATGGGCTCCTTCTTCAATCGCAATCGGATAATCTTGACTCATCCCCATACTCAATTGCATTGGGTTTTCACTTCTGACCTCTTCAGAAATCTCTTTTAACTCATGAAAATAGTGTCGAATTTCTTCTTCACTCGCAACAAATGGTGCCATTGTCATGAAGCCAATAATGTCAATTTTTAGTATATCGTTTTGCGACTTCAAATGCTTCAAATACTTCTGCTTTTTGTAAAACCATGTTTCGATTCTTCCCCAGAAACATTAACTTCAAGAAAACATTTCAACGGAGCCTCTAATCTTTTTCAATTTCTTCCATAATCGATAGACGATCAATTGCGTGGAAATATTGAATATGATTTACAATTTGTTTTACTTTTTCTTTTTTTGTAATGGCCCAATTAAATGCCAAATAATATCTTCTTGAGGAAATGCTTTCTGACGTTCTAATAATTTTTTTCAACACGATTCTCCGCAAAATGTCGAAATCCAAGAGAATAAACTTCTTGGATTTCTTCATTCGTACGATTTTTAGTTACTATAATAGGACATACTTCTTGTATATCTCTAGAAACTTTATCGCATGATTGTTGAATGCGTGTAACAATTTGTTCTGCATTACGTTTAATCATGGTCATTAGTTTCTGTTTCTTCTTCTAAAGAATGGTGGTGTGTCTAAAGTATCATCAGATTCATATTTTGTTTCCACTGGAGCTTCCACGAAACTCTTTTTGAGCAAAATGGTGAATCTGTTTCTGTTGTTGTTTCACGAGCACTTGCTTCACGACGGATATCCCAATCTCCAAAAAAATATCTTTTTTCAGGTTGTTTTTTTCTTCAACTACTGCTTTTTTTCTTTGGTGTTACTTGTTTTTTCTTGGAATGTTTGAGGGTTATTTCCAATTTCTTTTGTTGATGTTGGAGTAGTTGGTGTTAATGTTGCACGGCTAGTACGTGCTGTTGTTTTTTGAAGATTTGTGTTCTTCATCAATACCAGTCGCAATCACTGTTACAATTACTTCATCTCCAAGATTTTCATTAATAGATGTACCAAAGATAATGTTTACATCATTTGTTGCAGCTGCTGCTACGATATCAGAAGCATCTTGTGCTTCAAATAATGTTAAATCAGATCCACCTGTAATATTTAATAAGATTTGTTCTGCTCCATCAATTGATACTTCTAATAATGGAGAAGAAATAGCTTTTTAGTTGCTTCTGCTGTACGGTTTTCACCACTAGCAACTCCAATACCCATTAATGCAGATCCTTGATCTTTCATCACTGTTTTAACATCAGCAAAGTCTAAGTTTACATAACCAGGTGCAATAATTAAATCAGAAATACCTTGTACCCCTTGACGTAATACATTATCTGCTTCACGGAAAGCTTCTAACATCGGAGTCTTTTTTTATCAACGATTTCTAATAAACGGTTATTTGAAATGGTTACTAATGTATCAACGTTAGCTTTCATTTGAGCAACACCTTCTGCTGCATAACGACCACGTTTTTGGTCCTTCGAAACTAAAATGGACGAGTCACAACCCCAACAGTTAATGCTCCTAATTCTTTTTGCAATACGAGCTACGATTGGCGCTGCACCAGTACCAGTTCCTCCACCCATACCAGCTGTAACGAAAAATTAAATCCGCTCCTGATAAAGCTTCACGAATACGTTCTTCACTTTCTTCTGCTGCTTTTTAAACCGATATCAGGTAATGAACCTGCTCCTAAACCTTTTTGTTAATTTAGGTCCCTAATTGAATTTTTAGTTTCTGCTTTAGAATTTGCTAAAAGCTTGTGTATCTGTATTGGCAACAATAAATTCAACGCCTTGTACTCCTTCAGCAATCATACGGTTCACAGCATTATTACCTGCTCCCCTACACCAATGACTTTAATAACAGCGCCTTGTAAATTTGTATCAAATTCGAATTCCATTCTTTTTCCTCCTTAGATTCGTACTAGTCTATAAACATTTTGAAGAAGTTTTTTTCACTTTATCTCCAAAATTTTCTGATTCAGTTTCTTGTGTTACTTCCACTTCCACCTTTGGTTGTTCAACTGGTTGTGGAGTTGGTTCTACAACTGGACGGCTAGGGGTTCGTTAGAGGTGTTACTCTCTTTTCAGTTGTTAATTTACCTTTTTGGGCAATACGATGCACATCATCTAATGATGCTGCGTATTGAATTAATCCCATACTTGTTGCATAAATTGGATTTCTCATTCCCATTTGTTCAGGAATATAAGTTTTCACATTTACTCCAAAAATTTCTTGAGCTAATTCAAGTACACCTGCCATTGAAGATGCTCCTCCTGTTAACACAATTCCTCCAGGTAAACTTAATGCATCTACTTGATCTAAAGCACGTTTAATTGTTTCAAAAATTTGAACTTCTCTTGCTTCAATAATTTCTGATAAATAATGTTCATCCACTTTAACAGGATCTTTCTTACCAATTGTCTCAACTGGGAAGAATTCTTCATCAGAAGTTTCCGTAGAAATAGCATAACCATATTCACGTTTGATACGCTCTGCATTTTCGAAACTTGCGTTTAAGATAACAGAAATATCTTTTTGTAACGAAGTCCCCACCTTCTTGGTCTACATATGAGAATTTTTAATTGATGATCATGCATCACTGATGCACTCGTTTGTCCGCCACCCATATCAATTAAAATTGTACCAAATTCACGTTCACCTGCAGACATTGCTACTTGGCTTATTGCAAGTGGTTGAATGACCATTTCTTCAATATTCAACCCTGCTTTATCAATACAACGTTTAATATTATGAACAATTGTTTTTGGACCAGTAATCATACTTGCATATAATTCTAAACGAACTCCAATCATTCCACGAGGATCTTTAATTCCATCAAATCCATCTACGATAAATTCTTCCGGAATGACAGAAATAATTTCTCTTTCTGGTGCAACTGAACGAACTTTTGCTGCCGAAATCACATTATGAACATCAATATCCGTAATTTCACGATTTTCACTTGAAACAGCAATCATACCATGACATGGTTCAATTGAAATTTGATTACTTGGGATTCCTACAATAACATCTTGAATTTGAATATTTGCTTTTTTTGTTCTGCTTGTTTAACGGCTTTTTTTAATAGATTCAACTGTTTCGTCGATATCTACAATTACTCCCCGACTTAGTCCTTGAGATTTTTTTCATTGCCGACTCCAATAATGTTTAATTGTCCACGAATATATTCAGCAACAACAACTTTAATTGAAGTGGTTCCAATATCTAAACTCACATAAATTCCTTTGATTTTTTTCACGTTTATTGAAACCTCCTACTTCTATTTTTCTATTCACATTTTTATAAATAACTATACTGTTTTTATTTTTAACATATTTCTTTACTGTTAAGAAAAACATTTGTATATTTTTCTTAATATATTTTTTTCAATTTATTGGGCATTCATATCAGGTGTGTAAAAATTCCAACTTCCATATCAATCGTTCCTGATTTTTTTAGGCAATTGTTTTTAAAAATACTTGGATAATAATTTAACTTTTTCACCAATATCTTTTTAACGTTCCTATTACATTCATTCCATCTCTCATTTTTTTAATTGAAGTTTTAATGGTTTTTTGTTCTGGATTAACATATTTAATTTGACGAATCATTCGAATTACATTTGGGGAAGTTTTTTTCCAGTTGCTCTGCTAATTGTTTTCTGGATTCTTCTGTAAAATTCACTAATTCAGGAAAATCTTCTTTCATAGTTGGTTCTTCCTTTTGAATCGTTTGAGCATCTGCTAGTAATTCTTTATATTGTCCATCTTCAACATAATATCCTACTGCAGGATTTTTCTAAAAACAGTTAATTGAATCTTATTAAATCCAGTCAACGTTACAGAAGCATCTTTAATTTTTAGGATTTCGATTTGTTAATCTCTTTCGAATAATTTCATGTTCCGATAAGATTCCCCAAATACTTTTTTTCCTTTTTTTGATGCCTGCTTGTTCTTGAATCGATTCTACTGCTACTTGACGATTCCCATACACATATATTTCTTTTTGGTTTTGAAAACGGAGAAATAAAATACACTCCCCAAATCAAACTTACAATGAAAAATCCACCATAAAAATCTCATTTCTAACTTAGAAAAAAATAAAAAAATTTTTTTCTTAATACTATTAACGATTCTTTTTTTAGGTTTTTTTCCTCTTGAAAATCAGTTGGAGGAGTCGAAGAAGCTGAAGATTTTTTTAAAAAAATTTCATAATGCTCCTCCTTTTTCTTTCTAAATAATTTCATGAATCATACTTGTTAATCTTACACTTGCGTCTGTAATTCCCATTTTTTTAGCGGAAGCAGCCATAGCTTCTTTCTTATGAGAATCTAATAAAAATTTCATCAATTTCAGCTAACATTGTTTGAGCATTCAATTCTTTTTTTCTAAAATCATCGACGCTGCGCCTTGATCGACTAAAGAACGAGCATTTGCTTCTTGATGATTATTCGTCACATATGGACTTGGAATTAAAAACACTTGCTAATCCTAAAGCTGTTAATTCTGTTAAAGTTGTTGCTCCACTTCTGCAAACAACTAAATCCACATTTTGAAATAGTTGTGGCATATCTTTTAATATACGGAAAAAAACAGAAACGTTTGGCAATGATTTTGCTAAATTTGTAATCTGATTGTTGATTTTGTCATAATGAACTTCTCCTGTAACCATAATGACATGATAGTGTTTATTCGCAAATCCTTCTAACGCTTCAACAAACACTTCATTCATTCGCTCAGACCCACGACTTCCACCAAAGATTACAACAATTGGCAACTCTGTCTGAACTCCAATAGAAGCTAAGTATTCAGGATTTTTTTCTTAATTTCAACAACTTCTTGTCCTCTAGGATTTCCTGTTAAAACAACTTTATTGCTGTACGATGCAAAAATCTTTTTTTCACATCTTCAAAGCAGATGGCAATTTTATTCACCCATTTTGCTAAAAATTTATTCGTTACTCCTGCAACACTATTTTTGTTCATGAATAATGGTAGGAATTTTTTTAATAAACTTGCGGCAAATAATACGGGCGCACAAACATAACCTCCTGTACCAATGACAACATCTGGTTTAAAATTCTTTTAAAAATTTTTTTCTTGCTTTTAATGACACTTGTCACCATATAGAATGCTGTTTTTTTAAATTTTTCTAATGAAAGCGAACGCTTTAAGCCTTCGATTTTAATGGATTCAAAAATCATACCCCGCTTGTGGAACAATTTTACTTTCTAATCCACGTTTAGTTCCAATGTATAAATATTCTACATCTTCTTGTGTTTCTAAATATCTCATAAATGCAAGTGCAGGATAAATATGACCTCCTGTACCTCCGCCCGATACGACAACTCTCATGAATATTTCCTCTTTCTTATAAATTCTCTACAACTTGAATAAATTCATCTCCACGAATTTCAAAGTTTTTTTGAATTGATCCCAACTTGCACAAGCTGGTGATAATAAAATAATATCGTCTTCTTTACTAATTTCATACGCTTTTTTTAGTAGCTTCTTCTAATGTATTCACGACTTCAATAACAGGAATACCGGCAACTTTCGCAGCTTCTTGTAATTTTTTTCTTTTGTTTCTCCATACAAAACAATTCCTGAAACAGAAGTTAAATCTGGAACTAATTCATCAAACCCATTCCTCTATCTAATCCACCGGCAATTAAAAATAACCGATTGATTTGTAAAGCTACGTAAAGCTGTTTGAGTCGCAATAATGTTCGTTGCTTTCGAATCATTGTAGAAACGTCTCTTATTCACTTCTTTTTACAAATTGTGTACGGTGTTTTACACCATGGAAGTTTTTGTACTGCTTTTTTGAATTCCTTCATTTGTAGCTCCTGCTAATTTTTGCAATCGCGACTGCTGCTAGTACATTTTTCAACATTTTTGTGTTCCAGGAACTTGAATCGTTGAAACAGGAATTACCTTCTCACCATTGAAGCAAATGTAATCATCTTCAACTGAAGAGCCAAATTCTAAAAACAGTTTTTTTCTACTAAATGGAACTAAGGTTGCGTTTGTGTGACCTTCAATTAAGGTAATCAATTCTGGATAATCGGCATTATAAACTAAGTAGTCGTCTTCCGTTTGATTTTTTTCGTCAATTGAAGTTTTTGCTTTTAATATATTCTTCCCTTGTTCCATGATAATCTAAATGAGCACTGAATATATTTACAATACACGCAATTTTTCGGTTTAAATTGATCAATTCCCATCAATTGGAAACTACTTAATTCTGAAACATAAATATCATCTTTTTGTCGATTGTTCCGCTAATTGCGATAATGGAATTCCAATATTTCCTGCCGCATATACTTCACGTTCAGGGAAAGATTCTTTCAACATTAAACTCGCTAATGTAGTTGTAGTCGTTTTTCCCGTTTGAACCTGTAATTCCGATAATTAAACCTTCTAATAAATGATAGGCAATTTCTACTTCTGTATATACTGGAATTCCTTTTTTTAATGGCTGCTTCTACCATACAATTATGGTATGGGATTCCAGGATTTTTTTCACAACAAAAATCAAAAATGTTCTTCTAATAAATCTACTGGATGTGAACCTGCTAAAACACGAATTCCTTCTTCAATTAAACTTTTTTTGCATCTGGATTTTTCATCTAATGGAATTCGATCATTTACAGTTACAATCGCTCCTTGATGTAATAATAATTTAGCAACTGCCACTCCACTTTTCGCTAATCCAATCACTAATACTCTTTTTATGTTCAAATTTCTTTTCATTCAGCACCCTAATATGCCCCCTAAATTAATTTCAATATGTATATGGCAGTATAAACTGCCGAAAAATATGTATGAAAAGCTAAAAAGCTTTTTCTAAATCAATGCTAATGTAATAAGCGTTCCGATTAGTCCCACTAAACTGAAGACTAATACGATTTTTCACTTCTTTCCATCCACACATTTCAAAATGATGGTGAATTGGACTCATTTTAAATACGCGTTTTTCCTGTTAATTTGAATGAGGTTACTTGAATAATCACGCTCGCTGTTTCTAATACGAATACAATCCCAATTCCCTAGTAAACTCCACTCATGATGAAGCATTAGAGAAATAATGGCTAAACCTGCACCTAATGCTAGGGAACCAACATCTCCCATAAAGATTTTAGCAGGCTTCCAGTTGAAAACTAAAAAAATCCAATTAACCCACCTACAACACTAAAAACAGAAGACTGCAATTTCAACCTGTTTTTGAATGTAATGCTAAAAATGCATACGTTGCATAAGCGACAATAGATGTTGACGTTGCTAAACCATCTAGCCCATCTGTTAAATTCACCGCATTTGAAAATCCTGTAATCCAAATAATCGTAAAAATAGCAAACAATACTAAGCTGTGTACTTCACCAACAAATGGAATATAAATTAAAGGATTACGTCCACTTAATAAGAATAAAGCAACAAAAACTGCTGATCCTACTATTTGTAAAGCAAATTTTTTTGATGACTTTTTAGACCTTGATTTTTGCTTTTCTAAATACTTTAATAAAAATCATCAAAAAAATCCGATCGCACCAAAAAAATACAAATCCAATGACGCCACTTAATAATGTGAAATTAAAATGTCCAAATAATCCTCCAAGAACTAAACTGACAATTCCAATCATCAGCAGGAAGATAAATCCCCCATCGTTGGTGTTCCACTTTTTTTGCTTTTATGCCAAGATGGACCATCCTCTAAAGTTGTTTGCCCAAACTGATTCATTCGCATAAATTGAATAAATTTAGGTTCCGCAAATACTGTTGCTAGTAATGTGGCTCCTAATACAAGTAATAATTGTAATGTCATCATTTTTCTCCTTTTTATAACTTCCCTAATAATGATTCTACAACTTCGATTTCATTATAAGGATATTCTACTTCACCAATAATTTGATAAGCTTCTACTCCTTTTTCCAGCAAGTAGCACAATATCTCCAGCACTTGCTAATTGAAGTGCTTTTTCAATGGCTTCTTCTCGTTTATCAATACATTCATAAGAAACAGATTCCTTATTAACTGCACTTAGCAATCCTTCATAAACATTTGATAAAGGCTCTGTTCTAGGGTTATCTGCCGTGAAAACAACATGGTCTGATTTTTGTTAATGCAATTCTTCCTAATTCTGGTCTCATGCTTGAATCACGATTTCCACCACTATGACCTATAACGGTAATAATTTTTCTCATGTGGAATTTGTTCGAGAGAATCTAATACATTCTCTAATCCATCAGGAGTATGTGCAAAGTCTACAATGACTTGGAAATCTTGTCCTTTATCAACAGATTGCATACGACCTGCTACACCTTGGAAAGCTTTCACCTTTTTTCAATATTTCTTCTATTGAGACTCCATAAACATAGGCTACAGCAATCGCAGATAACATATTGTATACATTAAAAGTTCCTAATAATGGCATATCAACCATGTAGCGTTTTTTTCTTGTTGAATGACTAATTCAAACATAGTATGTCCATTTTTCCGTACGAATATTTTTCCGCTTTGAAATCAGCTGCTGCATTAATCCCATAACTAATGACTTGTACAGGAGTTGAATACTCGAGCATTTCAAACTGTTCATCATCCGCATTTAAAATAGCTACTTTTTGGTTTTACGATTTTTCTCCTACATAGTTTCCTAATTGAGAGAATAATAAACTTTTAGCATGTGCATATTGTTCCATTGTTTTTATGTAAATCTAAATGTTCATGTGTTAAATTCGTAAATACAACACAATCATAATCCAACCCCCAAATACGACCTAACTGCAATGCATGAGAAGAAACTTCCATCAAACAAGTTTCTCCACCAATTTCTTTTTAGCTCTTTAAACGTTTCATGTAATGTTAAAATTTCCGGAGTTGTATTATGTGTTGGAATGATTTTTCGAACCAATTTTTCCGATAAATTGTTCCAATTAATGCAGTCGGTTTATCCGGTTGTTCTATTAACGCATCAATCATATGGGTAACTGATGTTTTTCCATTAGTTCCTGTAACACCAATCATTTGCAAAGATTGTGTAGGATATCCATAAAAATGATTGGCTAATAATGCCATCACTCTTGTCACAGCTTTGACATAAATCACAGGCGTATCCCCTACTTGATCTTGAATCGATTTACTCGCTACAAAGGCCACTGCCCCTTTTTTTCTTTTTGCAGCAGCAGCAAATCGATGCCCATCGACTGTCACTCCGTCAATACAGAAAAATAAGGTGTTCGGTTGAACTTTTCTTGAATCTTGCGCTAAATAATCAATCGTTACTCCAGATAAATCGCCAACTATTTTTTTCAAATAAATCAATTGAGCTAATTCTGTCGCTAACATGGTTGAATTCCTCCTTCTTATTGCGTTAATCGGCTATAATCTAACGCACGTTTCATCATCGGATTAAAAATCTCCTTAATTAAAAGCACTTCCTCCTGCTCCATAAGGATTATTTTTGAGGTTGCTTTAATGTAATGTATAAAATATATTTTTGGATCACTTGCAGGAGCGAAACCTACTACTGAGTATATATAATTACTACCATATGAGTAATATCTTCCTGTTTCTGGATTTACTAATTCGGCTGTTCCTGTCTTAGCAGCTACTTCTTCTCCTTCAATGTTAAATCCAATCGCTGTTCCATCTTTCATTGTTGTCGCTTTTTCTTAAATACTCCAATGTTTTTCTTTGCTGCCTCAGGTTTAATCACTTGTCCTAAAAGAATTTTTCAGAAAAAAATTAATCGTTGTATTTGTAGATGGTCTAAATTCATGATCGACAAAACGTAATTTTTTTCATTTCCCTTGATTAGCTATTGCAGTAAAAGCTTGTACCATTTGGAACGCAGTAACAGAAATCCCTTGACCAAATCCTGTTGATAGTTGTTGTAAATATGAATTATAAGAATTCAATCCAGTAGCTTCATTTAAAAAAATCCTGATTGCGTGCTTTGACCAAACCCAAATAAATCTAAATATTGCTTCCATTTTTTTCAACACCTATTTTTTTGAACAACATGGACAAAAAGCTACGTTACTTGAATGAGCTAACCCTTCTAAGTACGTAATTCTTCCCCAACCGACTTTATTATAGTCACGTACTAAATCTTTGAAAAATTTGAATTTTACCAGAATCATATTTTTTTCATTTTGGATCAAATACACCTTCATTAATGGCAGCAGCAAGAGCTAATACTTTCATCGTTGACCCTGGCTCATAAGCCTCATCTGTTAAAAAGATTATTCCACATCGTAGAAATTCTTCTTTAGTCGTTCCATTAAAGGTAGGACGTTGAGTAGCAGCTACAATATTACCAGTTTTCGGATCCACTAACATCGCTGTTAATTGATTAGGCAAATATTTTTCAGTCACTTGTGAAACTAAAGATTCCAAATAAGTTTGCATTTTTTTATCAATCGTTAAATACAAATCATTTCCATCTTTTGGCTGTTCAGTAACTTCTTCACTTCCTGAAATAACATAACCATTTCCATCTAGTCGTGAAGTTACTTCTCCAGGTTTTTCCAGTTAAGGTTTCATTGTATAATGATTCAATCCCCATTTTCCCAACTAATTGTTCGACAGTTTTTCCATCAAATTCTTGTTTTTCAACATCTGTATATCCAATCAAATGAGAAGCAAAAATCCCATTTGGATAATAACGTGAAAGGTTCTCAGTAAATTTAATTCCTGGGAGAGCTTCCTTATCGATTTTTTTCTTTCACTTCAACGGAAAGATTTTTTTCCTGCCGAACCAAATTCTACTTGCGAAACATTTTTTTCTGAGATAAAATTTTTTTCAATGGCTGGAGCCTTCATATCAATGTATTTAGAAAAGAATTTGCGCAGTTTTAGAAATATCTTGAACATAATCTTTCTTTTTCTTTATCCCATTGATCTGTTAAAACAGCAAACAAAGAATAATTTGTTGCATCTACCGCAATTGGGCTACCACTCGCATCATAAATATTTCCACGTTTGGCTTTTTTAATAATGTTGTATGCGTTAATTTTTTTATCCAATTCTTTTCGTAAATTGACTCCATGACTTTTGCCCTAGTACCATAATTTTTAAAGAAATTGAAAGAAAAAAATGAGAAATAGGAAGAATGCGATTGCCATCAAGCAACGTATCGCAATCTTTCTATTTCCCATATATTCCTTTAAAATGTTTTTTCATTGTTCAACATTCCTTACGTTATTTTTCACCCATCTTTAACCCTTGTTCTTTTGCAATGCGATTCACTCGGTCATATTGCGATAATTCTTGTGCTGATTGTAATAATGTATCATTTTTTTCTTTGCATTAATGTAGTATTCGTTTGAATATCTTGCAATTGACGATTTTTTTATTCGTTACTACCATTGAGCTTACAATTGTGATTGTTGCTAAAACTAATGTAATAAACAAACCAACCATTATATTTCGTACATAATTTACTTTTTACTCTTTCCTGCGGAATAGCTGTAACTACTTTTATCTGAATGAGTATTAGGATAGGCTTCTTTGACTGTTGTTGAATTTATATCTAAAATTCGTTCTGCTAATGCCATCAAAAAAACGCCCCCTTTACTAATTATTTTTACACGTTCAATCACTCGTAATTTCGCACTTTGTGATCGTGAATTTACTTGCATTTCTTCTTCTGTTGGCAAAATTGGTTTTCTTGTAATTAATTTGAAAATTCGCACTTTCTAACTGGCCTGGTAAAATTGGTAAATTTTTAGGACCTTGTTCAACAGTGCTTTTTTTGTTTAAACATCGTCTTCACAATACGATCTTCTAAAAGAATGGAACGAAATAACGCTGATTCTTCCGCCGACTTGTAATAAATCAAAAAGCCTGTTCCAGCGAATCTTCCACTGCTGCTAATTCATCATTCACGGCAATACGCACCGCTTGAAAAAAATTCTTTTAGCTGGATGTCCACCTTTTCTTCTTGCTGCAGCAGGAATACTATCTCGAATAATATCCACTAATTCTCCAGTCGTTTCAATTTCATGGTCTTGACGAATACGTTCAATATTTCTTGCAATTTGTTTCGAGAACTTTTTCTTCTCCATAACGATAGAAAAATCCTCACTAATTCATCATAACTCCACTCATTAATAATCTCTTTTTGCAGTTAATGGTGCAGTTTGATCCATTCTCATATCTAAAATAGCATTTTTGATGATAACTAAACCCTCTCTCAATTTGGTCTAATTGTGGAGAAGATACACCTAAGTCATACAAAATTCCATCTACTTTTTTTGATTCCTAATTCATTCAGTTTTTTTCTGAATCATTCTAAAATTCGCATGAATAAACGTGACTTTACCTTCATCAATAAAAATTCTTCAAACGGATTTTTAGCATTATCAATTGCATTCATATCTTGATCAAAACAATATAAATGTCCCGTTGTCAATTGACCTAATAAATATTCACTATGTCCTGCTCCACCTAGAGTACAATCCACATAAACCCCATCTGGTTTTACTTCAAGATTGTCGACTGTCTCATGTAGCAATACGGTTACATGTTTAAACATTCTTTATTAATATCCTTTCTAAAATCCAAAAATCAGCCATTTGTTCTGCTAATTCTTCAAAAATTCTCTTCAGTTTCAGCAATATATGCTTTCCAACGTTCTTCATCCCAAATTTCAATTCGGTCATTCACACCAATAACACGACAGTTTTTTTCACTAAACCTGCATGTTCTCTTAAAGTAGGTGTGATATTAATTCTTCCTTGCTTATCAAATTCTACTTCACTTGCAGCAGAATTAAAGAAACGAGCAAATGCACGAGCGTCTTTTTTCGATTGAGGTAATTCACTCAACTTTTGACGAAGCAATTGCCATTGATCAAGAGGATAGCCGTATAAGCAGCCATCTAGTCCACGTGTTACAACAAAAAGTGAATCCTAAATCTTCACGAAACTTAGCTGGAACAATCATACGTCCCTTAGCATCTATTGTGTGTTGATATTCACCGATTAACATGCAGACTCCTCCTATCATTCATAATTATCCCTAGTTTACCACACTCCCCACTTTTTCACCACTTTTTTTATCAAAAAGTTAAAAAAATATTTTATTTTCACCCCAATTTTTTTATCAAATTAGGTTTATCTTGCTTAACACATCAAACTAGTATTAAACGAAAAAGTATAATAAATGAACAAAATACATACAAACATCAAGAAGAAAAAGTATTATAAAAAAAGCTAAAACGTGACATTACAAAAGGAATTCTTCTAGAAAGAATATTTATCATAATAGTTTTTGCGAAAAACTACTTTCATTTCAAAAAGCAATGTATTTCTAATCACTAAATATTTCAGAAGAGTTATTTATATCGTAAGACTAAAAAGAGGCTGGGCATTAAGTCTTAAAAATAGAAGAAAGCACGTCCCGATTTTGACGGAAATCAAAATTAGGACGTGCTTTTTTTAATAAATTCAGTAAAAATCAAGGGAGATAAACCATCCTTGATTCATATTATTTAAGATATATTTCCTTAATCTCTGCAAATTCATCCCTAAAAAAAGAGCAAACCAATGTCATTATGAACTGCATTTTTACCTCTAACATGAGTTCTGCGCATGCCAAAATTGCGTTTCATTTGACTGAAAACTGGCTCAACCTCAATTTTTTTCGTTGAGCATATATACTTCTTCCACGGTCACTATGTAACGCTTCTTTTACAGTTTCTTTATAAGACTCCCAAACTTGATTCACTCGAATCTGACGAAGTTGTCCAGCAGGAGTTTTTCGCTAATACATCCAACGCTTCTGTTTCTTGAATAGAATCTGCCTCATACACTTTTTAATTGACGAGTAAATCCATTCTTATCGTTTCTTGTTGAATAATATTTAAAACTAAATTTTACGCCTAAATGATCAATATAATAGTCTTCCTCTTCATTGTAATCCCAATTTTGTCTATTAGATGGATCATTTTTTTAAACTTCTTCGTTTGTTCTTTTTTTCGTACATTGTATAAGGGATTAAAGGAGTTTTTTTCATAATGTTCAAGAATGAATTGATAATTTTTCTTCGCTACCATAACCAGCATCTGCAACAATAGTAGAAAAAAATTCTCTAATAGTTTAAAATGAATTTAAAAATGGTTTAAGAGTACGCATATCTGTAGGATTAGGGAAAATATCAAAAGCTAAAACATATTGAGCATTCGTTGCGATTTGAAGATTATAACCAGGTTTTTAGTTCTCGATTTTTTTCATGGCATCTTCTTTTCATACACATAAAAAGTAGCATCGTTATCTGTTTTTAGAATAACTATTCCGGTTATCAAATGTTTCTTTTAGCTTTAGTATATTTTTTTCTTTACGAGGTAGAAAATCTTTTTTTCAAGTTGACGTTTAAAAAGCATTTAACAATCGTCTTTTTTTGCTTTTGTTTTTTTAGAACCTCCAACCATTTGTTTAGGTTCTTTTTTTATGAGTTCTTCTAACTGCTCAATAGATTCATAGGTAGCTTCTATCATGGCTTTAACACCATCTTTAGTAATTTTTTTCTTCCTCAGACAAAGCGATATTTACTTGATTTTTGAATTAATTGTTCATATAATGTACTAATTTTTTTCCATTTAAAAGCTTCATCATATCTTTTCAACAGCTTTTACGCCATACAAAAAGAATAACGATTGGCATCTGCTTGAACTTTTGTACCATCAATAAATAAACTATCTGAATCAATAATATGATAGTGTTGGAGTAATAAAGTAAAGTATACGAAAATGTTTTTTTAATGATAGAGGAAAAACTGTTCATTACTTCTAAAATTATTAATAACATGGTAACAGACATAAGTTTGTTGAGAAAGCCACTGCATAGGAATATTTTTCTTCATTCAATTGAACAATTTTTTTCTACCACTGTAAGTAGAACGAGTATAAGCGAAGAGAATCATTTTTTTAATAACATACGAGGATGATGAGCAGGTCTCCCTATTTTTTTGATGTTGTATTAGGAAAGATAATAGAATCTGGAATAGAATCTACAAACTGATTAATGAGTTGAGCAATGTGGTTTTTTTAGGGACGGTTAATGTAAAATTTAGTTCTAAAGTATCTGTTGGTGTGGTATAATTTTTTGTACATAGGAGTCACCCTTTTCTTATTTTTATTTCGTTCAAACTTATTATAACAGAGGTATACTCCTATGTTTAATTTATAAGACTAAAAAGCACTATAAAATCCTGTTTCAGAATTTTTATAGTGCTTTCTTCTATTTTTGAGACTTTTTTTGCCCAGTCTCTTTTTTTCTGTTAAAATCTTTATTTAAAAAAATCAAAAAAATAAATAAATTGACCTGCTAACATCAAAATGACCAATCACTAAAATTAAAAAAATTCAATCGAACAAAATTGATACACAAATTGACGAATATAAAACTCTGGATTTTTTTCTTTTTTCACTAATAATAATAGCATTCCTGCTATACTACTGAATACAATCACCCATGGCATTAATGATATACCTAAAATGAACTGACTAAATATTTCATAGCTTACAAATAAAAGAGGAAGCATCACTTCTCTTATTGTTAAAAATGATTCTGAAAAAAATAAATTCTTGTACCAAAAATAAAAATTGTAAAATAAAAATAAGATGTAATCGTAATGGTGATTAATAATAGGGATAATACTAACATTATTTTTTTCTCCTTTGCTTCTCACATTGTACACTAGAAAATCGTAATCGTCCAATAACCAAGTATATTAAAGGCTCATCGACAAATTCTGTTGGTGAATCAAATTTAACACTAAATTAAGTCTTTAATTTTTAAATGAACACGGTGGGAGAAAATTAAATATTTAGTCTATTTAATAATCTACCACAAACATAACTATAAATGAAATCTAGTTTTTAACTTTATAATAAGTAGGGGCATGTTATCCGCAATTAGCGGTTTTGGGGGGCTGTGAAATTTAATCTTATTTTTTTCGCTTCCCCCAATTCAACATGCCCATGGAGGCTCATTGTCAAGTTAAAACGACTCTATACAACCTTTCTTAAATCATAATGACTTTCTATTGACTGGGTAAAGAAACACCCTTTGATAATCTTTATTCTTAATTTCATATTCTCAAAGTTTCGATATCCATATGCCACACGTTTAATCACTTTAATGAAATTATTCGTTCCTTCAATAGCTCCATTGGAATATCCTGTCGTAAATGCTTGATAAATCCCATCCTTAAAACGTTTGAATACTTCAAACTTCTTCTTAAATTCATAAGGTAATTGTCTTGGAATCTCCTTTATACATGTCATAAATGCCTCATAATCTTTCTTCTTGTAGGCTTTTTCTAAGTTCTTGGATGAAATCATATGCATCTGATAACACTTCGTTAAAACTCAATAATTTATCTACTAATTGTGCTTGAGTAAGATAGGTTTTGAAGTGATAATTATACCTTAATTTTTTTCTTCATCTAATTCATCACTAGGTTTTTAAGAGTACTTTCCAGTAACGTTTTAATGTCTTTTTGTTGTGTGGATTTAGCAGAAAATTGCTTCATAATCACAACTCGAAGTTGATTAAAATTACGATTCATATGTTGAACAATATGAAATCTATCTACTACGATAACAGCGTTTGGAAATACTGTTTTTAATAAGGTTTTTGATAAGAAGCATTCATATCCATCACTAAATATTTCACTTTTTAAACGTTGTTTTACGAGAGAACTTCATAAAGAATGAAATTAATTCGTGAAGTGTTCTACCAGGTAAAATATCGATTAATTGATGATTTTCTCCATCTAAACAAATGAAATTCATTTTTCCCTTGTTGCGTTTTAACGCATCTAAATTCATCTAAACAAAGCACTTTAGGTAAATAGTTATATCGTTGCATTGTCTTTATTTTTAAACTTCTTCATCACTCTTTCTACCGTTTTATCCGAAATAGAAAGAAGCTTCGCAATAGTTCTTCTAGAAAAATTTTCTTTTTAAATACAACATAATTTGGCACTCTAAATCATAAGAAATATTACTGTTTTTTTAGGCACAAGAGGGCAATCTGCAACCCAAGTTTTATGACAATCTTTACAGATAAATCGTTGTACCTTCAAATCTAAAATAGTTTTATTACCGTATAGATGTGGAATTCTAATTTTATGTTCCATAGGAGAATGTTTAATGACATTTTCGCTAGAACAATATAGACAAGAAGTACAAGTACTTGTCCAAGTTCCTTTAATTTTTATGAACTGTTTCATGATTTTTCTGTCACTATTTCTAACCAATTTTTCATCCGTAATAAAATTTTTCTTCTGTTAATCCTAGTAATTTTTCGTATACAATAGTCCATGAGAGAAATCCTCCTTTGGTTTTTTTAGTTTTTCGTCGACTTAATCATAACCTGGATTTCTCTTTTTTTGCATGTAAAAAATCCTGTCGGTGATTTCTCACCAACAGGATTTGTCGAATAACTCATATTAAAAAGCTCTCCGCATGATACGGAGAGCTTTTTTTCGTCTAAGATATTCGTAGTAAGTTAAGTTTATATTTTTGAAAATGTACAAACTCTTTACTTACTTTCATAATTTCTTACTTTATGATTATTCATCTTCTTTTTTTCTTTGTTGCAAATACTCCTACTCCTGATAATAGAGCCGCAATTGCTGGAAGAACTGTTCCTAATGTAGATGTACCTGTATTAGGAAGTTCTTTTTGTGATGAACCTGTTGAAGCTTTCGCTGTTGAAGATTGAGCAGTTGTTTGATGATCAGCTGTTCTTTCTCCGCTATTGTCGTTTGTTGACAATTTAGCTTTGAACGCTTCGATACGTTTCACCATTGCATCCACTTCTGCTTGAGTCGCTTTTTGGATTGTTAAATACATCTTTAGCTTCTGCAAGTAAAGTTTGAGCTTCTTTTTGCTTGTGCAGCATCTAATTTATCTAATTGAGAAGTGATTAAAGTATTCAAGTCATGAATTGCTGATTCTAATTTAGATTTATCTACTTTAGCATCAGTATTTCCTGCATTACCATCATATTGTGGTACATAAGGACGTTGTTTAAATGCATCATCTCTTGAAATTGCTAATACTTTACCATCTTTTTGTTACGATAGTTACATTTCCATCTTTGTCAATGTAAACTGCTAAATCAGTCTTACCCTCTTTCGTAACTTTCATATTACCATCTTTGTCGATTGTAATTTTTCACTTTAGAATCTTTAGATGTGTAAACTGTATTTCCTTGTTCGTCTGTTTCTTTCGTGAACTCATCAAGATTGAATGCATCTTTAGAATTAATAGCGTCTAACATCATGAATTGGAATTTCGCTTTTTTTCTTCTGGAGTAATATTAGCAAGATCGCTTACCTCTACTTTACTCAAGTCGATATCAAGATTATCTCCACCATGTTTAGATTTAGACACAGCTTCTTTATCTTTCACTAGTTGTTCTTTAGAAATTGTTACTGTAGAACCATCTGGCATTGTTACTGTTGCGTTTCCTTTGTCGTCCACTACTACAGTTGCGCCTGGGTTGACTGCTTCAATTGCTTTCTTGACAGCTTCTTTTTTTCAGCATCTGTTAAGTTTTCTTTATCTCCAACTAACGTACGGAATGCTGGTGTTTTCACTTTAGCATTTGTTGCTTCATCAGCTAATTTTTCCAGCTGGGATTACTAAGTCTAAAAGCTGGAATATTAAGAACTGTTCCATCACCTTTCGTTACTGTTGCATTTCCTTTTTTTCGTCAACTACTACAGTTGAACCTGGGTTGACTGCTTGAACTTTAGCGATGATTTCATCTTTCTCATCTTTTTGTTAACGACTCTGGATCTCCTACTACAGTTTTTCGCTGCTGGTGTGTTTGCATCGTTACCACCATTAGGTTTGTTAGCATCATCTTCGACTTTAACTAAGTCTGTTGATGGGATAACTGAAACATTACCATCTTTCACTACAGTTGCATTTCCTTTATCGTCTACTACTACAGTTGCTCCTGGATTTGCTGCTTTTAACTTTGTCTTCGATTGCTTTCTTCTCAGCGTCAGTTAATTGTTCTGGATTTGCTACTTTTTGTCTTAGAAGCTGGTGTAACTGCATTGTCTTTTGCTTTTTCCATCGTTCACATCTTTTTCAGATTTTTGTTAAATCTGATGCTGGGATGACTGCTGTCTTACCATTTTCTAATGTTACTGTTGCGTTTCCTTTATCGTCTACTACCACAGTTGAACCTGGGTTTACTGCTTTTAACTTTAGCTGCAATTGCATCTTTCTCATCTTGTGTCAATGAGTCTGGATTTGCTACTTTTTGTCTTAGAAGCTGGTTTAACAATTTCATTTCCTGCTTTTTGGTGCATTTTTCTCCATCTGCATTCTTCGTTAAGTCTGCCGCTGGAATTACCGCTGTCTTACCGTTTTCTAATGTAACTGTTGCATTTCCTTTGTCGTCTACTACAACTTCAGCACCTGGATTTACTGCTTTTAACTTTAGCTGCAATTGCATCTTTCTCATCTTGTGTCAATGAGTCTGGATTTGCTACTACAGTCTTATCTGCTGGTTTAACAATGTCGTTTCCTGCTTTTTGGCTCTTTAGCTTGTGCTTCTGTCTTCGTTAAGTCTGCTGCTGGGATTACAACTGGTTTTACCATCTTTAGGTGTTACTGTTGCATTTCCTTTGTCATCTACTACAACTTTAGCTTCTGGATTTAACGCTGTAAGCTTTGTCTGTAATTGCTTGTTTCTCATCATCAGTAAGTTTTTGTTTGATCTTTTACTAAAGTTTTTATCCGCTGGTTTAACTACGTTGTTACCTGCATTTGGTTTTAGCTGCATCTTCTACTGACTTAGTTAAATCTGATGCTGGGATGACTGCTGTCTTACCATTTACTATTACTGTTGCGTTTCCTTTATTGTCCACTACAACTTCAGCACCTGGGTTTACTGCTTTAACTTTAGCCGCAATTGCATCTTTTTTTCATCTTGTGTTAATGAGTCTGGATTTGCCACTACAGTCTTATCTGCTGGTGTATTTACATCGTTTCCTGCATTTGGTTTAGCTGCATCTTCTGCTGACTTAGTTAAGTCTGATGCTGGAATTAAAGCTGTCTTACCATTTACTGTTACTGTTGCGTTTCCTTTGTCATCTACTACAACTTCAGCACCTGGGTTTACTGCTTTAACTTTAGCTGCAATTGTATCTTTCTCATCTTGTGTTAATAAGTCTGGATTTGCTACTACAGTCTTATCTGCTGGTTTAACTACGTCATTTCCTGCATTAGGCTCTTTAGCTTGTGCTTCTGTCTTCGATAAGTCTGCTGCTGGAATTACCGCTGTCTTACCATCTTTCGTTGTTACTGTTGCATTTCCTTTATCGTCTAATACTACAGTTGAACCTGGATTTACTGATTCTACAGCTTTCTTAACAGCTTCTTTCTCTGCGTCTGTAAGTTGTTCTGGATTCGCTACTACAGCCTTATCTGCTGGTTTGTTCACATTGTTTCCTGCTTCTGGTTTAGCTGCATCTGATTCTGTTTTTCACTAAATCTTTCGCTGGAATTGTTGCTACTGCTCCATCTTTCGTTGTTACTGTTGCATTTCCGTACTTATCAAATACTACTTTTAGCTTCTGGATTCACTTCTTGAATTTTTCTTAGTGATAGCTTCTTTATCCGCATCTGTTAAAGTATCTGGATCTTTTTACAACAACTTTATCAGCTGGCGTATTTACTTTGTTTGTAGCATTTGGTTTAGTTGCATCTTCTGGTGATTTCACTAAATCAGTTGCTGGAATTGTTGCTGATTTACCATCTTTCAGTGTAACTGTTGCATTTCCTTTGTCATCTACGAATACTTCTGCTCCAGGATTTACTGCTTTAACTTTTTTTCAGCAATTGCTTTTTTTATCATCTTCAGTTAATTGATCTTTATCTTTTTACTGAAACTTTATCAGCTGGTTTGTTAATATTATTTCCAGCTTTTTTTCGTTAGCAGCTTCTGCTTCAGTTTTTCACTAAATCATCTTTTTGGAATGACTACAGTCTTACCATCTTTAGTTGTAACTGTTGCATTTTCCTTTATCATCTACGAATACAGTTGTTCCATCTGCTGGTGGGTTAACAGCTCTTACTTTAGCTTCGATTTCTTTCTTCTCTTCTGGAGTTAATGAATCTGGATTTTTCACTAAAGTTTTTATCCGCTGGTTTCTTCACTGCATCTTGTTTAGCTGGATCTAGTAAATCTGCTTTTGGTTTAACTAAGTCAGATACTGGAATTGTTGCAATATTACCTTCTTTAGTCTTAACTGTAGCATTTCCTTTATCGTCAAATACTACTTCAGCACCTGGATTTACTTCTTTGATTTTTCTTCTCGATTTCTTCAACTTCTTTAGCAGTTAATTTAGCTGGATCTTTCACTAATACTTTATCTGCTGGAGTGTTTACTTTGTTACCAGCATTTGCTGTATTCTTATCAGCTTCTGTCTTCACTAAATCATTTACTGGAATTGTTGCAGTTTGTCCATCTTTCGTTGTAACTGTTGCATTTCCTTTGTCATCTACGAATACTGTTGAGCCTAGGTTAACTGCTGCAACTCTATCTTTGATTGCTTGAATATCTTCAGGAGTTAAGTGTTCTTTATCTGCCACTAATTCTCTATCAGCTGGTTTGTTAATTACGTTACCTGCTTTTTGGATCAGTTAACACTTCATCTGCAGTTTTCACTAAATCATCCGCTGGAATTACTGCTGTTTTTTTCCTTCTGGAGTTGTTACTGTTGCATTTCCTTTTTTTCATCAACTACTACAGTTGCGCCTGGGTTAACTTCTTGAACCTTAGCTTTAATCGCTTCTTTTTTTCAGATCCTGTTAAAGCATCTTTATCTGCAACTACTGTTTGATCGATAGGTTTCTTAATCGCATCTTGTTTCGCTGCATTTTCTAAGTCTTCTTTAGCATTTGATTTCACTAAATCAGAAGCTGGGATTGTTGCTGTAGTCTTAGTTCCATCTGGATTTGTTACAGTTACTGTCGCATTTCCTTTGTCGTCTACTACTACTGTTGCTCCTGGATTTACTGATTCTACAGCTTTTTTTGAATAGTATCTTTAACATCTTTTTGGTAATGTTGCATTTGGATCATTCAATACTGCTGGATCTACAAGTGCTTTTTCAGCTGGAGTATTTACTTTGTTTCCTGCTGATGGAGTTTCTTTAGCTGCTGGATTTTTTTCAATAAGTCTTCAACTGGAATTGTTGCTGTCTTACCATCTGGTGTTGTTACTGTTGCATTTCCTTTATCGTCTACGAATACAGTTGCACCTGGATTTACTGATTCTACAGCTTTTTTTGAATTTTTAGCTTTAACTTCGTCTTTCTTATCTCCAGTTAAATCTGCTGGTGTTGCTGAAACTTTATCCGCTGGTTTGTTGATATTGTTTCCTGCGTTTGCGCCTTCAGCTTCTTTTTGCAGTTTTTCACTAAATCTGATGCTGGAATTACTTCAGTTTTTACCTTCTGGTGTTGTTACTGTTGCATTTCCTTTTTCATCTACAACTACTGTTGTGTTTTTCTGGATTTACTTTTTGCTACAGCTGCTTTGATTGCATCTTTCTCAGTATCTGTTAATTTGTCTGGATTCTTAACAAGTGTTTTTATCAGCTGGTTTCTTAACTGTATCTTGTTTAGCTGGATCTGTTAAGTCATTATTTGTTTTCACTAAGTCTGATGCTGGAATTGTTGCTACAGCTCCGTCTTTTGTTGTTACTGTTGCATTTCCTTTTTCATCAAACACTACTTTAGCATCTGGATTTACTGCTTTAATTTTTCTCAGCAATTTTTTTCCTTATCTTCGGTTGTTAATTCAGCTGGATTTGCTACTACTACTTTATCTGCTGGTGTATTTACTTTATTTCCACCATTTACTTCATCTTTAGCAGTTGGAGCTTTTACTAAATCTTCAACAGGAATTGTTGCTGTTTTTTTCCATCTGGAGTAGATACTGTTGCATTTCCTTTTTCATCAACAAATACTTTCGTTCCTTCTGGATTTACTTTAAGAATTGCTTCTTTAATTTTATCTTTATCAGCTTGCTGTAAATTATCTTTATTAGCAGTTACTTTATCCGCTGGTTTATTTACATTATTACCTGCTTTTAGTATTTTTTCTGCATCAGCTGCTGTTTTCACTAAATCAGCTACTGGAATTGTTGCTGTTTTTACCTTCTGGTGTTGTCACTGTTGCATTTCCATTAACATCAACTACTACTGTTGCATCTGGGTTTACTGCTTTTACTTTTTTTCTTCAATCGCTTTTTTTAGCAGCTTCATCAATATTTGTTGGATCTGTTACTAATACTCTATCCGCTGGTTTATTGATGTTGTTTCCTGCTTTTTGCAGTTTCTTTATCTGCTTCTTTTTCTTACTAAGTCAGTTTTTTTGGAATAACTACAGTTTTACCTTCTGGTGTTGTTACTGTTGCATTTCCTTTATCGTCAACTACTACAGTAGAATCTGGGTTCACTGCTTCAACTGCTGCTTTAATCGCATCTTTAGCAGTTTGAGGTAATGTTGCATCTGCATTTTCTACTAACTCTGGATCAACTACTACTTTATCTGCTGGTTTATTAACAATATCTTGTTTCGTTGGATCAGCTAAATCAGTTTTAGCTTTCACTAAATCTGTTGCTGGAATTGTCGCTACAACGCCATCTTTATTCGTTACGGTAGCATTACCATTTGCATCAAATACTACTTCAGCACCTGGGTTTACCTTAAGGATTTCAGCTTTAATCTTTTTCTTTATCTGTATCGTTCAATGCAGCTGGGTTTTCCACTACTACTCTATCTGCTGGAGTATTTACTTGGTTTCCACCACTTACATTTTTCTTTATCAGCTTCTGTCTTCACTAAATCAGCTACTGGAATTGTTGCTGTTTTTTTCCTTCTGGTGTAGTTACAGTCGCATTTCCTTTATCGTCAACGACAACTGTTGCACCTGGGTTTTACTGCTTCAACTGCTGCTTTAATTCTAGCAAGTTCAGGCTCTGTTAATTCAGCTTTATCTCCTACTCGTACTCTATCTGCTGGGTTATTGATATTATTACCAGCTTTTTGCAGTAGATGTTTCATTAGGTTTTTTTAATTAAATCATCTGCATCGATTACTGCTGTTTTTTTCCTTCTGGTGTTGTTACAATTGCATTTCCTTTTGTCATCTACAACTACCACTGCACCTGGGTTTACTGCTTCAACTTTTGCCTTAATCGCGTCTTTTACTTTAGTGCGTTCTTCTGGGCTTAATGTTGCCATATCAGCTACAACAGTTTGAGTATTCGGTTTATTGATATCATCTCCACCGTTTACTTTTGCTTGCATCTTCTGGTGTTTTTAAATAAGTCTGCAGCTGGAATTGTAGCAATTGTTCCATCTTTAAGAACTACTGTTGCATTACCTTCAGCATCATATTTAACTGTAGCATCTGCACCATTTAATTTTTTTCAATTTTTTTCAGTTACTTTTTGCTTGATCGGCTGGATCTGTTGCATTACCAACTACTTTATCTGCTGGTTTAAGAATTCCTGCATTACCTGAACCATCTTTTTCCTGCATCAGCTAATGTACGTACTAATTCTTTTCGCTGGGAAACCTGCTGTATGTCCATCTGGTGTCGAAACTGTTACTGTTCCTGCATCATCAATTGATACTACAGCATTAGGATTAACCTCACGAACTGCTTTTTTTGATTTTTTTCTTTATCTTCAGCAGTTAATTGATCTGGATTATTAACGATTACTTTATCTGTTGGACGGTTAATATTATTTCCTCCACCAGTTGTTTGTAAAAGCGTTCGCATCTTTTGTTAAGTCAACTTGTTTTTAATGTTTCTGTTTTTACCATTTGGTAATGTAACACTAGCACTTCCATCTTGATTTACTGTTACTTTGGCACCTGGGTTTACGGCTTCAATAGCTTTTTTTAAGTTTTTTTCTTGTTCTTCAGCATCTAGATTTGTTGGATTTTTTTCGCAACTAATTTATTACCTGGTAAACGTGCAGAGTTAATAGCTGCAATTGCTGTTTCAGCTGCTTTTTTTAGCTTGATCAACATTGGCATTTTTTTCTTAGCACCATTAATCGCTTCTTCTGATGCCTTTTTAACTGCATCTACCTCATCTTGAAGTTTTTTTCTTAGCTTCTGTTGATAATGCTTTATCCGCTTCAATCTCTGCTTTTTTTAGCTTCAGCTTTATCTGCTACTGCTTGATTTGCTTCTGGTTTTTTTCGCTGGGTCTTTTTGCTAAAGCTGTAATAGCTGCTGCTCCATCAGTACCTGCTGTATTGATTTCACCTTGAATTGTTCCAGCTTCTACTTCTGTATCTGCATTATTTTTTTCTTAGCATTAATTTCAGCTTTTTTTAGTATTCGCAATTTCCTTAGCTTTATCTTTTAACTTCTTTTTTTCTCTTCATCAGTTAAGTCAGTACGAGCATCGATTTCTTTTTTTCTTTTTTTCTTTTTAATGCTTCATCGATTTTTATCTAATGCTGCTTGTTTACCGATTGGATTGATTTTACCAATTGCAGTCGTACCATCAGTTTTTTTCCAGTATCAACTGCTGTTTGTGCTGTTGTTGCTTCTGCTGGTGTTGGTGCAGTATCTGGTTGTTCATTAATTTTTAGCAATTGCTTTATCTGCTTTCTACTTTAGCAGCTGCTTTTTGCATCTTCTTTTTTTCTTTTTTTGAGTTAAATCTTCACGCGCATCAAGTGCATCATTTTTTTAGCTTTTTAATGCATCTGTAACAGCTTGTTTAGCTGCTTCTTTCGCTACTGGGTTTACTTTTTGATACCGCTGTATTCCCATCATTTTTTTAGCTGTTTCAATTGCTCCATTATTTGTAGCTTCATCAATTTTACCCTAATGCTGCTGTTTTTATCTTCATTTACTTTAGCAATAGCTTTTTTTCTTTTTCAGCTGGTGTTAATGCAGTATTATTATTAATCGCTGTAATTTGGTCAGTTGCTTTGTTATTTACTGCATCAATAGCTGGTTGTTTATTTAATTTTACAACTTTATCTACTGGGATTGTATCTTTAGAACCATCTTTATAAGTTACTTCTAAGTTTTCTCCTTTTTGAACAAGTGTATCAACTACTTTTTGCAGCAACAGCTTTGTCTACTGCTGTTCCTTTTTTTATCTTCTAAGTTTTTTTATCTTCATTTTTTTCTTAGAGTATTCTAAAGGAATATTTTTCTTTGATTTTCTCTAATTCAGCAGGTGGAATATTAGCTGTATCAGATACTACAATTTTGTTAGCTTCATCTAATTCTTTAATATCATATTTTTTTCGTTTGAGATTTCAATACAATTGAAAATGAACCTGGGTCTGTTGCATATGAACTACTAGTGGCATTATTAACGATAATTCTTCCGTCAGTATCGGTTGCTGTTGCATAACGAGTTACCAGTCTATATTCGTCTGTATCTCCTTTAGGGAACTTATCTGCTTTAAGTCCTGGTGTATCTTTTGTTACTAATCCACGAATTTTAACAATTGCAGGATTTCCTTCTGTTGCTTCTGTTTCTGCAGTAACAGGTGTTAAAGTCATATCAAATTCATTATCTAAAACATTTGGATTATCAGCAGTAGGACTTAAAGGCTGATTTCCGCCTCTGTTAACTGTTGCTGATGCTACTTTTACCTGAATCATCTGTATATTTAATGTCAAGATTGATATCTTCATTCGCATATACATATACGTCCTTCTTACCATCTACTGAATAAGGAATCTTCACTTCTGGCGCATTGTTAACACGAACTAATTCTGATAAAGGTTTTTTTATCTTTAGATCCATCTGCATATGTCACAACTACATTATCATCTGCATCTCTAGTAATTGATTGAATACGTGAAGGTTGTTCTTGTACATCAACTAATGTACCTTTTTTTATCCGCTAAACGCTCATCTGGATTGTTTTTGAGAATATTCTAATTTAATTTTTCTCTTTAACTCTTGCAAATTCAGCATCTGTTACATTTGAAGCATCTGTTACTGCTACTTTGTCCGCTTCAGCTGGAGTTTGAATATCATATTTTAATGTTTGAGGTTTAAGAATTACATTAACTGCAGTTGGGTCAGTAGCATCTCTACCATTTCCTCTTGCATCCGCACCATCTTTATCAATAGCTTTTTACAAAGCGCCATCCTAACGGAGTTCCTCCATTCTGAATTGCTTTTTTTCAAATTTTTTTCTTTTGTAAAAATCTCCTTCTGGTGCTGGAGTACCAGTATACGTAATAACAGTTGGTTTTTCTGCTGTTGCTGTTGTTTCAGAAGTAAATTTGTTTGCAGTAAATCCGTATTGAGTATCTTGTTTATTTGTTTCTCCTGCTACGTCTTTAAACTCTTGGTTGCTTCCTCTTCTTAACTCTACACTTGCAAGTTTACCGCTATCATCTTTAACTTTAATGTCAAAAAGAATTTACTTCTGATGCATAAACATATACTTCTTTTTTTATTAGGTGCTGGGTCAGAATATTTAATTTCTACAGTTGGTTTTTTTCGTTTGTACGTACAACACTTGAAATTGTTGCTGTATCTGTAGAATCATCGTTGTATGTTACAGTAATATTTTTGTCCATCTACTTCAATATTTTTTTAACAACATCAGCTTTATTCTCTAATGCAGTACCTTTTTTTAGAAGTTAATCTTGCATCAGTACTTGTTTTTAGAATATTCAATATTAATTTGGTCTTTAATTTTTTGAATATCTGCTGCTGTTAAGTTATTAATATCAGCTACACCAATTTTATCTCCATTTAATTCTGGTTGTTGGATGCTATATTTATATGTTTGAGATTTAACAACTAATTTGAAGAATCCAGGTTGATTTGAACCGTTAGAAGTTGCGCTAACACTTCCACCTGCCGCATCTGAAACTACTAAATATCTATCTCCTAAAACCGAATTTTTGATCTTCACGTCTATTAGTGTTAGCAAGACCTAAAAATCTCTCATTAGTCTTACCAGTAATATTCATCGTTACTGGACCAGCTGTTTCAGTTACAGTTTGCTTATAACTCCAACCAAATCCATCAATTTGAACAGCACTATCTTTAGTTGCTTCATCAAGAGGTCTATTACCTCCACCTCTAACTTTTACAGAACTAATATTTCCTGCAGTAGAGTTCACAGTAATATCAATATTTGTATCTTCTTGGTTATATAGATAGATTTCTTTTTTTAGCATCATCAGAAAACTCCATAGTGTAACTAATGTTTCCTACTTTGTTTGTTGTTGCTTCATGCGTCGCAGCAGTTGCTTCTGTTCTAAACGCATTCTCCTTATCCATCACTTTCCCATTACGTGGATCTTTTTGAACCTGTGTTCTCTATTGAGTTAGAATCAGATTTCTTTTTCTGTGTTTTTCTGCTTTTTTTACCCACAGTTTCTTTTTCCATTAGTAGTGTCTAATGCTGGAATTTCTTTTTTTCTCTGTTGGTTTTGATTTTTAATTTTGCATTTACAGTTGTAATTAAGTTTGCGTATGCTTTTTTTCTACTTTTGTTGTTGTAGTTGCATTTGCTGCTTGTTTCGCTTCTGTAATCGCATCACGTAATAACGCTAAGCTTTCATCTGTTTTTTTGAATCGTACTTACCTGAAGATAAGTTGCTTTCAATTTCTTTAACATAAGAAGCTAATTTTTTTCTTTTTGAAGCTACTAATTCTTTTTTTGAGCTTTTTCTTCAGCTGTTTCAGAAACTTTAGGAGCTTCTTCTTTCTTAGGCTCTCCTGTTGTTGCTACTTCTTCTGTTTTTTTGCAGCAGTGTTCTCTGTTACTGTTGCTTCATCAGCGAATACTGCTCCATTTCCCATAAACATTAAGTAAGATGCAATGGCTACTGATGCAGCACCAAAGCTGTACTTACGAATTGAGAATTTTTTTGAATCTTGTTATAATTTTTTTCTTATTATTAATTTTTCTTCATAATTTTTCTCCTTTACATTATTTTTACCCAATATATCTTGGCACATACAATTTAACACAAAAAAAATCACAATTGCAATTATTTATATTTATTCTATTTTTAAAAAAATCACAAACTGTACAATTAAAAAAAGCCATGAAATCTAGATACGATCTTTATTCACAATCTATAGATTTACTTCATCAATTCACAACCTATTCTATTCACATTCTTTATCTTTAATGAATTCGGTTTTATATGTGATAATCAAAGGAATAATTCCATGTTTTAATACTACAAAAATTATATTTTTTTGCTTTTTTTATTATTTATAAACTTGTAAAACATTAAATAAGAATTTTTCTCAAGTTCATATTTCGATTTGGTAAATACCCTACCTAAGCAAAAAGCACTTATTCTATGATGAAAATTCAAAAAAATCCAAATAAAAAAACCCACACAAATGTGTAGGCTTGATTGTTAAAAATTATGCTTCTTGAGAAACAACTTCTTTTCCATCGTATTGTCCACATGATGGGCAAACATGGTGGCTTTTTTTCTTAATGAACCACAGTTAGGGGCATGCGTTTAACCCTGGTACTTCTAATTTGAAGTGAGTACGACGTTTAGCTTTTTCTAGCTTTTTGATGTTTTACGTTTTTGGTACTGCCATTTTGTACACCTCCTAATCAATCTTCTTTACATAAAATGCTTTTTTTACTTTTTCAGTCTCATCGGAATCGAAGAAAGACTGTAGAGCCGCTAACCTTGGATCAATTTGTTGTTCTTTTTGCAACTGTACGTCTTAAAGATAACTCATCTTGAGAAATCACTTCCCAATCTTGACCACTTGGCATTCGGTCTTCACTCAATTCCTCTGGCGATAAGACTTGTAAAGGAATTGAAAGTAAAATATGATCTTCCACAGCAGGTTGTAAATCTATCCAATCAGTTTCTAACGGAATAACAATTTCTGTTAATTCCTGTTCTTCAAATGAAGTTCCTTTTTGGAATATATCGTTCAACAATTTCTATTGACAATGGCACAACCACTGGCTCTAGAGACCTGGATGAAGGAAGTGTGATATCGACAGCACAAGTAAATTGCGCAATGACTGTTTCATTTTTGATACACAAGAAAACCTTTCGCTACTGCAGGAGAAACCGCCAAAAATCGTATCGTCACGACTCTTTAAGTTGTCTTCTACTTGCATTTCCTCTTCAAAATAAACAGGCATTCCTTGAGAATTTTCAAGTTGTTTTTAATGATATTTTTCACATTTTTTTCACCCCTAAAGCAACATAGAGAATTATACTAAGGAATCTCTTGTTTGTCAATGTTTTCTACTTGACAATTGTATATTTCTCCATCATTTTATTTTTATAAGCTGATTCTATAGATTTCTGACAAAGATTGCAATCATTTTTTTATTCAAAGCAAACCTTTTCATCTCCGGCTTAAACTGCTGAGCAGATTTATAACAAGACGGGTTCATTATATCATAGATATTATCAAATTTCTTTTTGGGTTTCTAAGGATAAATCTGTATAATTCGTAATAAACTCTGTTTCTTCGTCTCTTAAAGTTTTTTTAAGTATGTTCTTCCTTTTTCGTTAAATCCTAGAACGGTCACTTCTTTTTGGCTCACGAATACTTTCAAAATGTTGTTTTACTTCTTCTTTTGTAATTCCTAATAACACATAGATGGATAAGCGTTGTAATCTTGCCCATGTCCATCGTTTATTTTTTTCATTAAATGTACAAATTCATAAAACGAACTTGCTTGATGCAGGAATTTTTTTGAAACGATATTCAATCCCTTCATCCATTTGATAAATCATTCTTAATTCTTCCACACTACTTCGTTCTAATTGATATTTTTAACAATGTCCAATACTGTTCCCAACCATTTCGATATTCATTATAAGAAATCTCTTCTAAATAAGGTAATTGAGAATACAACTGGTGATTTCTATCAACCTTTAACAATTGTTTTCGTAATGCAGTTCCACTAGCGAACTGTTCATCTTGGATTGTCGCATCTAAATGTCCATTTCCTTTTTCGTTCAATCATTAAAAAAATTTCATTGGTAAATTTTTTTCGATAAAATTTCCCTTACATAGGCAAATCCTAATTGTTGATTCGGTTGTTGCATTAATCGATATAACGGACTATTTTTTCTCCAAAATTTTCTTTTGCAACAAGCGAGAGTCGATTCGCATAAGTGAGAGTTTTCATCTCTTCATCTGTCACATATTCTTTGATTCGTGTTTGTAAAGTATTCCATTCTTCAAATGCTACTTGATAATCAACGGATGTATCTTCAACCCCAAAAAGCAATTTCCTGACATTTAGCAGCATGCAAAATACCAACGCCTCCAGCCGCAAAACCAATCTGTGGCTTGTGTACTTGAAAGTGTTGGTAATTCTAATATCAGATCTGCTCCATTTTCTAGAGCCATTTTTTTGCACGATGCCATTTATTCTCAATAGCTGGTTCGCCTCTTTGAACGAAATTCCCGCTCATCGCAACAACAATGACATCTGCATCTGTTTGCTTTCTAATTTGTTCTATTTGATAATGGTGACCTTTATGAAATGGATTATATTCTGCAATAATTCCACAAGCTTTCATTTAATTCCTCATTTCAATGCAATAAAAAACCAACGTGGAGAAGCCTCTTCAACTTCTGACTCACCAAACTCAGCTTTTACCCATACTTTTTTTAAACCCTACCATTTCAAGAGCTTCTTGATACCATTCCATAGGGAAAGTTTGTTCCACATGTACTTCTTGAAAAATGCTCAAACAATTCCTTACTCATTTGAGATTCATCACGAACAAACATATCAATGACATGTTCTACACTTCCGGGTTCCTCTAATTCATAACTTTGCCATAAAAATGCTAAATTTTCACTTGTATAGTGATATTGGTATCCTGGAAATACTTCTTGCATTTGATATAGAGAATGCACATCAAATAAAAACAATCCCGCCTCTTCTAAATGCTCATAAACGGTTTTTAAATACTTTTTATAGTATCTTCAAACTCTGTTAAATAACAAAGTGAATCAGAATATAATGTAATGGCGTCAAAAGTCTCTAATCCTTTTTAAATCGCGCATATCTTTTTGAACCCAATCAATCGAAGGATAATCTTGTTGATATTTTTTTCTTTGGCAATGTCTAACATTTCGCTAGATAAATCAACTCCGGTCACTTGATAGCCTGCTTCTGTTAGTAAAGTCGAAACTTCTCCCGTTCCGCAAGCTAATTCCATGACTTTCTGGATTTTTTTCTGCTCGTATACGTGTTAAAAGAATCTTTTGTAAACTTCATCCATAATTGGTATTGTTCATGATCCATTACTTCATCATATACATGTGCAAAGGTTTGATAGGTCATTCTTTTTTTCACTCGCAATATTAACAATTGGTGCATCATTCCATAATTTTTTTCTAAATTATAATATTCACGGTCTTCATAGTAGAATACATGTACAATTACATCGTTTAAGTCCATTAAAAATCCAACGAGCATTGTCTTTTTCCTTCAATACTTTTTTTACTTCAAAACCTTCTTTATGGACTTCTTCTTCAATCGCATCGACAATTGCTTGTACTTGTTTTTTTCATTTTTTTCCGTGAGTAATGACAAAGTAATCTGCCACAGGTGTTAAGTGTCCCACTTCTAATGCAACGATTTCTTGAGCTAATTTATCATCTGCTGCTTTTAATACTACATCTAATAATTGTTTACTACGATTTTTCTGTCATACGTTTCCTCTTTCTATTACTAAATAATTATAAACATCTAATGTTCCAGGATAAATATACACTTCTTTTTTCAATTAAATACTGCAAGGTATGTCGTACTAAATATCGAACTGCTTCATCGATATTATGATGAGCAATCACTCTTGCTTCTTCTACTCCTGGATAATTTCTTCCATCTTCAATAGCATCTGCTACAAATAAACATTTAGATAAAAAGAGTCATTTTAGTTCCACCAATCGTATGTTCACGAATAGCGTCTAAAATTTCTTCATCTTGAATGTCTAATTCATCTTTTTAAAAATTTCTGCTCCAACTGGACCATGTAAAATTTCAGATGATTGATTTTTTTAGTTGTTGTGACAACTGTTTTTTTGACCACTAATTCTTGTAATTCTTCTAAGGGTCTTTCCTTTGCATAATCATGAATTAACGCTGCTAAAGAAGCTTTTGTAGCATCTCCCCCATATAATGTCACTAATTCCATGATTTTTCTTTTTCCACTCTTAAACAATGGTCAAATCTTCTTTGACTCATTTGAGAGCGAACTTGTTGTAAAAATTTTTTTCACGACTCAAAGAAGAATAAGGAGAAAAAAATCTACTACTGTCATTCTTGATACAGTCCTTTCTCGAAAATATATTCTTCTACACTTTCTGGAACCAAGTAACGAATACTTTGTCCCCATAACACATTTTTTTACGAATTTGTGTTGAACTAATTTCCATTTGAGGCGCTTCAATCCATAATACTGGATATGGAGTTTCTTTTGGATAACCTGGACGACAAACTCCTACAAATTGAACTTCATGAACTAATTCATCAATTCGATGCCAAGTCGGTAAATAATCGACCATATCGCCCCCAATAATAAAGTAATAAGCCACATCAGGATTTTTTTCTTTCAATAGTTGAATCGTATCAAAGCTATAACTTTTTTTCAGGACGTTCTAATTCAATCGTCTCAAGTTCAAAAATGATAATTATCTCGTATAGCTAATTGGGTCATTTCTACTCTATAATTGGCATCAATCGTCTTCTTTTTCATCAACATGAGGTGGAATATGGCTCGGCATAAAGTAAATCTTATCTAAATTCAATTGAACTCTTGCTTGCTCTGCCATAATTAAATGTGCCACATGAGGAGGATTAAAAACTTCCTCCTAAAATTCCAACACGCTTTTTGTTTTCCACTAAAAATCATTTTTGTTTTACTTTTTGGACAAAGCTTGATGGATTGCATCATATTATCGCCCTCTTTTTACAAATTCTGCAAATCGAATCGAAATATCACGATTTTTTTGGATTTCTAGCTTGTTTATATAATACAATTGTATGACCAATCACTTGAATAATCGTGCTACCTGTTTGTTCTGCTAATACTTCAGCAGCTTCCTGAGGTTCTTCCATTGTATTTTTGTAATAAACTCACTTTAATTAATTCACGTTTTTCAATCGCAAATTGGATTTGTTGAATCATTTCTTCACTTAAACCGCCTTTTTCCAATTTGAAAAAAATCGGTTTAATACTATGTGCTTCTTTTTTGAAAAAAATTGTCTTTCTTTTTCCTTTTTAATTCCAATCCAATCCCTCCTTCTTATATAATTGATGGACGTTTAATAACATCTACTTCTTTCGGACTCCAAACTTCAATGGTTCCTGGTTTTTGAATCGTTACCCATCCTAAACCTGCAATTACAATATCTGATTTTTTTCTTTTACTGAAAAGACTGTCTTCTGTAAAGCTGGATATTGTTTCACATTATCTCCTGTAGGAGGTGTTAAAATCGTCCCATTATGTCTTGCATAAAAGTCATCTGCTTTTTTTCTAATTTTTGTACGATGCAATTCAATCGTTTGTGGAGTGTAGAATGTTAAAGAATTTCTTTCTCCTTTTGTATAATCCACTCGTACAAGTCCACCAATAAAAAAATCGTTTGTTCTGCATTTAATTGGAAAGTTTTTTTGGTTGTAATTCCTTTTGAGGTAATACCTTTTTTTAACTTCTTTTTTTCTGCTAAATAGTGGGCGATTTGATGACGGTGAATAATTCCAGGAGTATCGATTAAACTTGATTTTTTTCATCAAACGGAATATCAATTTGTCCTAATGTAGTTCCTGGGAATTGAGAAGTTGTAATCACATCTTTTGTTCCACCAATACTTTTGAATTAATTTATTAATTAAAGTAGATTTCCCTACATTTGTTACCCCTACTACATAGGCATCTTTTTCCTTGGCGATATTCATTTATTTTTATCTAATAATTCATCAATTTGAATTCGTTTATTTGCACTTACTAAAAATCGTATCGACTGGACGAATACCATATTCTTTTTGCAAAAACGTTCAATCCAGTTTTTTTCAAACGATTACGATTCACGGATTTAGGATATAAATCCACTTTATTAGCAACAAATAATACTGGATTATCTCCAATAAAACGTTTCAAGCCTGAAATCATACTGCCATATAAGTCAAATAAATCGACCACATAAACAACTAGTGCATCTTCTTCGGCAATCGAAGATAACATTTTTAAGAAATCATCATCACTTAAAGAAGCAGGTTGTAATTCATTATAATTTCTAAGTCTAAAACAACGTTGACAATAAACGGGTTCTTCTTTTTTTCTAACATTTTTTTGTCAACACACTTGTTGGAGTATAGCCGATTTCTTCATGATTTTTCTGTTTGAATCGTTGCGCCACATCCCATACAAAAGTAATGATTTTCAGTCATAGATTTTTCTCCTCCCATTTCTCTGAGTAATTTTTTTCCGTATATCATCGTTAAGATTAAATTTTCAAAAAAATCGATTGATTCTTGTTTTCTTAGCATCCGATAATTTTAAAGGTTTGACTAGTATCGTTTGAATGCCAAACGTTCCTGCCCCTAAAATATCTGTCAATAATTGGTCTCCAATCATCACAATTTCATCTTTTTGTTGCAGTCGTTTGCTTCAACGCTTCTTTTGAATCCTTTATGCAGTGGTTTTTAATCCTGGAAAGACATACGGAACTCCTAATTGTTCTGCCACTTTCTCAATACGATGTTTTTCGATTATTGGACACTAAAATGATTTCAATATGGTTCTCTTTTTAACTCTTGAACCCATGCTTGTAATGTATCATTTGTATCTAATTCATCCCACTCCACTAATGTATTATCAATATCTGCAAATATAGTTTTTTTATCGATTGCTTTTTTTAAAAACTCAATGGAAATGGATGAATAATCTTTGATAAACCACGTTGGTGTTAGTTTAATGGACATATTTCTCCTCTATCTATTATCTTTTTTTCAACTCGAACGCCCTAATTGATCGACGGTTAATACTCGAATGTTATAATTTCCTAATTCACTTGGTAATTGTTCTTTTAAGTAGTCAACAATACTTGGTGCATTTTCTTTTGAAGATAACACCATTACAGTTGGACCTGCGCCACTTAAGTACGTACCAATCGCTCCTTTATCTTTTTGCAAGCTTACGTACTGGTGTTAAAAACGGAATTAATGTTTCACGATAAGGTTCATGGAATAAATCTTTTTCTACAATTCTTGAAACATTGTTCCAATCTTCTTGCCATAGTGCTGCAACTAATACATTCGAACGACTACTTGCTTCTACTGCTTGTGAGTATATAAATGCTCTAGGAAGAACTAATCGACTTGCTTTTTGTTGATAATTCAAAATCTGGAATTAACGCAATTCCCTTGAACATCCGAGTGAATTTCCTTTTTGTAAATAATCTACTTTTTGACTTTCTTCATCATAAGTTGCAACGACTAATCCACCTAAAATAGCAGGCGCTACATTATCTGGATGTCCTTCTAATTTTTGTTGCCCACTCAACTTTTTGTTGTGGAGTTAAGTTTAATTTCCCTAATTGATTGGCTAATTCGATTCCTGCAACAATCGCACTAGAACTACTTCCTAATCCTCTTGTCATTGGAATATCACTTTCACACACTAAATGGTGAGGTTGTAATGTTGGGCAAACTGCTAGAGCTGTCTCGATAATTAAATTCTCTTCATTTGTTGGTACAGCTTCTCCAAATGGATGCTCAATTTTTCCATTCACTACTTGGTTCTACAACTGTTAATGTTAAATATAAATCAACTGCAATCCCAATGGAATCAAATCCTAGACCAATATTGGCAGTTGTTGCGGGTACAATAATTTTTCATTTTTATGCCTCCAATACTGGATAGATTCTAACAGCTTTTACGCCATCTACTTGTTGATATGCGGAAACTTTTTTTCTTCTAACTCCGCTTCTGAAATTTGAGTGAATCGTGTTAATACTGCTTGATTTGGTAACGCAACACCGTCAAATTCTTCTGGGTTACTTGTTTCAATAACAACAGCATAGTCTTTTAATGGAGCTGTCGTTGTATGAACTTTCGTAGCTTCCGTTAATGGTTCAAATGGCACTACTTTAGCGTTACGATTTTTGTTGTGTTGCGATCATCATGACATCAGCTACCACACTTGTTGCAGTTGGGTGTGAACCTGCTCCTTTTCCGTATAATAAAATTTCTCCTAAAGCATCTCCTGTTACTGAAATGGCATTATTTTTCATAAGCAACTTGAGCTAATAAGTGGTTTAAACTTACAAAAATAAGGACGAACTTCTAAGTAAACTTCCTCACCATTTGCAACAACACTTGCTAATAATTTGATTGTGTAACCGGCAAGTTTAGCTAATTGTAAATCTGTTTTAGTGACTTGTGTAATTCCTTTTTTTAGGAATTGCATCGAATGAAAACATTTGTTCCAAATGCTAATCTTGTTAAAATAATTAATTTATAAGTAGCATCATAACCTTCCACATCACTTGTTGGATCTGCTTCAGCAAAACCTTTTTTTCTTGAGCTGTTTTTCAACACTTCTTCATAAGATAATCCTTGTTGACTCATAGAAGTCAAAATGAAGTTCGTTGTTCCATTTACAATTCCGTAAATCGATTCTACTTCATTACTTGCAACATGTTCTACTAATGGACGTAATACAGGAATCCCGCCCCCAACACTTGCTTCATAATATAAATACACATTATTTTTCTCTAGCAATTTGAGATAATTCAACCCCATGTTTTGCTAGTAAATCTTTATTTGCTGTTACCACATGTTTTTCCAGATTCTAAAGCTTTTTTTCACACAATTAAAGGCAAAAATCTACTCCACCTAAAACTTCTACAATAATAGAAATTTCTTCATCATTTAAAATGTAGTCTACATCCGAAGTAAATGTAATTCCTGGAATTTTTATCCGCAAAAAGTTCTGGTTCTTTTACAAGAGCTTTTTTTCAATTTGTAGAGAAACTCCTGTTTTCTTTTTCAATTACTTCTTGATTTTTTTGGTTAAAAATATGATAAACGCCACTACCAACTGTTCCAAATCCTAATAAACCAATTTTTTTCTACTTTCATCGTAATCCCCACTTTTTTCTTATGTATAAATATTGAAAAACCACAGCACACATTTTATAGGCGCCGTGGTTTATCACAAAAGTCATTAATCTTGTAATAGTTCAAAAAAATTTCAATTGCGACTAAATCAATATCATCAAATTGGAATGTTTGTTTTTGTCTCACAATCTTCTAACTCAAAGCTATCCGCTTCTTGATTAAATGTCACAACACATTTTTTTCAACACCATCTTTTTTTCAAAACGACGAATTTCAATATCCGTGCTTTGATCCGCCATTGTTTGTAGACGTTGCACAATTGCAACTAGTTGTGAAGGTTTCATGTTGCTTTTACCCCTTTCAGCTTTCTTAATTTCTATTCTACCATAAAAACTTTTTTTAGATTATATGAAAAATCCCTTTTAAAAAAACATACTTTTTTTATAAATTTATTCAGGAAGTGTCCAATATAAGTGGATGAGTGCTTGTGTTCCTAAATCTCCGAAACCATCATCACAAACTGTTTCGTATAATTTTTCTTGCTTGCAAGGTTACTGGCAAGAATAATCCCATTCTTTCAGCTTCGTCAATTGCAATTCGTAAATCTTTTTAAGAAATGTTTTGCAAAAAAATCCTGGACTATAATCTTTCTTCAAAAATTCTTGGGCTATAATTCGACAATGACCAGTTAGCTGCACTTCCTGCTCCAACCGTTTGAAGTACTTTTTTTCTAAATCTAATTCAGCAGCTTTTGCATAAACTAACATTTCAACTAAGCCTGTCATTGTTCCAGCAATCATAATTTGATTCGCCATTTTAGTATGTTGACCAGCTCCATTTTGTTCCTTGTAAGGTAATTGTTTTTGAAAAAGTCTCTAAAATAGGACGTACTTCTTCTAAAACAGACTCCTTACCGCCAACCATTGTAGACAACATTCCATTCTTAGCACCTAAATCTCCTCCAGAAACTGGAGCATCTAGCGCCCTCACAAGAAAAGTTTTCAGCTTCTTCTGCAATTTTCTTTGCTAAAGAAGGCGTACTTGTTGTTAAATCAATGAGTATAGTACCTTTTTGTAAGTCTTTAAAAATCCCCTGTTCTCCAAAAATAAACTTCCTCAACATCTGTTGGATAACCTACAATCGTTAATACAACATCAGATTGACTTGCAACTTCTTTTTGGAGTATTTGCCCATTTAGCTCCAGCATCGATTACTACTTGCGCTTTTTTTCTTTTGTTCGATTATATACTGTAACTGGATAACCGGCATTCAATAAGTGCTTCACCATAGAAGAACCCATCACGCCTGTTCCGATAAATCCTATTTTTCTTCATTCTTCAGTCTCCTTATCATCGTCATAGATTTTTGAAGAAATTCATCTTTTCTAACCAAGTTTTCGTATTTTTCTTTATCGTGTTGATACGTATCAATTGCATCTTCATAAAAAGCTTCTACTCTTTTTAGCAAATGTTACAGAAGAAATTTCTTCTAACAATTGATTTTTGTAATTCCTGAACTTGACTAGAAGATTGTTTACTACATTCTAAATAAGCTAATACACTTGAAGCAATATCTTCATCTTTTTTTCAAATAGCATTCCTAATTCTGGTTTTTGTAATAAATTGTTGCAAATAATCATTTTTTTCTTTGCAATAACTGGAATTTTTATTGACTAAAGCTTCTAAATAAGTCAATCCTTGGCTTTCAGACTCAGAAGCATTTACGTATAAATCAGCCATTTGATAATATTGAGATACATGTTGATGCTCTACCTCACCTGCAAATTGTACATATGGAGCAATTCCTAATCTTTCCACTTGTTTTTTTCCAGTTTTTTTCTTTTTCTGGACCTCCACCAACAATACAACATTTTTACTGAAGCATCTCTTTCTAAAAATAGTAGGCATTGCATCTAATATTGCCGCAATATTTTTTTCTTTTCGATAAACGACTTAAGGATAATAAGACTTTATCCTCTTTTTGTGTATCCAAGCTTTTCACGTAATTCTTCTGCAACTTGTGGTTTGATTTCTGGAATTTCAACACCTGTTGGAATGACACGAACTTCTTGGTTCACTCCATAAGATAATAATTTATCTTTTGTCATTTGACTTGGCGCAATCACTCCACGAGCTTGATTACAAAAAGTTTTTTTGAAATATATGCCACATGACTTGGTCTTAAAATTTTTTTCCATTTGCAATATAGTGTAAGTATTTTTTTCATACATTGTATGATAAGTATGGATTGTTGGAATTCCAAGCATTGCTCCTAAAAATTTTTTTCCAAGTAATCCTAAACTAAATTCTGTTTGAGTATGGATAATATCTAATTCATATTCTTGAGAAACTTTATAAGCTTCAATAAAGCCTTGAACGGCAATTCTTCTTTCTTTAAATGAAAACAATGGAATACTTCCTAAGCGAACGATATTCCATTCTGGCATCGTAGCATTTGGATCGGTTGTTGTAAAAAAATAATAACCGTATGTCCGAGACGTTCTAATTCTTCTTTCAATACTCGTACAGACGTAGCAACACCACTTACTTGAGGGAAATAGGTGTCTGTAAAAATCCCTACTCGCATAAGTTCCTCCTTAAATATCTCTATATGATCTTTTTATTCGTTCTAATTCTTTCACACGTATCTCTATTATATACGATAGTCCAATATCTGTCACGAAGTACAAGAAAATATAATACAAACCAAAGACTTCCCATAGTAGCTCTATAACCACGAAAGATTGTTGCCATATCAATCTACTATTTTCAATCAATATTTTTACCATTTTCACCCTCACTTTGATCATCACTTTGACCATCATAATTGCGATTAAACAAAGTAACAATCACTCGGGTCAAAAAAATCATAAATAAACGCCTTTCCTATGACACCAAACAAAGATTTCCCATAGTAGCTAAAGTAATAAAAGCCTGTTTGGCTTTTATTACGGGAAAAATCGAGACCAAGGCTCGATTTTTAGCAATGAGACAGCTCTGCTGGCTGCTTGCGTCCCAGCTACTATACCCAGGGAAGTCTATTAAAAAAAATATTAATACAAAAATATTATTTCTAACCTCCTCTACTACGAAAAAAATCATGAAACCTCGCCTCTCCTATGACACAAAACCAAAGACTTCCCATAGTAGCTAAAGTAATAAAAGCCGATTTGGCTTTTTATTACGGGAAAAAAAATCGAGACCAAGGCTCGATTTTTTTAGCAATGAGACAGCTCTGCTGGCTGCTTGCGTCCCAGCTACTATTATCAGAGAAGTCTATTAAAAAAACTTTAATAACTAAAAACTCTCCAAGCTTCCCCACCGGAATCTCAAAGAGTTAACAAATCAAAATTAATTAAAAATTATTTTGCAGCCTCATAACGACGAGCTACTTCATTCCAATCAACTACATTCCAAAAATGCTGCAATGTAATCAGGACGACGGTTTTGGTAGTTTAAGTAATAAGCATGTTCCCAAACATCTAAACCTAAAATTGAGTTTTACCATCTGTTAATGGGTTATCTTGGTTTGGAGTAGAAACTACTTCTAATTCACCATTTGAAACAACTAGCCAAGCCCAACCTGAACCAAAAACGAGTTGCTGCTGCTTGAGAGAATGCTTGTTTGAATGCATCAAAACCACCAAATTTTTTTATCAATTGCTGCTGCTAATTCACCAGTAGGTTGACCCCCACCATTTGGTGAAATCACTGCCCAGAATAAGCTGTGGTTTGCATGTCCACCACCATTGTTACGAACAGCTCCACGAATATCTTCTGGTACAGATGCTAAGTCTGCTACTAATTCTTCCACACTTTTTTTCAAATAAAGCTGGGTGTTTTTTTCTACAGCTGCGTTTAAGTTTGTTACATAAGCATTGTGGTGCTTGTCATGGTGGATTTCCATTGTTAAAGCATCCACGTGAGGTTCTAATGCAGAGAACTCATACGCTAATTTTTGGTAATTCATAAGTCATAATTAATTCCTCCTATATAGTACAGTTATAAGTACTGTTTGATATTTAAAGGATAACACTCTTTCATATGTAAACGCAATTTTTTTGCTTACTTTTTTTATGATTTTTTTCTATTATTTAACGGTTCTCTTTTTTTAAATCCTTAAAAAAACTATGGTATAATAACAACGCTTCAAATTAGATTATAGAAAAGAGATGAAAAACATGAAATTTACAGATTATCAATTACAACCATTTTTTTACAACAGTCATTAGAAAAAAATTATCATTTTCTACTCCAACTAAAATTCAAGAAAAAAATTATTCCTCTATTATTAAAAAGGAGAATCTGTGATTGGTCAATCCCAAACAGGAAGTGGAAAAAGTCACAGTTTCTTATTACCACTTATTCATAAAATTGATCCAGATAAACAAGAATTACAATTAGTCATTACTGTCCCAAGTCGTGAACTAGCTGAACAATTAGTACGAGTAACTTCTCAATTAATTGAAGAAGCTCCTACTCCTATTCTTTTAGAAAAAATGTGTTGGGGAACAGACAAGCTTCGCCAAGTTCAAAAATTACAACAAACTGCTCCTCATATTGTCATTGGAACTCCAGGACGAATTTTTCGATTTAATGCGAGAAAATGCCCTACTTGTTCAAACGGCAACAATGATGGTTGTCGATGAAGCTGACATGACTTTTTGACTTAGGTTTTTTTAGAAACCGTCGATGAAATTGCTTCTAGAATGCCGAAAGATTTACAAATGTCAGTATTTTTCTGCAACAATTCCAGATAAAAATTAAACCATTCCTTAAAAAAATATCTTGGAAATCCAAAAAAATTATTCATGTAGAAAATAAACAATTAGTTTCTCCAACGATTACGAATCAATTATTAGTAACAAAAAAACACAAAATCCATTAGAGATTCTATTTGAATTAATTACATTAGGGCATCCATACTTAATGTTAATTTTCGTAAATACAAAACAAAAAGCGGATGAAGTTACAGCATTTTTTACGTGAGAAAAGTTTAAAAGTTGCAACCATTCATGGAGATATTCCTGCTCGTGAGCGTCGTCGTGTGATGAAGCAAATTCAACAAATGGAATATCAATATGTAGTTGCAACAGATTTAGCTGCTCGAGGGATAGATATTGAAGGAGTTTCTCATGTTATTAATTTAGAAATTCCTAGTGAATTAGAATTTTTTTCATTCATCGTGTTGGACGTACTGGTCGAAATGGTTTAGCAGGACAAGCCATTACTTTCTACACACCAAACCAAGAACAAGCCATCCAAACGCTTGAAGCAAAAGGAATCTCTTTTGAAACAATGGAATTAAAAAAATGGCGAATTAGTGGAAAGCTATGACCGTTCTCGCCGTGAAAAGAGAAAAAAACACCCAAAGTTCTGATTTAGATCCTCGCTTAAAAAGGTATGATTAAGAAAGCGAAAAAAACATGTTAAACCTGGATACAAGAAAAAAACTAACTCATGAAATTAAACAAAAAAACAACGAATTGAACGAAAAACAAAATCGTCAATCTGCAAGAAAGAAAAAAATAGTAAATAAAGAAAAAAACTGGAGAACAAAAAAATTCTCCAGTTTTTTTATGATGGTCGATTATTTTTAAAAAAATTCTCGAATTCCTAAAACCCAATTAAAGGAAGTTGCCAAAAAGATAAACTCCCTGGTCCAATAAAACGAATTCCTAATAAATCAATAAAGGTATAAATTAATACAGGTAAAACAGCTGCACCTAGAACTACTTGCCAACCAATCGGTTTTTGGGAAACGAATAAAGACTTTCATAAATAATACAGCTATCAGTTTTACGATGAAAGAAACAATCCATAAAATAATGAATAAGTAAAACCGTATTAAATAGGAAATACATGATAAAAAAACAATCAGTAAACTTAACCAAATGTTTTTGGAAAGTACTAGCAATATCTTTGAAAAAAATGATTTATTCATATTTTTCTAACTGACTTAACTCAATTTTTTTGATGATTAATATTCGTTTCTAAATAAAAATCCATCTTTTTAATAAGGCAAATACAGGAACTGTTGAAGAAGTTTCATTTAATAAATCTTCACTTGTTGTCTTTCCACTTTCATCAAAAAAACAAAGATTAAACTATCTGTCTTATAAACAAATCCTTTATTTTTTTCTTGAGTGATTAATTGCTGATTTTTTTCACTTCAAATTCTGGTAATTGTTGACTAATTTCTACTAAATCATTCCCTAACGATTGAAATAATCCAGCCATTTGAATCATACCTGGCAACATTAATAATAGTGTTAATAAGAAAAAAATACACGTTTTGAGGACTTCATTGGTTTTTACAATAATTTTTCCATAATTGTGTTGGGTTTAAAATTGCTATCCTCAAAAAAATTCTTTTTATGGTCATTTGATACACTCCTACAAATTGAACTATTGTGTTTAATCTAACATATTTTACTTCCTACATGCAAGAAATGCCCTTTATTTCACTCCTATCTTTCCTTTTTGAAAATTAAATTTCATTTTCAGTTCAATTATTAGACATTTTTTTCCCTTTATATTTTAAACTGGAAAAAGAAATCTGAACTAGGAGGCATTCATTATGCAAGAACAAAAAGTATTAATTACTTTTTTTGGTGCAACAGGGATTTAGCAAGTCGTAAATTATACCCAGCACTATTTCGTTTATTTCAAAAAGGATTTATCCGCAATCATTTTTGCAGTCATTGGTACAGCACGTCGTGAATGGACTGACGAACATTTTCGTGAAGTTGTCGTAAAAATCTGTCCAAAGTTTAACAGAAGATATCAATCAAGCAGAAGAATTTGCTAGCCACTTCTACTACCAAGCACATAATGTAACGGATACTCATCACTATGTCGTATTAAAAAGAATTATCTGAAAAAAATTAGACCAACAATATGGTATCGAAGGAAATAGAATCTTCTACTTAGCAATGGCTCCTTCATTTTTTTGGAACGATTACTCAGCACTTGAAAGATGAAGCTTTATTAACAGATCATGGCTATAATCGTTTAATTATTGAAAAACCATTCGGTAAAGATTATGAATCTGCTCAAATTTTTAAACGAACAATTACGCCACTCTTTTGATGAAAATCAAATTTATCGTATCGACCACTATTTAGGAAAAAGAAATGATTCAAAAACATTACTGCTGTTCGTTTTGCAAACCGTGTATTTGAAACAATGTGGAATCGCAATCACATTGACAATGTTCAAATTACACTAGCTGAACAAGTTGGAGTTGAGGAACGTGGTGGTTATTATGAAACAAGTGGCGCTTTTACGAGATATGGTTCAAAACCATATTTTACAAATTTTAGCATTAGTCGCTATGGAGCCACCTCAATCATTTGAAGCAGTTCGTCAAAATAAAATTAATGTATTAGAACAATTACGTCACTATTCTCCTGAAGAAGTTTCCAAAAAAATTTTTGTACGTGGTCAATACGGCCCTTCTTTAGATGGTAACTTACCTGGGTACCGCCAAGATCAAAATGTTTCGGATGATTCTAATATGGAAACTTATGTGGCTGGTAAAGTCTTTATCGATAATGAACGTTGGAAAGATGTTCCATTTTATGTTCGTACAGGTAAGAGCTTAGATTCTAAAAACAACTGTGATTGATATTGTATTTAAAGAAGCAGATTCTCCACTATTCGAAGCCGAAACAAAAAGGAAAAATGCCCTTCAAATCGAATTTCTATTCATATTACTCCTAAAGAAGGCTTCTGCTTTGTTATCAATTCAAAAGCAGTTGGAAATTCATATGGATTACAAACAAGTCATTTAGAAAAAATCTTTGATAAGAGTTTTGGTTTAAATAGTCCAGAAGCTTATGAGCGTTTAATTTTAGACTGTATGGAAGGCGATATGACTAACTTCACGCATTGGGAAGAAGTTGCTGCATCATGGAAATTTGTGGATCGTATTCGTCAAGCATGGGATAATGAGACATCTGTACAATTCCCTAATTATCCTGCAGGTTCATCTGGACCACAAGAAAGTTTTTGACTTATTAGCTCAAGACGGACGTTGCTGGGTACAAAAATAGATATAACAAAAAAAGAGTTAGAGGATGTCCCCTAACTCTTTTTTTAATTGAACGAATGTAGTCACGTAAAGAACGAAAGACTTGACGTCGTAGTATCAGCAATAGAATCTGTATCACAGATTCTATTGCTGGGAAAAGTTGAGACCTTAGGCTCAACTTTTTAGGCATGAGACCGCAGGGCTGCTGCCGTCCTAGTACTACCCTAGTCAAGTCTATTAGTTAACGTCACCAATTCTTGTACATAGTCCCCAATTGTCTCAATTGTATTTCTCAACGGTGCATCCGTAGAAACATCTACCCCTGCAGCCTTAGCAAGCTCTTCTGCAGTTTTAGAACCACCCATTTTAAGAACCTCTACCCAATTAGTAGCTCTATCAGGATTCTCTTGAATCATTTTTTTGCAACTTGAGTTCCGATTGTTAATCCAGCAGAATAAGTATAAGAATATAATCCCATATAATAATGCGGCTGTCTCATCCAAGTTAATTCTGCACCCTCTGTTAACACCACAGAATCTCCCCAGAATTGTTCCAATGTTTGACGATAAATTTGGTTCAATGTTTCTGCATCTAAATTTTTTTACCCTCATCAACTAATCGATACACTTCTCTTTGATAGTGCGCCTCTAATAAATGCGTTACAAAAATTATGGTAATACGTTTTACCAATAATTTGCGAAATAATCCAACGTTTCATTCTATCATCTGTTGCATTTTTGCAATAAATAATTTTCCACTAGTAACTCATTAGCAGTAGATGGTGCTTCAACAAAATACATTGATGGTCTTGATAATTGAATATTTTTTGATGTTGATGCGCTAATTGGAAATGTCCAGCGTGACCTAATTCGTGTGCTAATGTCATCACATCATTCATACTTTCCGTAAAGAACATTAAAATAAATGAATTGGCTCCATAAGGGGACGCACAAAATGCTCCTGTACGTTTTTCCAATCGTTTCCGCATAATCAATCCATCTTTCATCAAAGGCTCTAGTCATAATGGATAGATAAGATTCCCCTAATGGTTTTAGCCCATCTAAAATATAATTCTTTGCTTCTTCATAGCTTACTTTTTGGTGCAAAATGAGGGTCTACTTCTAATTTTAAATCCTCATAACGTACTTCATCTAATTGATAAATTTTTTTCCAATTAATTGAGCATAGTTTCTCATAATCGGTGCTAAATGTTCCATAATTAAATCAATTTGGCGATTGTATAATTCTCTCGAAACTTTTTTTGGCGATCTAATAAATAATCAATAACTGAATCGAATCCTCTTAAAGTAGCCATAGTTTTTTTCTTTTTTTGAACTTGTGCATTATATGCAGAAGCTGTACTATGTTCATATTTACGTAATGTATTTGAAAAATACTTCAAAAGCTTTTTCTTCTTACGTTTGTGTCTTCTTCTGACTCTAAACGTTTCTCAAAACTATTGTATGTCATTTCAAATTCTTTTTCCATCAACTTTAAAATTAGAGAATTGAATATCTTTGAATTTAATATCATTATAGTTTTGATAAGGAAAATCCAATGTATTTCCTAGTGCTGCTAATACAGATTCTACTTCTTTGGATAATAAATGTTGTTTATCTGCTAATAATCTTTCCAGATAAATCGTATTTTTCAGGATTTTTTTGAAGCTTCTGCTAATAACGCTTCATCTAATTGACTTAGTTCTGGAGAGAAGAAACTTAATTTTTGCGTCGTATTCTGCTACTACACTTCTTGTTTTTTTGCTAAACGATTTTTGAGCTTCTCTATCCTTTGTATTCGCATTGACTGCTAAACTTGCATATTGAACAATTTTTTTCCACGTAATTCTAAAATTTCACGATAATCTGCTAAACTTTGATGAATGGCTTCTACAGAGCTTAGTTGATTTTTCGAATTTTTTTACAGAAATTTTTCTACTAATTGTTTATAAAATTCAATAGATTTTTTTATAGTCCTCTTCTGTTTTAAATAATAATGATAAATCCCATGTTTGTTCCACTGGAACTTCTGTTCTTTCCTTCATGCTATCACCTCTTTATAGAATAGTCCTATTGTAGACCGAATTAGAAAGACTGTCAAAATTATTTTTAAACAAAAAAATAGAGGCTAGGAAATTCCTAACCTCTTTCTAAAATGATAAAATTATAATTTTACTACATTAGCTGCTTGAGGACCACGTGCGCCTTCTTCAACTTCGAATTCAACAGCTTGGCCTTCGTCTAATGATTTGTAACCTTCAGATTGGATAGCTGAGAAGTGTACGAATACGTCACTTCCGTCTTCGCGTTCAATAAATCCAAAACCTTTTTTTCTGCGTTAAACCATTTTTACTTTACCTTGTTCCATGAACATTTTTCCTCCTTGTGCCAGAAGCACGGTTATTCATATTTCTGCTTGTGGTTCAAAAAGGAGTTCTTAAATATCCATTTCTTTCCCTAACAAAAAAACACTATAGTTAGTATAGCATGATTGAAAGCCTTTTTACAAGTCTATTTCCGAACAAATTTAGAAAAAGCTCTCAAATGATTCCTTAATAAAATAATGAAAAGAATGAAATAATACGAAAAAAATTTTCACTCTTTTTCATTAAAAAAATGTTATGGTTTTTTTCAGATAATTGTTTTAATTTGTTGCTCTAATTGTTCAATTTTTCAACTCTTGCTGTTGAATTTGCTCTTTTTAATTGAATAAACTCTTCTCGATAAGCCTCAATTGGTGTTTTTTTGTACGCTTAGATACCGTATTAAATAAATAAACGACACCAAATAATACAATGATGATGATGAATAAATAAAGCCAACTAGTATTTTTTTTCGTGAATATTTTGCAAAATGAATCTCCAAATTCTTTCAATTCATCACTTTGTGGACTTAGGTTATGTTCAGTCATTTCCTTCTATCCCCCTTTATTACCATTTATCATAGGCAGTATACCATAAAAATTTAAGAAAAACGGTAATCCCTTAGATAATTGTGTCATTGTTTCAAATCTTTCGCCAACTAATCCTTCATCACAGACGACAATAAGGATATCTCCAGGTCGCATAATCGTATCTCCACGTGTAATTTCTTCTTTTGCTCCTCTTCTTACAGTTGCAATAACAATATCTTTTTGGCCATGGAATATCTCGGATCATTTTTTTCCAACTAATGGACTTTCTACCATTACGGGCACTTCAAAAAGTTGTTCGTTTTTCCTTTTTGTTTCATGCGGATGTTCTGAATCTAAACGTTCTGCTAAAATTTCATAAATAGGACCCATTTTTTTAAGAAATCAGCTACAATATAAGCTGTCAACGTACAAATTCCTAATGGCATTAATTGATTTAATCCTCCAACCATTTCTGTTACTAATAATAAGGCAGTTAAAGGAGCTTTTCCCAATGGCAGAAAAAAAATACCCCGCCATTGCAAAGAAAAACAAAACTTACTCGTAAACTAGGATCTACACCGAAAAAAATTGAATTAAAAACTTCTGCATAGACTAATCCTAATAATGCACCTAGAGAAAGAATGGGAAGGAAAATTCCACCTGGTAATCCTGTTCCGTAAGAAAGCATTGAATAAAATAAACGAAGAATGAATAAGAACGCTAAAAAAATTGAACAGTATGATTTTTCTTGAAGCAATTCTAAAAATCATTTCTCCACCCCCACCTAAGACATGAGGATTCCATAAACCTAGTGGTATAATCGCTATAAAAAGCAACGATACAATAGTAATAATTAGGGATAAAAAGGAAATAACTTTCCATAAAATGGCTGGTAATTGTAAAAGTATAATGATGATATACCCAACCAAATAATCCTAAAAACAATTCCTAATACAATCACATACCCATAATGCGTCATTGGAAATAATTGATCATTTCCCAAATTTAAAGACGGTCTTGCTCCTAAAATATTTAAAAGATACAAAATTTGAAACGATTGCAGCTGTCAGCGTAGTTAAAAGCCACTAATGGGCTAAATGTATGATGAACTTCTTCTAACACAAACATTAAACCGGCAATTGGAGCATTAAATGCTGCTGCTAACCCTGCTCCGGCACCACTTGAAATAAATATATTTTTTTGAACTCGATTACTCTTTAACCCTTCTGCTACCCCTTGAGCTACAGAAGCTCCTAATTGAATAGAAGGACCTTCTCTCCCCAATAACAATCCTGAACCAATCGAAATAGATCCAGCCACAAATTTCTTCCAACAGACAGACCACCAATTCATGTCCATCTTACCTTGTAATTGTAGTTCTACTTGAGGAATCCCACTTCCCTTTATATCTGGATCGCTTTTTTAGAATTTGACCTAAAATCACAGCCATAATCATTAAAAAAATAATCCACAATGGAATCCACTGAGGAGATTCTTGTAAATAAGAATAAACAACAATCACTCCTTCTAATGTTTTTCCCTGAGAAATAAACGAAATAAACTAACCGTTATTCCAACAAGTATTCCAATAATTGCACCTATTGCAATATAACTACTCTTCCCAAATTGTTTACTATTAAACAACCCCACTTTTAAAAACTTCCTTTCAATTTCTAATTATTTCCATTATACCAAATTCCAGTAGAATAAAAACCGTAAATCTAAAAATGAAACAAAATTTCAGTAAAAAAAGAGACTGGGCAAAAAGTCTCAAAAATAGAAGAAAGCACTATAAAAATTCTGAAACAGGATTTTTATAGTGCTTTTTAGTCTTATAAATTAAACATAGGAGTCTACCTCTGTTATAATAAGTTTGAACGAAATAAAAATAAGAAAGGGTGACTCCTATGTACAAAAAAATTATACCACACCAACAGATACTTTAGAACTAAATTTTTACATTAACCGTCCCTAAAAAAACCACATTGCTCAACTCATTAATCAGTTTGTAGATTCTATTCCAGATTCTATTATCTTTCCTAATACAACATCAAAAATGGGGAGACCTGCTCATCATCCTCGTATGTTATTAAAAAAATGATTCTCTTCGCTTATACTCGTTCTACTTACAGTGGTAGAAAAAAATTGTTCAATTAAATGAAGAAAAATATTCCTATGCAGTGGCTTTCTCAACAAACTTATGTCTGTTACCATGTTATTAATAATTTTTAGAAGTAATGAACAGTTTTCCTCTATCATTAAAAACATTTTTCGTATACTTTACTTTTATTACTCCAACACTATCATATTATTGATTCAGATAGTTTATTTATTGATGGTACAAAAAGTTCAAGCAGATGCCAATCGTTATTCTTTTTGTATGGCGTAAAAGCTGTTGAAAGATATGATGAAGCTTTTAAATGGAAAAAAATTAGTACATTATATGAACAATTAATTCAAAACCAAGTAAATATCGCTTTGTCTGAGGAAGAAAAAAATTACTAAAGATGGTGTTAAAGCCATGATAGAAGCTACCTATGAATCTATTGAGCAGTTAGAAGAACTCATAAAAAGAACCTAAACAAATGGTTGGAGGTTCTAAAAAAACAAAAGCAAAAAGACGATTGTTAAATGCTTTTTAAACGTCAACTTGAAAAAGATTTTTCTACCTCGTAAAGAAAAAAATATACTAAAGCTAAAGAAACATTTGATAACCGGAATAGTTATTCTAAAACAGATAACGATGCTACTTTTTATGTGTATGAAAGAAGATGCCATGAAAAAAATCGAGAACTAAAAACCTGGTTATAATCTTCAAATCGCAACGAATGCTCAATATGTTTTAGCTTTTTGATATTTTTCCCTAATCCTACAGATATGCGTACTCTTAAACCATTTTTAAATTCATTTTAAACTATTAGAGAATTTTTTTCTACTATTGTTGCAGATGCTGGTTATGGTAGCGAAGAAAAATTATCAATTCATTCTTGAACATTATGAAAAACTCCTTTAATCCCTTATACAATGTACGAAAAAAAGAACAAACGAAGAAGTTTAAAAATGATCCATCTAATAGACAAAATTGGGATTACAATGAAGAGGAAGATTATTATATTGATCATTTAGGCGTAAAAATTTAGTTTTAAATATTATTCAACAAGAAACGATAAGAATGGATTTACTCGTCAATTAAAAAGTGTATGAGGCAGATTCTATTCAAGAAACAGAAGCGTTGGATGTATTAGCGAAAAACTCCTGCTGGACAACTTCGTCAGATTCGAGTGAATCAAGTTTGGGAGTCTTATAAAGAAACTGTAAAAAGAAGCGTTACATAGTGACCGTGGAAGAAGTATATATGCTCAACGAAAAAAATTGAGGTTGAGCCAGTTTTTCGGTCAAATGAAACGCAATTTTGGCATGCGCAGAACTCATGTTAGAGGTAAAAATGCAGTTCATAATGACATTGGTCTGCTCTTTTTTAGGGATGAATTTGCAGAGATTAAGGAAATATATCTTAAATAATATGAATCAAGGATGGTTTATCTCCCTTGATTTTTACTGAATTTATTAAAAAGCACGTCCTAATTTTTGATTTCCGTCAAAATCGGGACGTGCTTTTCTTCTATTTTTAAGACTTAATGCCCAGCCTCCTTCTTCTCATTAAGCTTCTTGATTGAAATCTGCTTCGTCTAATTCTGCCATTAATTGGTATAATTTTTTTCTTCTGTTAATGCATCTTTTTCTTCTTTTTTTCAAAAACTTGAATAATTTTTTTCCACGATGCATCATCATTAAACGATTTCCATATCTTAATGCATCCGATAAATTATGCGTAATCATTAAAAGCAGTTAATTGTTTCTGTTCAATAATTTCCTTTGTTAATTGCATAATTTTTTTCTTTGTGTTTTTTTGGATCTAGTGCAGCAGTATGTTCATCTAATAATAATAATTCAGGAGTTCGTAATGTTGCCATTAATAACGAAACTGCCTGTCTTTGTCCACCAGATAATAATCCAATTTCAGCATCTAATCGTTCTTCTAATCCTAATTGTAGCGGAGTTAATAATGCTTTAAATTGTTCTAATTCTTCAGCTGTATATCCTTTTTTTCAATCCACGTTTTAGTCCTCTTCTTAATGCTAATGAAAGATTTTCAGCAACTGTCATACGTGGCGCTGTTCCTTGCAATGGATTTTTGGTAAACACGACTAATATATTTTTGCTCTTTTCGTATTCAGCTGTTTGTTCAACTGCTGCTTCTCCCATATAAATATGTCCTTTATCTAACGGAAAACTTCCAGAAATGGCATTTAAAAAAAGTTGATTTTTCCTGCACCATTTCCCCAACAATTGTAATAAAATCCCCTTTATGAATTGTTAAATTAATATCGATTAATGCATCATGACTTCTATTTGTATTTGGGTAAAATGTTTTATGAACATTTTCAATTCTAATATCCATCTTCTACCTCCTATTGTACACTTTTTACGGTGACTAATTTTATAAATTGCTTGTTTGATTTGTGGAATCGTTAAGCAAATGGCGATTAATGCTGCAGATAATAATTTGAAATCATTTGGATCAAAAAAATATTTAATCGTAAAATAGACGCTTGTAATAAACGATAAATAATTGAACCAAAAAAATAATACATACTAATCTTCCAACAAATGATTCATCCGCAAAAATTACTTCTCCAATAATAATCGCTGCTAACGCAATAACAATTGTTCCTAAACCAGAGTTAACATCTGCATAACCATTATTTTTGGGCTAAAACAGCTCCCGCCATTGCAATTAATGCATTGGATAACATTAAGCCAAATACGGTCATTCGATTGGTATTAATTCCAAGAGAAATGGCCATCTTTTTCATTATCCCCTGTAGCGATTAAGGCTTGACCAATTTCAGTTGCGAAAAAGACATACATCGCTACGATTAGAATTCCGACAAATACAACACCAATTAAAAATAATATCAAAAATACTTTGGTAATTCCATTCCCTCTAAAAAAACTAAAAATTGTTTTTATAATTTAATAAGGATAAATTCAGGGCGACCCATAATTCTTAAATTCACAGATAATAACCCTGTCATTGTTAAAATTCCTGCTAATAAGCTAGGTAATTTACAAACGGTAATTAAAAAAATCCTGTAACATATCCTGCTAATGCTCCAACAAACATAGCAATAAACGTTGCTAAAAGTGGATGTACTCCATGTTGAATACACATCACACAAGTTGCAGCCCCTAATGGGAAGCTTCCTTCTGTTGTCATATCTGCAATATTTAAAATTCGAAAACTAATAAATAAACCTAATGATAAAATTCCCCAAAGTATCCCTTTGAGAAATTGCTGAAATAATTAAATCCATATTTCCCTTCCTTTTCTATAAAAATATATGTATACAAAACTCTTAGATAACTATACCTTATTCAATCAGTATTCGCTATCATTATATGTCATTTATTTTTAATCATCATTAAGGGAGATGAACTTTATGTCCTCTCCCTTAACAATGATGTGAACTCTCTAGACTTTTTTTATTTTTAAATTATTTTTTTAGCAGTAACTTTTTTTGTGCTTTTTTTGAGCAATATCTGCTGGAATTGTAATTCCTAATTCTTTTCGCTTTTTTTCTTCATTTAAGTAGATGACACCTTCATTTGCTAATTTAATTGGTGTATCTGCTGGTTTAGCACCTTTTAATACTTCTACAACCATTTTAGCTGTTTCTACACCAATTTGGTATTGATCCACACCTAAACCTAATACTCCACCATCAGCAACCATTGTATCAGCTGAAGGGAATACTGGAATTTTTTTAGCATCTGTTGCTTTTTACAACTGTAGCCATTGCACTTGCAATTGTATTGTCGATTGGAACAAAGATTGCTTCTACTTGGCTTGCTAAACTTTCAGTTACTTGTTGAATATCGTTTGTGTTTGCAATTGTTGCTACTTTTTACTTCTAACCCTAAAAGCTTTTTGCATCTTCTTCTGCTTGTTTAGCTTGTTTTTACTGAGTTATCTTCACTTGATGTATATAAAATACCTACTGTTTTTTTAATGTTGGAACAACTTGTTTCATAATTTCTAATTGTTGTTTAATTGGTGTACGGTCACTAACACCTGTGATGTTGTTTCCTGGTTTTTTTCTCATCTTTAATTAATCCTGCTTCTACTGGATAAGTAATCCCACCCATTACGATTGGAATATCTTTTGTAACATTTGCTAATGATAATGTTGCAGGTGTTGTAATCCCAACAATCACATCATTTTTTTATTAGAAACTAATTTTTTTCACTCATTGATGCTAAGTTACTTTGGTCACCTTGTGCATTTTTGGAAATCAATTTCTAAGTTTTTTTACCTGCTTCATATCCTTCTTTAGCTAATTCATCTTGAATTCCTTTATAGATAGCATCTAATGCTGGGTGACTTAATAATTGTAATACCCCTAATTTTACTTTTTTTATCTTGTGTTGTTGTTTGTGCTGTTTGTTGTGTATTTGTTGTTTTTTTGAGAAGATTTTTTTGTACTGTATTATAAACTAATGATCCTAATAATACGACTAATAATACTAATGCAAATCCTAAAAATTCCTTTATTTTTTTCATAATAAATTCCTCCAATGTAAATAAAACTTCTTTGAATGAACTCGATAAAGAAAAAAAGAGACCGCTTTTTGGGCCTCTTTATTAATACAAAAAGACCACGTAGGTTCTATTTTTATTAGATCTACGTGGTCGAGTTCATTCATGTTTAAATTTCCACATAGATACAATTTCACGTCAATGAAGGTTGTATCTATATGTACAAAATGTACGTTAAGAACAACCTGTATCTAGTGGCTTTTGCCAACGAGTATTCAATTGTAATACTAATACTTGATGCATGTTCCTAACTCCTTTTTCGTTTGATGTGGTTATTATGCACTGATTTATATCAAATGTCAACAACTTTTTTTGAAAATGAAATATTTTTTTGTAACACTTTTTGTAAAATATTGTAAAAAAATATGAAAAATTATGATAGGATATTTAAGGCAAAAAAATAATTTTTTTCACAAAAAGGAGAATAGAGATGAAGAAAAAGTCTTATGGCTAGTTTAGCCTTCGCCTCAGTTCTATTATTATCTGCTTGCGGAAATAGTAGTACTACAAAAACTACAAAGGAGACGACTAAAACAGAAGCTGTTGCAAGTGCATCTGCTCAAAAATATGCAGATCCTTCAACATTAAAAGACAGCTATGATGTTGTAATCGTTGGTTCTGGTGGTGCTGGTTTATCAGCTGCTATCCAAGCAAAAAGAAGCTGGTAAAAAAACCCAGTTATCTTAGAAAAAAATGGCTACAGCAGGAGGAAATACAACTAAATCTTCTGCAGGGATGAATGCCTCTCAAACAAAAATTCCAAGAAGCTGAAGGAATTAAAGATTCAAACGATAAATTCTACGAAGAATCTTTAAAAGGTGGACATGGAACAAACAATCCTGAATTATTACACTACTTAGTAGACAACTCTGCTTCAGCGATTGATTGGTTAGATTCTATGGGAATTACATTAAGTAACTTAACAACTACTGGTGGTATGAGCGAAAAAAACGTACTCACCGTCCTGCTGATGGTTCAGCTGTAGGTGAATACTTAGTAGCTGGATTATTACGTAATGCTTCAGAACGTGAAATCCCATTATTCGTAAATGCTGTTGTAAACAAAGTAAACGAAAAAAAGATGGTAAAGTGACTGGTGTTAACGTTACTATCGATGGACAAGAAAAAAACAATTGCTTCAAACGCTGTTGTTTTTAACAACTGGTGGTTTCGGTGCAAATATGGAAATGGTTACTGAATACAAACCTGAATTAAACGGTTTTGTAACAACAAACCAAAAAAAGGTTCAACTGGTGACGGTATCGTATTAGCAAAAAGAAATCGGTGCTGCAACTGTAGATATGGGAGAAATCCAAATTCACCCTACTGTTGAACAATCAACTTCAACATTAATTTCTGAATCAGTTCGTGGTGAAGGTGCTATCCTTGTTAACCAAGAAGGTAAACGTTTCTTCAATGAAATGGAAACTCGTGATAAAGTATCTCAAGCAATTATCGGATTACCAGAAAAAAATATGCATACTTAATTTTTAGACAATGCATTAACTGAACGTGCTAAAGCTGTTAAATTCTATGAAAAAAACGTGGTTTAGTAAAAAAACTGCTGATACTTTAGAAGGCTTAGCAAAAGAAATTGGTGTACCTGCTGAAAACTTAAAAAGCAACTGTAGAAGCTTGGAACAAAGCTGTTGCTGATAAAAAAAGATAGCGAATTTGGTCGTTCAACTGCTATGGATCACGACTTAACAACTGGTCCATTCCACGCAATCCAAATCGCACCTGGTATTCACCATACAATGGGTGGTTTGAAAATTAATACAAACGCTCAAGTATTAAAAAGAAGACGGTTCAGTTATCAACGGATTATACGCTGCTGGTGAAGTAACTGGTGGAGTTCACGGTGCTAACCGTATCGGTGGTAACGCTGTAGCTGACATCATCATCTTCGGACGTCAAGCTGGAGCACAAGCTGCTGCTTACTTAAAAATAATTTATTTACTCTATCTTTTTTTAGATAAATATATGATTTGGATATTGAAATTAAGCCCTGCTATCATTTCGATGGTAGGGCTTTTTAATGTTTGGTACACCAACTTCTTATCTATATCTTGGTGGAGTTGAAGGTTGACATCTACAAAGTTTAATATTACAATACATTCAAAAAAATATTTGAATGAGGTGTTTTTATGATCCAAAATGTTATTACTTCAATAATCCTATATTCTGGGACAGCCGTAGACTTACTTATTATCCTAATGTTATTTTTTTGCCAAAAAGAAAAAGCAGAAAGGACATCATCAACATCTATTTAGGACAATTTCTAGGCTCTGGTAGTCTAATATTGCTAAGTTTGCTTTTTTTGCATTTGTCTTAAATTATATTCCTAGCAAAGAGATTTTTAGGTTTGCTTGGTTTGATTCCAATTTTCCTAGGTCTCAAAGTTTTGCTTTTTAGGAGATTCTGATGGAGAAGCTATTGCCAAAGAAGGTTTGCGCAAAGATAATAAAAAAACCTGATATTTCTAGTCGCTATGATTACTTTTTGCAAGTTGTGGTGCTGACAATATTGGTGTCTTTGTCCCATATTTTTACTACCTTAAATTTAGCAAATTTGATAGTAGCTTTACTTACCTTTCTAGTCATGATTTATCTCTTGGTTTTTTTCTGCCCAAAAAAATTGGCACAAGTCTCTTCTGTTGGAGAAACTTTTGGAAAAAAATATAGCAGATGGTTTATTGCCATTGTTTATTTAGGATTGGGAATATATATCCTGATTGAAAAATAACAGTTTTGACATACTATGGACTATATTAGGCTAGGAGAAAATATCATGAAAAAAAAGATAGTATCTGCCAAGTGAATGTTATAAATCAACAAAATATTACAATCGCAACGAACTACCTTGAAAAGGAAAAAAAGTCCAAAAATCACTTCGCATTTTTAACAAAAATTTACCGATAATAAACAGATAAATATCATCTTCTATCTTCTTGCTGTTGAAGAACTCTGTGTCTGTGATATAGCCTGTTTACTAAATCTCAGTATGGCATCTACTTCCCACCATCTTCGTAAACTAGCCAATCAAAATATCTTGGGCACTAGAAGAGAGGGAAAAATTATATATTATTTTATAAAAGATGAGGAAATCAGGGATTTTTTTAATCAACTAGGATAACAACTATTTTTTTACTACTTTTTCCATGATTCTAGGGAGCTACTCTATGAAATTTTTTTGATGAAAAATTACTCACAATAAATACCTACTTGTATCAAATGTTTAAGAAAAAGTATAATTTAAAGCAAAGTGACCCCAAAAAGTTAGATTTTTTTGGGGTCACTTCACTTCACTATCTTGGCAACCCTTTTTTTAATCTTCATCCTTAATATCAATATCTTCCGGAATCGGCTCATCTAAGTATTTTTTTGATATTCTTCAATCATTTTTTTGACGTTGCTTAATAAAAAGTCAAATTGTGATCGATTAATTAACACTTCATCATCTACTGTAATTGTAGAAATTTGTTTTTCACGAATTAAATATAATACATACGCAATATCGACTTCTAAATATTCCGCAATCCCTTCAATTGTCTGATACATCTTTTTTTCTCCATAAATAAAAGTAACAGTTCTTTTCAAACTGTTACCTTCTCTTTATCCTAATTTTTTTCTACTAAACTTTTTCGCAAAAAGCTTCGATATTTTTTTCACATCTTCTTCTTCTGCATTTAAATCTACTAATACATTTTTCTGCGCCTTTTTGTTGCACCAGTCTTAGCAAATTGTTCATCAAAAATCTAATACTGATTGACAGAATTTATCATAGAATGTATCTCCAGAACCTAATGCTCCATAAATTTTTTTCCTGATAAATCTTCTTCTTCTAATTCTTCATAAAAATCAACGATTTCATCTGGTAAATCACCATCTGTACCATAAGTGTAAGTTGCGACTACACAAATATCATAGTCATGAAATTCATCTGCTGTTGCTGAAGTACATTCTTTAATATCTACTTCTACTCCTTGTTCTTCTAATGATTCTGCTAAAAATATCTGCGATTTCTTCTGTGTTTCCTGTTAAACTAGCATATACAATTAATGCTGTTGCCATTTACTTCACTCTCTTTCGTTTCAATTGATTTTTATTATACCAAAAGAATACCAATAGAGATAGTCAAAACAGAGGATTTCTTATTTCATTTTCACAATATTTTTTTCATTCTAAAAAGATTAAAAGACCTTTTCCTTTTTTTATTTTTTTATATATCTGATATACTCTTATAATAACTTTTACAGAATTGAGGGAATCAAATGAATGCTACTCAACGTTTAAAACAAGCTGAAAAAAGGGGCAATTCTAAGCATTATCACTTACATCATTCTTTCAAGCAGCAAATTATTATTTGGAAAATTATTTTTTTCTCAAGCCTTATTTTTCAGACGGATTAAATAACTTAACGGATGTTTTATCTTCAGTTCTAGTATTTGCTGGTTTAAAAATTTCTCAAAAACCTGCAGATAAAAAAATCACCCTTATGGTCATTGGAAATTTGAAACTCTTGCAAGTCTTATTACATCTTTTTATTATGTGTATTATCGGTATAGAAGTTATTAGAAACGCTTGGCATACAATCATGAATCCAAATCCAGAACTTCCATCCCTCATTACAGCTTTTAGTAGGATTTATTTCTGGTATCATTATGTATGGAGTTTATCGTTTTAACCATTCACTGGCTAAAAAAATAAATTCCATCGGTTTTAAAAAGCAGCAGCAAAGGATAATTACAGTGATGCCTTGACAAGTATTTCTACTTCCATTGCCATTTTTTTGCAGCAAGTTTAGGAATCTCATGGTTAGATGGAGTAATGGCTTTTTATTGTTGGAATGATGATTTTAAAAACTGCTTATGATGTTTTTCAGCGAAAGCACTTTTTCAATTAACCGATGGATTTGAACCAGAAGAAATGAAAGAATATAAAACCCCTCAATACTTTCCCATCCAGAAGTGAAAAGTATCGAAGAATTGAAAGCTCGTCGTTATGGTTCTAATATTTATTTAGATTTAACCGTCTGTATGGATCCAAATCTAACTGTTTGGAGAAGTCATGAAGTAACAGAAGAAATCGAAATGGAACTCTCTGAACACTTCGGAATTAAATTTGTCGATATTCATGTTGAACCATATAAAAAAGCTAGCAATTAGGATTTCCTAATTACTAGCTTTTTTTCGTACTTTCTCCAAGTTTTACATGAACTGGAATGGTTGTTTTTCATTTCACACGGAACTTTACGAATTAATTTATCTAAAAAGTTTCATAGATACTCTTCCAGCCTCGTTAAACTGAAATTCTACGGTTGTTAATGTTGGATTCATAAATTGACCAATTTCATATCCACCAAACCCAGCAATCGCAACTTCTTCAGGTATTTTTTTCTACCACATTGTTGAGCAGCTTTCATAAGAGCCACTGCAATATTATCAGTTGCAGCAATTACTAAGGAACGCTTCGTTTTTTGAAACAATTCTAATCCAATTGTCAATGCTTTTTTTGAATAGAAAAAAATCACCTTCAAGCTGTTCAATCCTATCAAAATGATTTGCTTTTTGCCCCAGCAAAAATTCCTTCTTTTCGAACAACCCCAACAGCATGATCTCGATTAGAAACACCTACATAGGTCATTTCATGAAAAACCTTGTTTCGCAAGAGCTTCAACTAGCTCAAATCCTGCTTGATAGTCATCATGAATCACACTATGAATCTCTTCATGCTCTTGTCCTACAATCACAACTGGAACAGGACATTTTTTTATGACTTTAATATGTTCTGAAGTTATTTCAGTCGCAATTAAAATAATTCCTGCTACTTTATTTCTCGCAAATTCTTCAATAGCTTTAATTTCTATTTTACTATCTTGTCGAGCATTATTCATTAATAAATCATAGTTTAATTCTTCAACTACTTCGTCAATCCCCATTAAAGTTTTTCGCAGTTGCTGATGAATCCATTCTTGGAACAATTACTCCAATCATGGAACTTGACTTTTGCCTTTAAACTTCGAGCAAAATGGACTTGGCGTATAATTTTTCTTCTTTTTATTACTTTTTTTCAATTTTTTTGCGCTGTTTCTACACTAATCGATCCGCCATTTAAATATCTTGATACGGTACTTTTCGTAACACCAGCTTTCTTTTGCAATATCTTGAATCGTCGCCAATTACTCTACCTTCTCTCTATAATGTTGTAAAGTCAATATTAAAAAGCTTGTTTTACATCCTCAGTTACATCACTAATTGACGTTTTTGAAATGAATTTTTCCTTTAAAGCTATAACGATGAGAAGCTTGTAAATCATCACATGTGATTAAAGTAATCTCAGTTTTTCCCAGGCACATCATAAATCACTTCTACTTGATAAGCTTCCACTAAATCAATACTTGTCGTTTCATATTCATAAACATACTCCATGTCTGTTAAATAAATTTTATCCCCGACTTTTTAGTTTAATTAATGGAGAATAATAAACGTTCATCTGAAAAATAATGATGACTCGCTAGCGCATAATTCCCTTCACCCATTTTTTTGATTTGGTTTTTAAAGTTCCAGCTCCAGCTAATAATACAGGATTTGAAATACCTTTATAAATTGGTAAATTTAATTTGACACTTGGTACAGCAATTGCTCCTAATGTTAAAAAAATTTAGAAGTATCCATTTTAGCTTTAACAACTGCTTGTAAATCTAATGCTTCTACTGTTGAAAAAAATCAAACTCTGCTTCTTGAGTTTCATTTTTCCTTTACTTCAGCTGCCGTTACTTTACTTAATTGTACAGCATGTTCTGCTTGGAATTGTGCTAACATATACGAACGAATTGGTCCTGCAGCAAATAATACTCCAGCAATAATAAATAATAGTCCAGCAACCCATATTCTCCAATTGAATCCTTTTTTTCTTTTTTTGCTTATTCATCTTTTCTGTTTTTTTGTCATAATAATCTCCTTTACATTTTTTGTACTTACTAAAAATCCAATATCCTTTATCCCATTGAATTCTTTCACAATTTCCAAATACTTCTTCCATTTTCTTTTTGAGCACTTGGAGCTCCTTGTTTTTTTGAATCACAATGACTAATTGACCATTTTCTGCTAAATAATCATAAGCTTTTTTTCTAAAAATAGTATGCACAACTATTTTACCTGCACGAATCGGTGGATTACTAATAATAATTTCGTACTTGGATTTCTTTACAGAATCATACAAATTACTTTCATGTATATCCACATTATGAATTCCATTTTTTTCTTTGCATTTTCTTGTGCTAAAAACTAATGCTCGTTCATTGACATCAATCATTTCGATGGATAATTCAGGATAAGCTTTTTCCATAAGCAAGTCCCATCGTACCATAACCACAGCCAATATCCAATAAACTTGCATTTTGAAACTGCTCCGGAATATCATAAGATTCTACTAATAATTCACTCCCCAAAATCAACGGTATTTTTTTGAGAAAACCCCATTATCACTTGTAAAAAGAAAGTGTATTCCCTTTTTAGGCGATAGGTCCAATGTTTTTGTTGACTAATACTATCTGGATTTTTTTGTATAATAATGATTTGCCATAATTTCTCCTTTATTCTTATAATAATTAACTATACTATTTCTTTTCATAACTTCCAACACTTATGATTAAATTTTAATGATTCTGTAATGATTTTTACAACCAAAAACCCGTTGCTATTTCTAACAACGGGGAAAAGGTTAGGAGGGTTTACTAATAAAAAAATGTTGGGAGTTCATTTTTTTATTTGGGAGAAGTAAACCTTAGGTGTTTTATTGGGTATGGCTGTATCATAAAGGTAAAATGTGAATTTTTTTGTGAATTATTCGTGATACTTTTTATGAATTTTTAACTTTTTTTATATTTTTTTACATCACTATATTCGTCATATTTTTTTAAATAAATTAACGACATATGAACATGTTGGATGGATTTTCTTCTGATTTTTCCCTTGCATAATCCGCTAATTTATCGACTAGTAATTTTTCCAATTCCTTGTCCTCGATAAGTTGGATCTACAAAAAGTATGATCAGCAATCAATACATCTTTTTTTCAACTTGAAATGTAATTTCAGCATCCACTTCACCTACTGCATTATAATGTCTAAATGCATTTTCTTCTTTTACAAATTCCATTAAACTCACTCCTTCAATCTAATTCTAAACTTCGACTTGTTCAGACTTTTTTTGCAATCGTTGTACAATATCGAATATACTCTGTTTTTTTGATAAAAAAATCTATTTGATTTTTGAATTTGTTCATCCTGTAAATCAGAAAAGACACTACAAATATGATTCGCTACAAGACAAACTTCATCCAGAGAAGATTGATACTGTTTCTTTAATCGTTGATCTTCACCAACGAGTATAAATAAATCCCCTAATGAAATATCTTTTTGGATCTACTTGAATTTTATATCCCCCATTAGCTCCATTAACAACATCAACATATCCTTTAGAAGAAGCTAAACTCATTACTTTTTCGCACAATAACAGGATTGCTACATGCATTATGCGCTAATTGTTGGCTAGAGAATCTTCTATCACAATGAACAGATAAATAGGTTAAACAATGGATGATCACTATAAAGTCGTTTCCCATTTTGATTCCTCTATTTAATTAATCCAAATACATCGTTCAATGCTTCCGCCATTGTTGGGTGAGTAAAGATTTGATCACGTAAAGCTGTATAAGGTAATTTCGCTTTAATAGCAGTTGCAATAATATTAATTACTTCATGAGATTCTTCCGCAAATAATGTTGCACCAACAATTTCATTAGTTTGTTCATGTACTAAAACTTTATAGAATCCAACTTGGTTTCCTAAAAATTTTTGCTTTTGGAACAGCAGCCATTGGTAATTTAGCAACTTTAACAGGAATTCCTGCTGCTTGAGCTGCTTTTTCATTTAAACCAACACTTGATAATGTAGGGCTAATAAATGTTGAAGTTGGAATTAATGAACGTTCTTTAGTTGAATATTCTTTATTTCCTGCTAAGAAGTTTTTTTCACGATTCTGAAGTCATCTAATGAAATAAATGTGAATTGAGGTCCACCATTTACATCACCTAATGCAAAGATATGTGGTTTATTTGTTTGTAAAAATTCATTTTACTTTAATAGCACCACGTTCAGATAATTCAACACCTGCTTTTTTTCTAAATCTAAGCCTTGAATGTTTGGTTTTCTACCTGTTGCTACTAATACTGCATCTGCAACAAGTGATTTTTTTCTTCATCATTTTTTTAGCATAGTAAACTGTTGCTTTATTTCCTTCTGTTTCTACTTTTTTTAACAGAAATTCCTAATTCAAAAGTAACGCCCATTTCTTCTAAACGTTCTTTAACCGCTGCAGCTACATCGTCATCTTCACGAGGAATAAATGCATCAAATACATCTACTACTGTTACTTTTTGAACCAAATTGCGCATAAGTTGCTGCAAATTCTAATCCGATAAATCCACTACCAACAATGACAACTGATTCTGGGAATTCTTCTAAATCCATAATTGTTTCATTTGTATGAATTGGTCCTCCAACTTTTAATCCTTCGATTGGTGGGATAAATGGAGTACCACCAGTATTAATGAAGATTCTTTCTGCTACATATTCTTCTACTCCATTTGCTGTATCTACAGCAACTGTATGTTCATCTACAAAACGACCAAATCCATCTACAATTGTTACATTTGGAGCTGAATTAACTTTTTTTGATAGTTTGCTTGATTTAAAGCTGCGATTAAAAGCTTTTTTTCTCTTGAATTGATTTTTTTGATAATAACTTGCTGCATCTTCTTGGCTATATTTTTTTACGAGCAGCTGCAGTTGCAATTTTTTTAGTTGGGATACATCCAACATTAATACATGTACCGCCATACATTACAGGAGATTTTTCAATTAAGACTGTTTCTTCTCCTTGTGTTCCTAAGTAAGCAGCAATTGTTTTACCTGCTTTTACCAAACCCAATAATAATATTTTTTTAACGTTTTTTTGACATATGAATCACCTTTTCTTTAAATGTAATAATTTTGATTACAGTTAGTATCATATACCTCTTTTTATAATTTTTGTAAATAGTTTTTGCTCAAAAATAAAAGTCTGATAAACAGACTTTTTATTTTTCTACTCTACAGTACGTGGTTTATAAAATGTTCGATTGTCCAGACCAAAAAAATTCGTTCACTAAATTGTCCTGGTTCTGTCTTTTTGTAAAGCTGATGTAATCATTGTGACACTTGCATCCATTAAGTCAACATGATGTAAAAATCTCTGCCTCTAATAATAATGGACGAACTGGCGAACCATATTCTAATTTGCCATGGTGTGCTAATACTAAATGTTTTAATAAAACAACATCTTCATGGCTTTTGATCAATATCTAATTCTTCACAGGCTTTTTGTAATTTCTTCATCCATTAACACAATATGACCCATTAATTTCCCTTTAAGTGTATATTCTGTTCCAATAGCTCCAGATAATTCAATAATCTTACCGATATCATGTAATAGAACTCCTGATAAGAGTAATGAACGATTCACTTCAGGGTATTGTTCTGCAATAGATTTTGCTAAACGTAACATTGATAATGTATGATAACTTAATCCCCCAGCAAAAAGCATGATGGTGTCGTTTAGCCGCAGGGTATTCAAAGAAATCTTGTTGATACTTCCCTAAAATTTTATGCACAATTCTTCTCATGACTGGATTAATGATTTCAAACAGAATAGAATTTAACTCTTCTTCCATTTCTTCTCTTTTCATAGGAGCATGCTCTAAGAAATCTGAAACTTCACTTGGTTCCCCAAATTCTGGTCTTGCTAAACGTAGTCCTGTAATTTTTAATTTGAGGCATTCCATTAAAAATTTCTCTTTTTTTCCAACTAAATGAACAATACTTCCTGATGAGAAGCGTTCAATTTCTTCAGGTGTTGCAGACCAGTATTTTTCCATCCATTTGTCCAGACTTATCTTGGAATGTAAAAAGCTAAAAAGGTTTCCCATTTTTAGCTAATCTCACATCAGCTGTTTTTTTATTAATAAAAAAACAATTCTAATGCTTCATCTACTGCATAATCATATAATTTTTTTACCATGAATTCCTCTTCTTTCTATCTTTGTAGCCTAATGAGGCTAGCAGGTGTTTCAGCAATCGTAAAAGGTTCATCATCTAATGAAAAAAATAGATTACTTGTACTTTACTTGAAAGCTCTTTAATTAATTGTAACATAATCTGTTTACGTTCACTATCAAAATTAACAAAACCATCATCGATTAAGATGGGTAATGAAATTTTAGAAGTTAGATTTCCAATAAATGCTAATCGAATACTGACTAATAATTGATCTAATGTACCTCTCGATAGTTCACTCGCAAATAACCATTGCTCTTCACTATTTTTGTACAGAAACCTTCATATTTTTGAATACGAATTTCTTGATATCGACCTTGAGTTAAGCGATTAAAGAAACGACTAGCATCCTCTATGACTTCATTGGTTTGAGACGGTAACTGTTTTTGTAAACTTTCTAAAATCCATTTTTGAAGCATATAAACAACTCGCCCATTCAACTAATTGTTCTTCAACTTCTGACTTCCATAATTCAAATTCAATCAGTTGTTCATGATAGGTTCCATCAGTTGCTAACTGTTGAATTTGTTGTACTAACTGCGCTTGTTCTTCTAATAATGATTGATTTTCTTGGAGAACTTTTTAATAATGATTGATGTGAATCTTCTATTTTTTTGTTGTAAATCTTCTTCACTCTCAATCATTTCTAAGTCTTCTAAATAATCTTGCAATTGTTGCTCAATTTGAGTAAATTGTTGAGTCAATAGACGATTGCTTTCATAAGCTGATTCCTTTTTGATAAAATTCTTCAGAATTTTGCACATTAGCCTTTTTAAAGAGAACGGCTTTTTTTGATTTTTCTAATAATTGTTTATCATTATACAATTGTTGAATTTGTTCTTTTAATTTTTAAACCTTCATTCATTTCAAGAATTTCTTTTTGATAAGAATTTTTGCACTTCTTGAATGATTTTTCAATAATTTCCATTCTAACTCAATAGTATGAGGAATCGCTTCTTTTTACTTCAAAAACCCATTGCCAATTTAACTGTAGTTGCGTTAATTCTTTTTTTCAATCTGACTAAGATTGATTGCTTTTTAATTTCCTTTGTTCAACAAAAATATCGAATCGGTTTTAAAACATCTCCTTGGCAAAGTTGTTCAACTGAAATATTTGAATTATGATATCCGTATTCTTTTTTTCCAAGTTTCTACTTCATTTGAGATTTTTTTCAACTTCATCATTAATTTTTGTTGCAAAGTAATTTGCTCTAATTCAATATTTATTTCTTCTAATCTTTTTGAAAAATACTCCTCAAACTGATTTCGATGAACAGATTTTTTTCCATATATCAAACTAGATAAACTGATTAGTAAACCAATTCCTTTAAACAGTGGACTTGTAAATAAAAGCAGAGATAAAAAGTATCATTACTACTCCACTAAAAATAAACAATCTAGTAACATTAGTTTGATAAACGTTCCTATTTTTGTTTTTTTAGAGTGAGCTTTGATTTTTTTCTTTTTTTCCTCTTTTAAACGATTGATTTGAGTCTCTAATTCTATTTTTTTCAACTCTTAAAAATTTTTTTCTTGCTGAACCTTTTTCTTCTAATTGTCCAATTTCCAATTTTTGTAATTTTTTTGGGGGTAAATGTTCATGATGAATATTCCAGGATTCTTCTTCCTCTAAAATATTTTTGTTTTTAATTCATCTAATTCTATTTTTTTAATTTTTTTCTAAGTAATATCTTTTCTTCTATTTCATCTTCCATCAAAGAGATATTTAATAACTGAGACCATCTGGAATCTTCTTTTATTATCTGTTCAGTTTGATGTCTTTGTTTCCATAAAGAATACTCCTGTTGTAATTCTTGAAGTTGCTGTTCGTTCCATTCAAAAATCCAATCGATTGCGTTCTAATTCATATTTCCACTCAGAATTCCAATTATCTTTCTGATTGAAATTCAATTTACTTTTTATTTCTTTCCATCTTTCATAACTACTCCAATGAGATTGTAATAATTGAAATTTTTCTTTCTTTTTCTTGCTTATGTTGAATCAGTTGTGAAAGAGTTTGAAGTTTTTGCTTAATTTTTTTCAGATTTTTGGACTGTTTCTTCATATAATTCATTGTTTTGAGCTAATTCTTCTATTTTTCAACATTTGTAAATCTAATTGTTGTAATTGCTGGTTTATCACTCTTTTGACAGCTTTAGGAGTAAAAATTGCTTCTGCTTGCTTTTTGTAATTTTGTAGATAATTTCATCCACTCTTCACTATCCGTTAAACTAACACTATACAGAAACTGATCCATTTCCTGTTTTGAAGAGAATTGAAATTGATCTAATTGCTCTTTATTAAATCCAAAGACTTGTGCATATTGTTTTTTTCATCTATTTGAAACAGCAATTGTTTCCATCTTTCCTCTGATAAACTTTTTTTCCTGAAGTAGTTTCACAACGAAAAACATATTTTTTTCCATTTTTTTAATATAACGTTCTATAAAAAGAGAACCTTCTTCCGTTTCTTCTACCCAGATTCTTCCTCCCATCATTCCTCCATTTTGAGGTTCATAAGGATATTTTCCAGCAACTTTCTTTGGAAAACCAAATAAAACATGCTGAATAAAAGAACGCAAGGTTGATTTCCCAGATTCATTTTTTTCCCTTGAAATAGTTGCAATTGATGATGAAAATCCATTCGTACCTTTGACCACTTACCATAACCAAAAATTTCTATCCGATTAATGTACATTTTCATCACCCTCTTCCATATTCATTTCGATTAAAAATTTTGCCTTCTGAATGATTTTATGATGAAATGATTCGCTATGCATTTCTTTTGAAAAATATTTCGCTAATAAAGTATGTTGCATGGCAATATTTTTGAATTTGTTGTAATCTTTTTTTGATGACTATCTTCACTTTCTAACCATTCAATATTTAGTTGACTATTTGTTTTAACTTTTTTTAAATTCGACATCAATTTCTATTAAGTGTAATTTTTCATATTTTTTTGAAATTTCCTTTTTGAAGTATCTCTTCGATTAATTTCAACCATGTTTGATTAAAAGCCTCTATCCACTATTAAAAACAAATTTTAATAAATAAGTTTTATCAACATCCCATCTTTTGAACTAAAATTTCTCTATAAAGGTGTGACACAATCTGTTCTATAGAATAAGCTTCTTCCACTAAAAATTCTATTTCCATCCATTCAATTGGATTACAAGTAACAAATTGTCTATGCATCGGTAGATTTTTTTATTTAAAGTAATGAGATAAAAACCTTTTTTTCACCTATTTCTTTAAAAACTCCGACCTTGAATCGTTCCAGAGTACGCAATCTTTCCATTAGCATCTAAATCCATAGCTCGGTGAATATGTCCCAATGCCCAATAATCATAATGAAGTTTTTTTCTAAATCACTCACTTTGAATGGAGCATATGCTGCCGATGACTCTGATGATGTACGAGTTTGACCATGGTACATTCCAATATGATAATCCACTAATGCATTTTTTTCATTGGAAATTGCAACGCCATTGACTCTGTTATCCATCTTGTATCATAACTAAATCCACTAATAGCTACACTTTCTCCTGAAGAAGTTTTCAATATTTCTGTTGAAACTTCCTCTTTAAAAACTTTTTACCCAATCATTATTCCAGTCTTCATTAAATCGTCCATAATCATGATTTCCATGAATTAAATACGTATAAATCCCTTCTTGAGCTAACCGTTGAAATTGTTCTTTTTAGAAAAAGTTTTTTTCCTGAATATGTTGATAACTAGAATCAAAAAGATCCCCAGAAATTAATACAAAATCAACGTGATATTCGATTGCAGTTTCAATTAGTGTTAAAAATGCTTTTTTTAGTAGCCTCTATTGCGTGAAATGCAATCGTACTATTCTTTTGTTGAAGTCCAGTAAACGGGCTTCCTAAATGTATATCAGCACAATGAATAAAAGCGAATCATAAAAACTCCTTATCTATAAAAATAAAACGGTCTATTCACTTCTAGTCCATTATGAATTTTATTTCATAGGCTAAAAATCAATAAGACCGTTTCGATCAATGTAATTATTGATATAATTCTTGTAATGAAGTCGTTAAAATGCGGTTAATATCTTGCATTACCGTATTTAAACGTTGCTCTGCTTGCATTAATGCTTGAATAGCTTCATTAGAACTTGCTTTTTTTGATATAAATCATTTGCATAAGTTGTATCTTCTTCAGTTAATTCTTCACCATTCATTTGTTTTTTTGTAGGAATTTTTCCATTCATGTCACGGAACTCTTCAAATAAAGCTTTTGCTTCTTCAGATTGTTGAACTGCTTCAAAAGCTGATTTCACTGCAGAAAACTCTTCTGATTGACGAAGTTCACGTTCTAATTGATTCGCTGTATCATATAAATTGCTCATCATTATACCTCCTTTTTTCTCTTTTATTATAGCACAACTATAACGTTTTCTTCTAGTTTTTTTCGTACATATGTTCGCACATAAAAAGCCGGCAAAAATACCGGCTTCATTCTAATGTTAATGATATGAATTTCCTTTATTTCTTCTAGTAGATCGCAATGAATTTTTTTCATTGGATATACCAAATTGTACCCATAAAGCAAATTTTTTTCAAAGGAATATATAATAAATAATACAATACAATATTTAGCACTAAACTAGCTCCTAGTCTTTGAACTAAAAAAATTGTTGGACTGTAAGATGTTGAATACCAATTAAATGATATATGATATAAACACCTGTTTCAGTAATTGTCAGTAAAAATTAATGCTAAGCCTAGTGTGAAAGGATTGATACTAATTTTTCCCTCTAATATGACCAATCACTCTAACAATTACTGCAAAAATAGCCATATAAATTCCCAAAATACCAGAATAGTAACTATCGTACATAAACCCAACTAATATTGCAAAACCAAAAACATCGACGAATGATCAATAATAAAAAGTAAACAATACTAATGTTATAACAACAATTCTTGGAACAAGTGTATAACCTGATTCCATAAAAAAATGCTGAAAAAAATGATTCATCATCACTCCATCAATTAAAAAAAGTAATTATCATTAAAATTGGCAACCAATAAATACGTTTTGAAGTATGCATTATTCAGTCCTACTTTCACTTGTTCGCTTCACCACTGTTACATAACGAACATCATTTGTATCAGCTGCTGGTTTAATACGAACTTCTTTATAAAGTCCAAAACGATCCATCGCTACTTCTTCAACAGTACCAATATATAATGAGCTTGGAGAAACTCCTCCTAAAACCAGAAGTAACAACTTTATCTCCAACTTTAATTTCCTGAGTTGCTTGAATTTGACTCATAATTAAAAATATTTTTTTCATGGTCAAATCCTGTTAATGTTCCGTAAATCGATTCTTTTTCTCCTTGAATCATCGCTGCAACACGTACTAATGTATTATCATTGTTTTGATAATAAAGCTACTCTAGCACTTGTAGGATTCACATCTAATACTTTACCTACTAGTCCATTATCACTCATTACAGACATTTGAGGAGTTAAGCCATCATTTGAACCTTTATTAATCGTCACAATATCTCTCCAAGTATCTGGATTTCTTGCAATGACTGTTGCATTCACTAAAAGTATAATCATTTAAAGTATCTTGTAACTTCAACGCTTCCTTCATTTTTTTCATTATCTTTTTTTAAGTCATTTAATTGAACTTCTAATTCATAGATTGTTTCTACTTTTTGTTTTAACGTCTGATTTTTCTTGATAAGTATTTGTTAAATTAGAAATACTTTCCATAAAAATCATTGACACTATTGGCAGGATACGCAAGCATTCGTCCTAAAATATTTGTCACATCATTGACACCTTGCGAAACGATTGTACTACCAACAGTGAGTGAAAAAGGTAATTAATAATAGTGTTACAATTCCACCTAAAACCCAACCAATTAATTTCTTGTTCGAAAATATTGGATTCACTGTTCAGTCTCCTTTTCATTATTTTTTTCATTAATAATGGATTTGCTAAAATTTTTTTCCAGTTCCTAATGCTACACAATCTAGTGGATCATTTTGCAACAAACGCTGGAACTTGAGTATAGTCAGAAATTACTTCTGCTAGATTTCTTAATAATGCCCCTCCACCAGTTAATACGATACCATGATCAATCACATCAGATGCAATTTCAGGTGGTGTTTGTTCAAGAACGTCTCTAACTGCATCAATAATTTGAGTAATAATTTCACTCATTGCTTCTGCAATTTCTACAGCTTCAACTTCAATAATTCTTGGCAAGCCAGAAACCATATCACGTCCACGAACTTGCATACTTCCATAAGCTGAAGATTTTTTTCTACAGAAGCAGAACCTAACTGAATTTTTTTAAATCTTCAGCTGTTCTTTTCGCCAATTAATAAATTGTATTTTTTTACGAACATGCAATACAATAGCTTCATTTAATTCGTCACCACCGATACGGATTGATTGACTATTTACAATTCCACCTAATGAAATTGTTGCTACATCAGTCGTGCCACCACCAATATCAACAATCATACTACCGGTTGGATCTTGTACTGGTAATCCTGCTCCAACAGCTGCTGCAAATGGCTCTTCAACCACATAAGCTTCTTTAGCACCAGCATATTTTTGTAGCATCTAATACAGCTCTTTTTTCAACATCCGTAATTCCACTTGGAACACAAATCATCACAATCGGTTTAAAGAATGAACGACCGACAATTGATTGTACAAAATATTTTAACATGGCTGTTGTTGTATTATAATCAGCAATAACTCCATCTTTCATAGGTCTAACAGCCACAATATTTTTCCGGTGTTCGCCCAATCATATCAAATGCATTTTGCCCAACAGCGATAATTTCTTCAGTAACTATATTTTTTGCGACTACAGATGGTTCACGTGTCACAATTCCTTCATTTTCAAGATAAACAATCGTATTGGCAGTTCCTAAATCAATACCAATATTTTGTGCTCTTAAACTTAATGCAACCACAAACGGTCCTCCTTTTCGTGTCAATTTTGACACCTAATATACCTTGTATAGTATATCATACAATAGGCTAATAATAAATATTAGTCCTCTTGTTATAATGGAGAAAGTTAAGTAATGATTTAATTAATTTAACACTCTTTGTTTTTCTTGAATATTTTCGTAAAATAATTTAAATTTCTTATGGCAACGATTAAAAAGCACTTTTTGATAGCTGGTAAGGATTTATTAGATTTTTTTCTGCTATTTGTTCAAAAGTATATCCTCTTGTATAAAAAAATAGAAAACAGCTTTTTTTCAAATGCTGATAAAGAATCCCAATATCTAGGAATTTCTTCTTTTAATAAAAAAATTCTTCTTCTACAGAAATATGATGTTTAAGATTAGAAATATCATATTTACATAAATACTTTTTCTGGAACAACTCTTTCACGATGTTCATGTCGAATTAATTGAATAGCATAGTTTTTTTAAAGAACGTTGAAAATAAGCTAAAAATGATTTTTCCTTTTTTAAAATCAAATTTTTAGAGCAGTATAATAAAGTAAAAAAACTAGCTTCCTGGATAAAAGTCTTCTAATTCAACACAATAATAAAAAAATGACGATAATACATATTATACATTAAAGGCTTTTACTTTTGTTTTCTAAAATAACAAAGGCTTCTTCTTCATCGCCATTTTGTATGCTCAATACTAATTTTTTTCTATGCTACACATATTTACCCCTCCTAATTTTTTTATTCAATTTCATTATAGAATAAACATCCAGAGTATCAAGATTAATTCTTATTTTTTTATAGAAAATTATTGTTTGAAAATAATTTTTAAACTATCAATATAGAATAAATCCGTTTTTTTAATTTTTCCATTCATTATTTTTTCATTACAAAATTTTTTTCTAGGTAAATCATAAATAATAAATAGCATTGAAAAAAATGATGCAAATAATACTTTATTATATTAAAAAAATTCAATTTTACAATGAACTTAGAAATTTAATTTGTTAAGATTTGTTTAAAGTTTTAAAACTCTTTTTCTGAATAAATCAAGCTCATCATTCAAAAAAATTTAAAAATAAAAATCATGCACATAAAAAAACTGTTTAGTAAATCATAACAATCCACTAAACAGTTTCAATAATATCTTCGTATATACAGATTATTCAATTACCTCATAAATAGCTTCTTTATTCCAACGAACTTTAGGAGTAATTTCTTGATCACGATATCCAAAACTTGCCATGACAGATACACCAAATTCATCCGTATTTAAAAATTCCTTTTTCTTTTTAAGTAAGCTTCTACTTTTTTTCTCTATTAAATCCTTCAATCGGTAAAGAATCAATTCCTAAAAGTGTTGCTGCAGACATCATATTTGCCATTTGAATATACGTTTGTTTGCTAGCCCAGTCAAATAATGTTCTTTCATCATTTAATGCTGCATCGATTTCATGAAAACTCTTCACACGAGCAGCAAATCGTGAAGTTGTATCATAGTCACGATTTTTTTACTTCCTTCATCAACTTTGCAACATACGCACTATCATAAGTAACACCTATTCGAGCAAGGAAAATGACAAAATGACTTGCAGCTTCTAAACTATTAATAGCTCCCCATGCTATTTCTTTTCAAATCTTCTCTCATTTGTTTATTTTTCTAATAGGAGCATTTTCCAAGGTTCAAAACCAAGAGATGATGGAGCTAAACGTCCTACTTCTACTAATGTATCCCAATCTTCATCTGAAATACGACGATTCGGATCATATTTTTTTCACTGCAAAACGTTTATGTTGTAATTCAATAACTTCATTTCTATTCATAAAACTTCTCCTTTAAATTCGATAATAAAACTCTACCATAAGATATTAGTCCTTACAAGAAAAATTAAACTTTCATACCTTCACTAGCCATACATGTTGTAAGAAACTAATATCTTTATACGGATACAAATCACATACTGCAAGTTCCATTTCAGTCATCTTTTCTAACCAATTATCTTTCATTTTTTTACTTCATTCATCTGTAGACTATAAAATGTACGGATAGCTTGATAGTTTTCTAATTTCATTCTTGACATCTCTAATAATTCATCAATGGTATACGTTGTTCCTTGAGAAAAAAAGAAACACTTTTTAAATTGATTTCCTTTTAATAAATCTAATGCTTGATCAACATCATTTGAAAAAGACAACTGCTTGCATAATTTTACCAACTTGATTATGTTTAATAATAGATAACTTCCCATCTTGTTTTTTAAGACTCTCTTTAATTCAGAAAGATAGTTCACTCGACAATTTTTCATCAATATACTCTAATACATTGTGACACAAAACAATATCAAATGATTCCGATTCAAATTTTTTTAACTTGCTCTAAGCTGCCTAAGATTTTTTTCATAACGATGATTGGAATAGGCAAATAACATTTCTTCCTGTGGTTCAATCGCAACGACTTCATTATTTTTCAGCTAGAAATTGACTTACTAAACCAAAACCTGAACCAAAATCTAGAATTTTTCTTTCCTTTAATATGTTCTAATTGAGCGAAAGTAATTATATATTGAATCTTCCCCCAAGGTTGCTCTAACATTTGTTTGTATTGTTGAATATCCACTATAATTTACCATCCTTTTTTTGAATCAGCTCGTTTATAAAATTTTTGGAATCATACGCTCAAAATCATTAAACCAATCTAACACTAATTTTGCCCTTTCAAGCATCGTTATCAACTGGTCATTTCCATAATTTACTGCCCAAGGAATAGACCCCACAATATCACAAGCCATATAATAAGCCATTAATTTCCAAAAATATATCAGGAATCTTCTCTCCATCAAAATATCCATTTACAAAACCCGTCGCAAAAATCTTCAGATAATTGTGCAGTCCAAATCATGCGATTAAACTCTTCCATAGGATCACCAATCTCTAAAGAACCAAAAATCAATAATAACGAGCTTTTTTTGTTTCTAATTCAATCATCATATTTCCTACATGATAATCTCCATGACATAATGAAATGGGTCTATCTTTTTAATAAAAAAATTGATGACTTTGAATAAAATCAATAAACATTTCAATTTTTTTGCAAAAATTTTCATTCAGTTTTCTAAAAGAATGAATATATTTCTTTGACTTCTGTATATAAAATTCATGCCAATTTACTGAAGCTTCTTCAATAGAAATCGAATGTATCTTTTTTTAGAAAAAAACTCCAGCTTGCATACCATATTGATAAAGTTCTTCTCCTGTTAATTTAGACGCATAATCTCTAATATCAACTCCATCAATCCATTCGTATAAACTTAAAATTGAATTGGTTTCAAACTTCATTTCTACTAATTTTTGGAAATTTGATTTCTTTTTTTCTAAAGCTGAAATATACTTTACTTCTAAATCCTTCTTTTTAGTAAAAGATAGAGGAGAAATTTTTTTAAAAAAATAATTCTTGTCAGCTTTGACTTTGTACATCTTCTCTTCAGAATATCCTTTTTGAATGAACACCTTAGGATATTGTTCCAGTTCATCTAATATTGTCATATTTAACTCCTTTAAAAAAATTAATAGCATTGAAATTATACTT